>Ga0160473_100456_pt1 | contig 28238 bp, 24 predicted proteins | sample HID1975I_E11MG_FD_108217 | JGI IMG/M metagenome (GOLD analysis project Ga0160473, IMG submission 108217) | Enriched soil microbial communities from UW Madison campus, WI, USA - HID1975I_E11 MG | ecosystem: Environmental > Terrestrial > Soil > Unclassified | place: USA: Madison, Wisconsin... | reverse complement strand
TGGGTCTCGTGGGCCAGGAAGTTGACGCGGAAATTCTCGTCGTCCAGCGAGGCATAGGCCGGAACGATGGCGTACAGCCCCTCGGGCTTGGCCCAGCCGCCCGTGCCTGTGCGGTCGCAGGTGATCCAGTTGGACCAGCCCTGACTTTCGAACCCGTCCAGCAGGATCAGGGTGGTGGAGTATGACCCCTCGGGCAGGGCGACGCTGACCTCGCGCGCGTCCTGTTCGCGCCACAGCATCAGTTCCAGCAGCCGCCCGGTGCGCCCGCCCAGCGGATGCCAGCCCTCGGCCTCGATCCGCTCCAGCGTCGGCCCCTCGGCCTTCAGCATGTCGTCCAGTTCGGGGCGTCCCAGCAGGGCGCCCAGGCGTTTCGCCAGCGCGATCTCGGCCTGGTCCCGCGCGTCCGGCCGATCGATCGCCTCGCGCCAGTACAGGCGATAGGCGTGCAGCGCCTGCAGGGCGAAGGGGGCGTCGGCGGGCGGGGCGGGCAGGGCGCCGGTCAGGTTCAGCCGTTCCACGGCGCAGGCGCGGAAGGTCTCGAATTTCGGCTCCAGCCCTTCGCTCGGCAGGGCGGCCAGCAGGCGACGCGCGCGGGGCCCGTCCGCCTGCAACAGGGCGCCGGCGACCTCGGACACCTGTTGCTCTGGCGTCTGCGGCGACGCGGTCGCGCTGGTTGTAGTCAGCACGGCAAGCAGGATCAGGGCTGTCGTCGCGCCGCGCATGGGCGTTCTCCACCGTCCGCCGGTCGATCCGGCGCGCGCACCCTAGTGCAGGGCGTCGGCGGCTTCTTGAACGGAATTGACTAGCTGCGGACCCTGTCGCCAGACGCGCGGCGACGCCCCGGTCAGGGCGCGGACGGCCCGGCTCAGATGGGCCTGATCGGCGAAGCCTCGATCATGGGCGATGGCCGCCAGCGGGGTGGCGGTGGTGGTCAGGTCGCGCCAGGCCGCGCCGGCCCGGCGCTCGGCGCGGAAGGCGGCGGGGCTGACGCCGAAGGTCGCGCGGAACCCGCGGCTGACCACGGCGGGGGCCAGGCCGTGGGCGCGGGCCCAGCTTCCGATCGACAAGCCCGGATCGGCGCTCAGCGCGGCGGCCAGCAGGTCGGGCCAGTCCTCGATCAGCGGGGCGCGAATCTGGGCGGGGATCAGCCGGCGCGCCGCCTCGCGCAGATCGGTGCGATACGCCCGTTCCACCGCGTCCAGATCGGCGACGCGAAAGACCGGCGGCAGATCGGCGGTCAGGGGCAGCGGGATGTTCAGCACCCAGGCCCCACCCTTCAGCACATTTTGGTGCGCGTCGAATGCGGGGTGGGCCAGGACGTCGCCCGCCTCGGCCCGCCAGCGACCCGCCCCGGCTTCCAGATAGCCGCCTGACAGCACGACCGCCGCATAGGCCGTCCGGTGCCGGTGGCGCGGCCAGGCGCCGGGGTCGAGCCGCTGCTCCACGCGGTGGACTTAGCGCTTGGCCGGCGCCTGCATGGCGCGGTCGGCGGGCACGCCCTGGGCGTCGCCGCGGCGGGCGCCGGCGGTCTCGCCGGGCTTCATGAATTTCACCAGCACGCGCTGGCCGATCAGCAAGGGGGCGTTGTCGGCGGTCACGACCACCTCGACCACGCGCTCGTCGCTGCGCTGGCTGGGGTCGTCCGAGGCCAGCTTGCGGGCGCCGAAGACGGCGGCGCGGCGCAGCACCTTGCCGACATAGACCTTGGATGGATCGCCCTCGGCCGTGACCTCGACCGCCTGGCCGTCGGCGATGTTGGGGATGTCGGCCTCGACGATCTCGGCGCGGACGATACGGGGGGCCTCGGGCTCCAGATCGAACATGTTCGAGACGTTCAGGGTCGAGGCGCCGGCGCCCGGGTTGGCGTAGCGGCGCACGATGCGGCCGTTGGTCGGCGCGCGGATGACCGTCAGCTCCAGATTATAGATCGACTCGTTCAGACGGGCGCGGGCCGTCTGGACCGACGCCTGCTGCGAGGCCAGCTGCGCCTGGGCGGTGGCGATGGCGTCGCGGGCCTGGTCCATGCGGCTGGCGGCGACGAAATTGCTGTCCACCAGACGCGACAGGCGATCATGCTCGCGCTGGGCGGTGCGGATGTCGACGCGGATCTGCTCCAGCTGGCTTTCGGCCTGGGCGACCTCGGCCTGGGCGCGTTGGACCGACAGGCGCGCCTCGTCGTCTTCCTGACGGGCCAGGATCTGACCGGCGACGACCGTTTCGCCTTCCTGGACCAGCACTTCCTTGACCACCCCGCCGCGGCGCGCCGCGACCTGGATGATGCCGCCTTCGACATCGACCTTGCCGTTGGCGACGGCGGCGTAGGGGCTCTCGACCTTGGTCGCGGCGGCCTTTTCCAGTTCGGCCTTCTTGGCGGCGCCGGCCTTCTGCATGAAGGAGAAGCCGATCACGACGACGACGATCAGGATCAGGCCGATCCAGAGCCATTTGTTTTTCAGGAAGGCGGGCATTGCGGTCAGGTCCTTGAGACGGATCGTCTGTGTCAGTGGTGCGAGGCCAGGACGGCTTCGGGATTGGGGGTGCGGCGCTCATCGGCGGTGATGACGCCGTCCTCGATGTGGATGACCCGGTCGGCCCAGGCTTCCAGGCGCGGGTCGTGGGTCACGCAGATGACGGCCGCCCCATGCTCGGTGGCGGCGCGGCGCAGCAGGCGTATCACGACCTGGCCGTTCTCGCCGTCCAGGGCCGAGGTGGGCTCGTCCGCGAACAGGATCTGCGGGTTCTTGGCCAGGGCGCGGGCGATGGCCACGCGCTGCCTCTCGCCGCCCGACAGGGCCGCCGGCCGCTGGTGCAGGCGGTGGCCCAGGCCGACCTCCTCCAGCGCGATGGTCGCCTGGCGCCGGGCCTGATCCTTGGTCAGGCCCTGGTATTTCAGCACCGTCATCACCTGCTGCAGCGCCGTCAGCGACGGGAACAGGTTGAAGCCCTGGAAGATGAAGCCGCAGTGGTTCAGGCGGAATTTGTCGATCCGTCCGGACGACAGCTTCCACAGGTCGTCGACATCCAGGCTGTCGACCCGCCCCTCTTCGGGTTTCAGCAGGCCGGACAGGGCGGCGATCAGCGTCGACTTGCCCGAGCCGGACGGCCCCATGACCATGGTCAGGTCGCCGTGGCGCGCGTCGAAATCGACGCCCTTCAGCACCTCGACGAAATTCTTGCCGGACTTGAACCGCTTGACCAGGCCCTTGGCCTCGACCGCGAAGTCGCCGTGCTTGCCGTGCGCAGTGGTGTGAGTGGTCATCGCAGCAGGTCCGCCGGCTGGCTGTTCTTGAGGATGCCGAGCGACAGCAGGCCCGACAGCATGGCGATGGCGATCAGTCCGCCGCCCACCACCACCAGCAGCGGGATCGGCAAGGCGATGATCACCGCATTGGCCGCCGCCAGCAGCGACACCAGCCAGGTCAGGACGATGGCCGCCACCACCCCGGCGATGCCGACCCAGAAGCTCAGCTCGACCACGATCCGGCGCAGCGAACCCATCGACACGCCCAGCGCCCGCAGCGAGGCGAACTCCTTGATATTGGCCATGATGGCGCCGCGCAGCGTCTGCCAGGTGATGGCCACGCCGATGATGATGCCCAGCACCACGCATCCGCCGATGATGATGACCAGGATGCCTTCCTCGAACATGGCGCCGGCGTTGGCGTCGGCCAGTTGCTGGCGGGTCCAGGCCTTCCATTGACCGCCGCCTTGGGCGTTCAGCTGGGCGGCGACGATCTCGGCCCGCGCCGGGTCACGCAGCTTGATCATCAGCGGCCCGACGCGCGGTCCGGTGTCGGCCTGGCCCAGCATGCGCAGGGTGTCGCGCGACATGACGATGGTCGACTGCATCATGTTGGGATAGCCGCGGGTGACGGCGGCGACCGTCACCGTCTGGCCGTTATAGATGGCCTTGTCGCCCAGCTTGACGCCCAGCGGCTTCAGCGCCGTTTCGTCGATGGCGACGGCGTAGGGCTGGCGCAGGGCCTCGACCAGATCGGGCGAATAGTCGGTCGGAATGGTGACCGAGCCGGGGGTGGTGTCGATGATCCGGGTCATCACGAACTGCTGGCGCGGCGCGCCCTGCTTGGCCCGCTCCGCCTGCGACAGGGTCGGATCGACGTTCTTGACCGACTGGAAGCTGCCGCCGGCGCCGTCCAGCGGCTGCACCTCGACCACTTCGGGGTGGTTATAGACCTGGGGGATGAAACGGCGCGGCACGCCGGACGGCCCGCCCATGATGCTCTTGGCGCCGGGTTGCAGCACCATGACGTCGGCGCGCGACCGCTCGATCTGGGCGGTGAAGCCCTTGCCGATGCCGATGAAGACGCCGGTCATGGCCAGCACCAGCAGGCCCGACAGGGCCAGCGCCATCACGGCGGCCATATAGCGGCGCCACTCGAACAGCAGCGTGGAAAGCGCAAGCGACATCTAGCAGTTCAACCCCTGACTGGTCCGCCTTGTCACCCGCCGCCCCGGTCGAGGCCAAGTTAAATCGGGGTAAGGACAGTTGCGCCGCCGACAGCGTTCCCGCCCGCCGGGTTGCGCTTTTCACGATCACCCGTTTAGGTTGTTGTCTCGGGGCGGGGCTCAACCATGGATATCGACGACTTCATCCGGCGCTGGTCGGACCGGGAAGGCGGGGCCGAGCGCGCCAACGCCTCCATGTATCTGCTGGAGCTGACGCTGGCGCTGGACCTGCCGCCGCCCGATCCGGCCTCGGCCACCACGGCGCACAACGACTATGTGTTCGAACGCGCGGTGCGGTCGCGGCTGGACGACGGCGCCGGCGCGCCGCGCCGCATCGACCTGTACAAGCGCGGCTGCTTCCTGCTGGAGGCCAAGCAGTCGCGCTGGCCCGGCCGGGCCAAGGCGGTCGCGGCCGCGGGCGACCAGGCCGAAATGTTCGACGGCCCTTCTGGCGGGCCACGCGACGCCGGCACGCCGCGCTGGGACGCCCTGATGCGCAACGCGCGAAAGCAGGCGTTCGACTATGTCCGCGACCTGCCGCCCGACCATCCGGCGCCGCCCTTCCTGATCGTCTGCGATGTCGGCCGGGTGTTCGAGCTGTGGGCCGATTTCACCGGCACCGGTCGCGGCTATGCGCCGTTTCCCGATCGCAAATCCTATCGTCTGAGCCACGCCGACCTGGCCGCGCCCGAGGCCCAGGCCCTGCTGCGCGCCATCTGGACCGACCCGTCGTCGCTGGACCCCACCCGCCGGGCGGCCCGCATCACGCGCGAGATCGTCGACGAGCTGGCCGTCATCTCGCGGCGACTGGAAGGGCAGGGCTATCCGCCCGAGGACGTGGCCCATTTCCTGATGCGCTGCATCTTCACCATCTTCGCCTCCGACGTCGGCCTGTTGCCCAAGCCGCGCCTGCTGTCCCTGCTTCAGGACTGCGCCGCCTCGCCCGCCAGCTTCGTCCCCCTGTTCAACGACCTGTGGAGCCGGCTGAACGATCCGGAGCATGATCGGCGCTTCTTCTCCGGCTTTGGGGCGCATGTGCCGCACATCAACGGCGGCCTGTTCAGCGACGCCCGCGCCCTGCCGCTGGGCGAGCCGGAGCTGGCGCGACTGCTGATGGCCGCGCGGCGCGACTGGCGCCAGGTCGAGCCGGCTATTTTCGGCGCACTGCTGGAACACGCGCTGGATCCCGGCGAGCGGCGCAAGCTGGGCGCCCACTATACGCCCCGCGCCTATGTCGAGCGGCTGGTCGAGCTGACGGTGATGGAGCCGCTGCGCGACGACTGGCGCCTGGCCCAGACCCGGGCGGAGCAGGCGCGGGACGACGGCGACGGGCCCGCGGCCGTCCGGATCGTGCGCGAGTTTCACCGCGCCCTGTGCGCCACCCGCGTGCTGGATCCCGCCTGCGGCACGGGCAATTTCCTCTACATCTCGCTGGACCTGATGAAGCGGCTGGAAGGCGAGGTGCTGGAGACGCTGGCCGACCTGGGCCACCCCGAAAGCCTGGGCCTGGACACCATCGACCCGCAACAATTCCTGGGTCTGGAGCTGAACCCGCGCGCCGCCGCCATCGCCGAACTGGTGCTGTGGATCGGCTGGCTGCAGCAGCACTACAAGACCCATAACGGCCACCCGGCCGAGCCCATCCTGAAGGCGCACGGCAACATCCGTCGGCGCGACGCCGTGCTGGCGCGGGACGCGGCCGGAACGCCCGCTCGCCCCGACTGGCCCGAGGCCGAGTTCATCGTCGGCAACCCGCCCTTCATAGGGGGCAAGGATCTGCGCTCGCGGCTCGACCCCGGCTATGCCGAGGCCCTGTGGTCCGCCCATCCGTGGATGAACGAGAGCGCCGATCTGGTGATGTACTGGTGGGACCGGGCGGCCGACATCCTGGCCCGGCCGGGCTCATGCCTGCGCCGGTTCGGCTTCGTCACCACCAACTCCATCAGCCAGGTGTTCCAGCGCCGCACGGTCGAGCGCTGGCTGACCGCCCGTTCGCCGGTCAGCCTGGCCTATGCGATCAAGGACCACCCCTGGACCCGCGCCAGCCGCGACGCTGCCGCCGTCCGCATCGCCATGACGGTGGCCGTCGCCGGGCGTCGCGACGGCGTACTGTTCCAGCTGGCCCACGAATCCGGCCTGGACAGCGACGAGCCGCGCATCGAGCTGTCCGCCCATCCCGGCCGCATCAACGCCGATCTGAGCGTTGGCGTCGACGTCACCCGGGCCGGTCCGCTGACGGCCAACGCCGCCCTGTCGTCGCCGGGGGTCAAGCTGCACGGCGCCGGCTTCATCATCACCCGCGCCCAGGCGGCGGTGCTGGGGCTGGGCCAGCGGCCCGGTCTGGAGCGCCACATCCGCCCCTATCGCAACGGCCGCGATCTGACCGGCCACAGCCGCGACGCCCTGGTCATCGACCTGCACGGGCTGGAGATCGACACGGTTCGCCGCGACTTCCCCGAGGTCTATCAGCACCTCGTCTCCGAGGTGAAGGAAAGGCGGGACGAGGCAGGCAAGCTGGTCGGCCGCGACGCCAATCCGCGCCCGACCTATCGGCAGAACTGGTGGACGTTCGGCGAACCGCGCGTGGATCTGCGCGCCGCGCTTCGGGGCCTGCCCCGCTACATCGCCACCGTCGAGACGGCCAAGCACCGGGTGTTCCAGTTCCTCGACGCCGCGATCCTGCCAGACAACAAGCTGATCGCCATCGCCACCAGCGACGCGGCCCATCTGGCCCTGCTCAGTTCGCAGGCGCACCGGCTCTGGTACCTGGCCAACTCAGGCCGGATCGGCGTCTATGATCAGGACGCAGTCTATGTGAAATCCCGCTGCTTCGACCCCTTCCCCTTTCCCGATCTGACAGACGCGGCCCGCGCCCGTCTGGCGACGGCGGCCGAGGAGATGGACGCCCTGCGCAAGCGGGTGCTGGCCCGTCATCCGGACCTGACCCTGACCGGCCTCTACAATGTGCTGGAGGCGGTCCGCGCGGGCGCCGCCTTGTCCGAGCGGGACGCCTCGGTCCGCGACCGGGGGCTGGTGCTGATCCTGCGCGACCTGCACGACGACATCGATCGCGCCGTGGCCGAGGCCTACGGCTGGCCCGCCGATCTGGAGGCGTCGCAGGTCGTCGCCCGTCTGGCCGCCCTGAACGCCGAGCGCGCGCGGGACGAGGGGGCGGGGCGGGTTCGCTGGCTGCGGCCCGACTTCCAGCGGCCGCGTCTGGCCGTCGCCGGGCGGGCCGGCGATCTGGTCTTGCCCGAGGTCGCGGCCCCGCAACGCGCGGCGCGTCCGACCTTTCCGCGCGATCGCTACGAGCAGCCGCTGGCCCTGGTGGCGGCGCTGCGGGACGCGCCGGGCCCGGTCGACGCCCCCACCCTGTCGCGCGCCTTCAGCCGGGGCGGCGCGCGGATCGAGCCGCGCATCGCCCAGGTGCTGACCACCCTGCATCGCTATGGCCATGTCGAGCGGCTGACCGACGGCCGCTATGTCGCCCGGCGTGCGGCCTGAGACGCTCGCATGAACCTCTGATCCGTCCGCGCGCTATGGCGTCGTCGGCCGCGGGCCACTAGGTTGTGTTCATGAACCGTTCCTCCTCGCCAAAGGGGTCAGAGCCCCGCACCAAGAAGCCCGTTCACGTCCCCGGCGAGAGCGCGGGCGTGCAGGAGGCCGCCGCCCCCTTCGTTCAGGCCCCGGCGGGCAAGTCGGATAAAATGCCCCAAGGCATGCCCATGTTCGCGCCCGTCGCCGGCCCGCGCCTGACCCCGGAAGAGGCGCCGGGCGCTCCCGCCGACTGGGTCCCGCACCGCCCGTCGCGGCCGGACGGCAAGAAGCGCATCCCCTTCCGGCTGGAGACGAAATACAGCCCCGCCGGCGATCAGCCCGCGGCCATCGCCGAACTGGTCGAACAGGCTGGGGCCGGCGACCGCGAACAGGTGCTGCTGGGCGTCACCGGCTCGGGCAAGACCTTCACCATGGCCAAGGTGATCGAACAGACCCAGCGCCCGGCCCTGATCCTGGCCCACAACAAGACGCTGGCCGCCCAGCTCTATTCCGAGTTCAAGAGCTTCTTCCCCGACAACGCGGTCGAGTATTTCGTCAGCTACTACGACTACTACCAGCCCGAGGCCTACGTCCCGCGCACCGACACCTACATCGAGAAGGACAGCTCGATTAACGAGCAGATCGACCGGATGCGCCACTCGGCCACCCGCGCGATCCTTGAGCGGGACGACGTCATCGTCGTCGCCTCCGTCTCCTGCATCTACGGCATCGGCTCGGTCGAGACCTATACCGCCATGACCTTCACCCTGAAGGTGGGCGACCGGATCGACGAGGCCAAGCTGCGCGCCGACCTGATCGCGCTGCAGTACAAGCGCAACGACCTGAATTTCGAGCGCGGCATGTTCCGCAAGCGCGGCGACACGCTCGAAATCTTCCCCGTCCACCTTGAGGACCGGGCCTGGCGCGTCTCCCTGTTCGGCGACGAGGTCGAGTCGATTCAGGAATTCGACCCCCTGACCGGCAAGAAGACCGCCGACCTGACCGAGGTCACCGTCTACGCCGCCAGCCACTATGTCACGCCCCGCCCGACGCTGAATCAGGCGGTGAACGGCATCAAGGCCGAGCTCAAGGAGACACTCGACTGGATGGTCGAGAACGGCAAGCTGCTGGAGGCCCAGCGGCTGGAGCAGCGCACCCGCTTCGATCTGGAGATGATGGAGGCGACCGGCTCCTGCGCCGGGATCGAGAACTATTCCCGCTGGCTGACCGGCCGCGCGCCGGGCGAGCCGCCGCCGACCTTCTTCGAATACATCCCCGACAACGCCCTGCTGTTCGTCGACGAAAGCCACGTCACCGTCGGTCAGATCAGCGCCATGTACCGGGGCGACTATCGCCGCAAATCGACCCTGGCCGAATACGGCTTCCGCCTGCCGTCGGCCATCGACAACCGCCCGCTCAAATTCGACGAATGGGACGCCATGCGGCCCCAGACGGTCTTCGTCAGCGCCACCCCCGGCCCGTGGGAGATGGAGCGCACCGGCGGCGTCTTCACCGAACAGGTCATTCGCCCCACCGGCCTGATCGACCCCCCGGTCGAGATCCGCCCCGTGTCAGGCACGACCCGCAACCAGGTCGACGACGTCATCGACGAGGTCAAGGCCGTGGCCCGCGCCGGCTATCGCAGCCTGGTCACCGTCCTGACCAAGAAGATGGCCGAGGACCTGACCGAATACATGCACGAGCAAGGCGTCCGCGTCCGCTACATGCACTCCGACGTCGAGACGCTGGAGCGGATCGAGATCCTGCGCGACCTGCGTCTGGGTTCCTTCGACGTGCTGATCGGCATCAACCTGCTGCGCGAGGGGCTGGACATCCCCGAGTGCGGCCTGGTCGCCATCCTTGACGCGGACAAGGAGGGGTTCCTCCGCTCGGAAACGAGTCTGGTCCAGACCATCGGCCGCGCCGCCCGCAACGTCGACGGCCGCGTCATCCTGTACGCCGACCGCATGACCGGCTCGATGGAGCGCGCCATCGCCGAGACCAACCGCCGCCGCGAAAAGCAGCAGGCCTACAACCTCGAACACGGCATCACGCCCGAAACGGTCAAGCGCGACATCAAGGAGATCATGGACAGCCCGTACGAGTCCCGCGAACTCGACCGCCTGACCGCCCCCGGCGTCAAACAGGACGCCAGACCCTTCGTCGGCTCCAACTTCCAGGCCGCCCTGAAAGACATGGAAGGCCGCATGCGCGACGCCGCCGCCAACCTGGAATTCGAGGAAGCCGCCCGCCTGCGAGACGAGATCAAGAAGATGAAACTCCTCGACCTCGAATTCGCCAACGAAGCCCTCACCGGCGCAGGCGAGGAGGTGGATGCGTCAGCGCCCAAGCGGTGGCGGAAGGAAGCGGCGGCGGAGAAGGCCGAGGCGTTCAGGAAGGGGCGCTGAGGGGGCGGCGCACGCCGTGGAAAGCGCGCGCCGCAAGCTGAAATCTTGACAATTCAGCGCCACCCTCAGAGATAGAGGTCCCGCCAGCTTCTCCCAGTTTGGACCCGGGTAGCTGGCGGGACTGCCCTCCTCCTTTTGGAAGGGAGGAAGGACTGGTGGACCTAGAGGGACTTGCACCCTCGGCGCTTCAGGTGGGTAGCCGGCGCGCCACGCTTGTTAGGCCCGATCTAATGCACCTCCCTCACATTGAGGGAGGTGCGTTGTTCGCTTTCCGCATCAAGAACTGATGGCATTTCCAGTCTTGGCTTTGCGGGTTAGATACTGAATAAGTGTCCAGATCGCTGAGCGTTCATCATCGCCGATCTGGTCCTCCTTCATAAGATCGACCAACTTATATTCTAGAGCTTTGTCCGACATCGCAGCGAAGCCGGAGGGTTTCTCCTCGTGCCGAACGACCGTGTCTTCCTTAGGTCTGGAAGCTTTGGGTTTTTTGCGGGCCGTGCCACTAGGTGACCGAGGAACCGAGCCCGTAAGAATACGGTTGCCCATCGGCACGCCGGCTCGCTTTGCTGCGTGAAGGAAAAAGGTCCGGCACTTACGGAGAACGTCTTCCTTAGCTCCTGTGACTTTGAACGCGTCGGCAAACATGGTCGGCGTGGCCGTCATCAAGTCTAACTTGAAAATGTATGGGTAGACCGCATGTAGACGTTCAAGAAGCAATGCTTCGAAAGCGGGCGTCTCGTACGCATCCACAAGAGCGCTAAGGTTATCTGTCGGCTTATCTCCCTCCATTAAGCCGAATGAGCGAAGCGCAAGCTTCATCTGCCCCTGAACACCTCCAGAAAGCTTGCTCAACACTGATTTATCTATCTGAGGGGGCACACCATCATTCTTAAGCCCCTTAAGGAAGGTCAGGAATGTTGCAAAGGAAATGTACGGAGGGGTGCGCGCGCCGAGCGTGCCATCTCCCCCATCCTCAAGCTGACCGAACTCTTCCGACATGGCAGTCCCCGCCCTGTGTTCACAGTGACGGTTCTAACCGCGAGGCAAAACTAGCGCAACAAGAAAACGACGGCTTTCGGAAGGGACACATCAGGACACGCTTTAAAGCGCCCATTTACCCTTCCTGCGAGGCAGCGGTGGTTATAGTTTCTTGCGTAAATCGTCGTTTATAATCTGGTGGTTACTGCTGTTCACGGTGAGACGGTAGCTATTTCACGGGGAGATGATTTGATGGAATGTCTTTCGTTTTGTCCTGCGGTAGTGCGGCGTGGCTCATGGTTGGTTCCAAGTCAGTCCCTATCGAATCGCGCTTGCGCTTACTCACGCACTTCCATGCTTTGACGCCTTCGCTCCTCCCCACTTGTGGGGAGGGGGACCGCGAAGCGGTGGAGGGGGCGGCTCGACGCCAGCAACCTGCGCCGCCCCCCTCCGTCACGGCCGCTGCGCGTCCGCGCCACCTCCCATAAAATGGAGAGGAGCCAGGGTCGCGGCGCCGAACCGAATCCCCCTGATCGGATAGGGCGCGCCGAAAACCCCCAGCCCTTTCAACGCCCGCGCCCGTCGCCGCCCAAATCGACGCGCCTGAGGTGGCGCCCATGCGATGATTCCCCCTGTCCCCTGGCGATGGAGGGCTCGTAGGCCTGCGACCTGCGCGCCGGGAAGCGGATGGAGCGGGGTTCCTGTCGGGGCGCGCGCGCGCCGCGCAGGCCGGACCGAGGGGCCCTCAAAAGCCTGACGGGCTGGAACCACGCGGATGGCGACGCGGGTCTCATGAGGCGGTCCAGTGCACGGCGCCCGCGCTGGGCGCGGGAAGCCTTTCCCCCGCGTCCGCTTCTGACGTCGGCGCGTGCTTCACTGCCGCCCGGGCGGCTCCAGACCGGGCTTTCAGGCGCCGCCCGGCGCTCCGATTTCAGACTCATCAGACTATTCAGACCCTGTTTTTTCGCGGCGCGGGTCTGAAATCAGACCTTTCAGACCCGTTTTTTGTGTCACCCCGGCACAGGCCTGCCGGAAGTGATGATGCGGCGGCGCCACAGGGCGCGGAAACCGTGACCTTCACTATATTCAGCCTGCGGCGAACACGGCGGAAATGCGGCATGCTGACGATGGAGACAAAGCCCCCATGTCCAAGTCCAGCAGTAACGATTCCGAATCCCGGCCCGCCCTGCGGGTGGTCGCCTCGCCCGAGGCGGCGGTCTATGACCTGATGAAGACGCCCGAGACCACGGCCGAACGGGTCAAGCGCCTGCAGCTTGAGGCGCGGGCCCTGGCGCACGAGCAGGTCGAGGCGCTGGACAATCTGCTGCTCCAGGCCGCCCGGATGGCCAAGGAGATCGCCGAGGGCGGCGACGCCTATCCCGTCGGCGCCCGGGAAATGGCCTCGCGCTTGGCCGAGGACCTGCCCAGCAAGGCCGAAACCATCAAGGCCATCCTCTCCAAGAGCCATCCATAATTAGTGGGCCGCGGTCGTCGGCCCTTCGGGACCTCCCGACCCGACGCGGCCTGGCGCTTCGCACCGCCTATCGCTGACCAGGCTATGTGCTGCACGTTGGCCCGCCAACCGGCCTCAAGCAGCCCGAAGGGCGTTAGGCCTACGCAAAATGGCCTCAAGCAGCCCGAAGGGCGGTAGGCCTACGCAAGAATGTCTTCGTATTCGCGATGCCGTTTCAGCCAGGCGACGGCGTAGCTGCAATGGGGGTTCAGCTTCAGGCCCTCGGCGCGGGCGTGGTCGGCCAGGGCCTGCATGAAGCGGCCGGCGGCGCCGGTTCCGCGCAGGGCCGGGTCGGCCTCGACGTGCAGGATGACCCGCTCGTCGCCGCGCACGGCGTAGTCGGCCCAGACCGGGCGCTGGGCCCCGTCCGCGTCGGCGAAGGTCTGTTCAAAGCGCCGGTCGTCGGCGTGGTCGATGAAGTCGCTCATGGGGCCTCCGGAGGTCTCTGAGAGGAAGGTCGTTCCAGCCGCCGGGGTTCCGTCCCTGGCTCAAGCAGGCCGAAGGCCGGTAGCCTCAAAATGGGCTCAAGCAGGCCGACGGCCGGTGGCCCACTCATATGGGCTCAAGCAGGTCGAAGGTCGGTAGCCCTGCTGCTAAGGGTTCCGGTCGCCCAACAGGGCCAGCAGGCCCAGCACGCTCTTCACGGTGAACCACACGCTGATCAGGAACCAGAACAGCAGGAAGGCGAACAGGAAGGGGATGCCGATCAGGACGACCGACAGCAGGCCGCTGATGATGATCCCGACCCAGGCGGCGATGGTCCACCAGAAGACCGACCAGAACAGCCGGATCTGCGCCTCGATATGCGCCCGCGCCACGCCCGTGGCCGATGCCCGGCTGGCATAAGAGACGATCAGGCCGATCAACACCAGCACATTGGCGCTGGGGATCGACAGGATGAACAGGGCCCAGGCGAGCAGGGCCGGAACCTTGCCTTCGGCGGCGTGGCCGGATTCGAGACGGGGCTGGTCGGTCATGGCGTCGGCTCCTTCAGATCCACCAGCCGCGCGGATCGGCGATCGCCCGCCCGGCCTTGAGTTTCAGCACCCCGGCGGCGCCCCGGGCCAGCAGCCAGATGGCCGTCAGGAACAGGACGAAGACGCCCATGCCGACGACGATCAGGATGGCGCCCGCGGCGGCGGCTACGGCGGCGGCCCACAGGCTGCGCTGCTGATAGGTGAAGTGGCTGGCCGCCAGCGGATCGGCCGGCGCGTCGCGCCCGGTCACCGCCAGCAGCCCCAGCAGCGCCGAGGCGCCGAAGGTCGGGACCGCGAACAGGATCAGGGCATAGACCGCATACAGGCCCATCGGCGCCGGGGCCGCATCCTTGCGGGGAACAGGGCGCGCCTTGGGAGCAGGGGTGACGAAGGCGGGCGTGACCGGGTCGCTCATGAGGGGTTCTATGCGCGGGGCGGCCACAGGTTCCGCGACGAGAGCCGTTTCAGGCTCGGGCAAGGGCGCCGGCCGGGGGGCGGGTTCGGGCTCCAGCGGCCGGGCGGCCAGCGAGGCGGGCGTGCAGAAGCCGATGGCGTCGTCCGGGTCGTGGGCCGGCGCGCTGGTCGGGTCCGGTCGCTGGGTGTCGCCGTCTGCGGCCATGGAATCCTCCGGCGCCGCGCGCCTTTCGTACTGGGCCGACAATGCCGGGGCCGATGCGGCGGCGCAACCGTTCGTGACGCTATCGGGCCAAGGTCTATCGAGCCAGCGTCAGGGCGCAGCCCGCCGCCGCCGCGCCGTCCAGGGCGCCCGGCTTGTCGATGCTGACGGTGACGCGTCGCACCCGCGCGTCATCCAGGCAGGCCAGGGCCAGCCGCTCGGCGAAGGTCTCGACCAGGCCGACATGGCCCGCCGCGACGATGGCCCGCGCCGCCTCGGCCACGGTCTCATAGTTTATGGTGTCGGCCAGCCGCTCGATCGGGGGCACGCCGCCCAACTCCAGCGTCACGTCGATGACCAGGGTCTGCAACCGGCCGTGCTCGTGGTCATAGACGCCGATGCCGGCCTGGACCTGCAGTCCGCGCACGAAAACGGTCAGGCCCTCGCGGCGCAGCGCCGTTCCGGTGGGGGCGGGGTGGGGAAGGGCGACCATGGCGGGGCCTTACTCCAGGATGTCGGGGGTGCGCCAGGCGAGGTGCTGGCCCCCGTCCACGGCGATCAACTGGCCGGTCACGCGCTTCGCGTCCAGCAGCCAGGCGACGGCGTCGGCCACGGCGTCCGGCCCGATGGGCTGTTGCAGCAGGGTGCCGGCGGCCTCGGCGGCGAAGTCTTCGGGCGTCTGGTGGATGGACGGCAGGGTCGGGCCGGGCCCCACCGCATTGACCCGGATCGCCGGCGCCAGGGCCTGGGCCATTGTCTGCGTCGCCCACCACAGGCCGGCGCGCGACAGGGAATAGGAGAAGAAGCGCGGGTCCGGCTTCAGCACCCGCTGGTCCAGCAGATTGACCACGGCGCCGCCATTGCGGGCCTGAGCGGCGAAGGCCTCGATCAGCACGACCGGCGCGCGCAGATTGGTCTCCAGATGCAGGTCCCACCCGGCGCGGTCCAGGCCGCCGACGCGGTCGTCCTGAAACACCGAGGCGTTGTTGACCAGCGCCGTCAGCGATCCCAGCGCCTGGGCGGCGGCGGGGACCAGGGCGCGCACCTGCGCCTCGTCGGTCAGGTCGGCCTGCACCACGACGGCTCGCCCGCCGCGCTCGCGCACGGCCCGGGCGACGTCTTCGGCCGCCTCGGTCGAATCGCGATGGTGGATGGCGACGTCAAAGCCCGCCTCGGCCAGCCGCAGCACGATGGCCCGGCCGATCCGCCGGGCGCCGCCGGTGACCAGCGCCGCGCCGCGCGGGGTCTTAGTCAACCCGACCGAACTCGAAGAAGTTGATCGCGGCGAGAACGGCGACGAAGCCGAAGATGATAGCCATGGCCAGCATGGGGAGCGCTCCTGTTCGAGCGGCCGGAATAAAGCGCGCGGACCGACTGTTCAAGATGAAGTCGCCTGTCCTATCGTCGCGCGGCATGAGCAACTGGCGACGCCACGTCGAGCCCTTCACCCGTCCGATCTTCTTCCTGGTGTCGCGAATGACGCGGGGGATGACGCTGGGCGTGTGGGTGGTGGCGACCGACGAGGCGGGGCGCGTGATGCTGGTCAAGCACACCTATCTGCCCGGCTGGTGGCTGCCGGGCGGCGGGGTGGATCGGGGCGAGACGGTCCAGGCGGCGGCGGTGCGTGAGCTGCGCGAGGAGGCGGGGCTGATCGCGACGGGCGAACCGCGGCTCGTGTCGGCGCATTCCAATGAGCGCTTCTTTCCCGGCGACCATGTGCTGGTCTTCCGCATCGACGGGTTCGAGGTCGGCGAGCGGACCAGCCACGGAGAGATCGAGGCGGTCGGCTGGTTCGACCTGGGCGCCCTGCCCGAGGACATGAACCGGGCCTGCGCGGCGCGGCTGGCGGAAATCTTCGATGGGGCGATGGTAAGCCGGGAATGGTGAGGTCGCTCCTCCCCATTTCATGGGCAGGTGGCGCGGACGCGCAGCGTCCGTGACGGAGGGGGCGTCTCGACGTCAGAAACCTGCGCCGCCCCCTCCACCACTTCGTGGTCCCCCTCCCCATGAACGGGGAGGAGTAGGCTGCGACTCGCTGCTGCGCGTGCTACTCAAATCGAATGAATCCTTCTTTGTTGACACTGCTGGCCGTCGTCCTGGCCGGCGGCGCGACGGCGTTGCAGGCGCCGACAAACGCGCGGCTGGCCACGGCGGTGAGTTCGCCGGTCAATGCGGCCTTCGTCTCGTTCGCGGTGGGGACGGTGGCGCTGGGGCTGCTGGCGCTGGCGTTGCAGACGCGGCCGGACGTGGCGGCGGCGAAGGCGTTGCCGTGGTGGACGTGGATCGGCGGTCTGTACGGTTGCGTCTTCGTGGTGGCGGCGGCGTGGGGCGTGCCCAGGCTGGGGGTGGCGCTGACCATCACCCTGATGGTGGCGGGGCAGTTGCTGGCCAGCCTGCTGCTGGATCATTTCGGGGCCATGGGCGTGCCGCGCCAGCCGATCAACTGGAGCAAGATTGCTGGCGTGGCGCTGGTGATCGCCGGGGTGCTTCTGGTCCGGCGGTCGTGAGCCTATATCGGCCCCGATGACCGAGGCGACGCCCGACACCCCTCTGCCGCTTCAGGCCGCCGCGCTGATCGCCGACGAGGCGCGCCGCGCGCCCGACAAGCCCGGCGTCTATCGCATGTACGGCGAGGACGGCGCCTGCCTGTACGTCGGCAAGGCCAAGTCGCTGAAGAAGCGGGTGGTGCAGTATGCGCAAGGGCGTTTCCACACCCAGCGCATCGGGCTGATGGTGTCGCTGACCCGGTCGATGGAGCTGGTGGTCACGGCGTCCGAGACCGAGGCGCTGCTGCTGGAATCCAACTTCATCAAGAAGCTGAAGCCGCGCTTCAACGTGCTGCTGCGCGACGACAAGTCGTTCGCCGAGTTGATGATCCGGCGCGATCACCGGGCGCCGCAGGTTCGGAAACATCGCGGGGCGCACACCATCCCCGGCGACTATTTCGGGCCGTTCGCCTCGACCTGGGCGGTGAACCGGACGCTGAACACCCTGCAGAAGGCGTTCCTGCTGCGGTCGTGTTCGGACAGCGTTTACGAGACGCGGACGCGGCCGTGCATGCTGCATCAGATCAAGCGCTGCTCGGCGCCGTGCACGGGGCTGATCTCGCTGGAGGATTACGGCGAACTGGTCACCGAGGCGGAGCAGTTCCTGCGTGGCAAGTCGCGGGCGGTGATCGGCCGGCTGTCGCAAGAGATGCAGGCGGCGTCCGACGACATGGATTTCGAACACGCCGCGCGGGTGCGCGACCGCATCCGCGCCCTGTCGGCGATCAGCATGGAGAGCAGCGTCAACGCCGACAGCGTGGCCGAGGCGGACGTCTTCGCCCTGCATGCCGAGGGCGGACAGGCGTGCGTGCAGGTCTTCTTCTATCGCGGGGGGCAGAACTGGGGCGGGCGGGCCTATTTCCCGCGCGTGGACAAGACGGATACGGACCCGGAAATCTTCGCCGCCTTCCTGGGCCAATTCTATGAGGACAAGCCGATCCCGCGGCTGATCCTGTCGAACGTGCGGCCGCATGAGCTGGAGCTGCTGGAGGCGGCCTTCGGCATGAAGGCCGAGCATCGGGTCGAGATCGCCCGACCCCTGCGAGGGGACAAGAAGGGGCTGGTCGACCACGCCCTGACCAATGCGCGCGAGGCGCTGGGCCGCAAGCTGGCCGAGAACTCGGCTCAGTCGAAGATCCTGGACGAGGTTTGCGAGGCGTTCGGTCTGGACGCCCGGCCCGAGCGGATCGAGGTCTATGATAACGCCCACATCCAGGGGACCAATGCGGTCGGCGGCATGGTGGTGGCGGGCCCCGATGGCTTCCGCAAAAACCAGTATCGCAAGTTCAACATCCGGGGCGAGGACCTGACCCCCGGCGACGACTACGGCATGATGCGCGAGGTGATGCGGCGCCGCTTCGGCCGGCTGGTGAAGGAAGAAGAGGCGGGCGAGGTCGTCGAGCGGCCGGACCTGCTGCTGATCGACGGCGGGGCCGGGCAACTGGCCGAGGTGCTGGCGGTGATGGCCGACCTGGGCGTGGACGACATCACTGTGGTCGGGGTGGCCAAGGGGCCGGATCGCGACGCGGGGCTGGAGCGGTTCTTCATGCCCGGCAAGCCGCCCTTCATGCTGCCGCTGAAGTCGCCGGCCCTCTATTACCTGCAACGGCTGCGGGACGAGGCGCACCGCTTCGCCAACGGGGCGCACGCCAAGCGCCGGTCGATGGACATCAAGAAGAATCCGCTGGACGAGATCGAGGGTGTCGGGCCGGGACGCAAGCGGGCACTGCTGCACGCCTTCGGATCCGCCAAGGGCGTCGGCCGCGCCTCGGTCGCGGACCTGTTGAAGGTGGACGGCGTGAACCAGGCCCTGGCCGAACGCATACACGGGTTCTTCCGCAAGAGCTGAGCTGAGGCTAGTAAGCCGCCATGACCGATCTGCTGACCCAGGGCTATCGCCGCTTTCGCCAGAACCGCTGGCCGACCGAACGCGCGGAATACGAGGCGCTGGCCGCCAACGGCCAGAAGCCGCACACCCTGGTGGTGGCCTGTTCCGACAGCCGGGCCGATCCGGCCCTGATCTTCGACACCGCGCCGGGCGAGCTGTTCGTGGTGCGCAACGTCGCCAACCTGGTCCCGCCGTATGAGCCGGACGGCAAGCTGCACGGGGTGTCGGCGGCGCTGGAGTTCGGCGTCAACGTCCTGAAGGTCGGGCACATCGTCGTCATGGGCCACGCGGCCTGCGGCGGGGTGAACGCCATGCGCAAGGGCGCCCCGGTCAACTGTCAGGACTTCGTGGCCCCCTGGGTCGCCCAGGGCGTGCCCGCCGTCAGCGCCGCGCTGGAAGGCGTATCGGACGCCGAGGCCGAGACGGTGGCCGAAGAGGCGGTGGTGCGCCTGTCGCTGGAGCACCTGCGCACCTTCCCATGGATTGCGGAAAAAGAGGCGGCGGGCGAGCTGCGTCTGAGCGGCCTGCATTTCGGCATCGCCGCAGGCCTGCTGACCAAGCTGACCGGCGCGGGGCGGTTCCAGCCGCTGGGGTGAAGCCTCGCCTCGCGCGGCGAACCATGGCACACCGGCAGGCGTTGCAACGGAACATCCGATGACCCCTCACAAAGCCAATCCGATCCCGAACATCCTGACCGGCCTGCGACTGGCGGCCGGGGTCGTCATGTTCCTGATCCTGGCGGGGGCGACCAGCGGGTTTCCGCTGGTGTCGGGCTGGATGAGCCCGGACGACCAGTTCGCCCTGTACCGGACCGGCTTCTGGATCTTCGTCATCGCCGCCTCGACAGACTGGTTCGACGGCTGGCTGGCGCGGCGGTGGAACGCCGAGACGCGCTGGGGCGCCATCCTGGACCCGATCGCGGACAAGGTGCTGGTGACGGGCGCCATCCTTGGCGTGCTGACCAGCGGGTCGGTGCCGCAGATCATCATTCCGTGCGGCCTGATCCTGTTCCGCGAGTTCGCCGTCTCGGCCCTGCGCGAGACCATGGCGGGGCGGATCGACCTACCGGTCACGCTGGCCGCCAAGTGGAAGACGACGCTGCAACTGGTGGCGCTGGGGTGCCAGCTGTTCGCCCGCAACTGGGACGGGTTCGGCCTGTCGTTCGACTGGCTGCCGGGCTTCCAGCTCTTCGCAGACACCCTGATCTGGGGGGCGGCCATCATCACTCTCTGGACCGGCTGGCAGTATTTCAGCGCGGCGCAGCGGCAGATGCGGGACCGGTAGGACCCGATCTTCCCCTGCGTAGCGGGGGAGGGGGACCGCGACGCCCGTAAGGGCGGCGGGGTGGAGGGGGCGAGCTTCAGGCGTCGCGCTCCGCGTCCGCCCCCTCCACCCCTTCGTGGTCCCCCTCCCCCGTGAACGGGGGAGGGGAGGGTACAGCGCCTTTTCCAGCACCACGAACTCCAGGTCGCGGCGGAAGGCCTGGCCGAAGCGTTCGTCGTCCAGGGGGAAGGGGCGGGTTTCGCCGGTGGGGGCGTAGCCGCGGCGTTCGTACCAGGCGATCAGCTCGGGCCTCTGGCGGATGACGGTCATCTCCATGCGGGCGGCGGCGAAGTGGTCGCGGGCGGTCGCCTCGGCGGCGTCGAGCAGGCGACGGCCGAGCCCGGCGGACTGCAGGGTCGGCCGGACCGTCAGCATGCCGAGATAGGCCAGGCCGTCACTCTGATCGGCGACCTGGACGCAGCCCACCAGATCGGCGTCCGCCAACGCCAGCAGCAGGACGCGGTCCGGGTCGGCCAGGATGGCGGTCAGTTCAGTCGCGTCGGTGCGCTGGCCGCCCAGCAGGTCGGCCTCGTGGGTCCAGCCGGCCTTGGCCGTCTCGCCGCGATAGGCGCTTTCAATCAGCCGGTGCAGGGCCGCGACATCGCCTGTCGTCGCGGCCCGGAAGGCGACGTCCGTCACCGGACGCCCAGTTCCCGCACCAGATGGGTCATGCCGTAGACGTCGCGCAGGGCGGTGGTCACGGCGCCGGTGGTGACGATGACCGAGCGGTTGACGTCGCGGTCATAGCCATAGGCGTTGCGCTGAGTCAGGACGGTGGAGTCGAAATTGGCCCCCACGATCTCGCCCCGCGCGGTGACGACGGGCGAGCCGGACGAGCCGCCGATGGTGTCGGACGAGACGGCCATGTTCAGCACGGTGTCGCCGTTGATCCGATCCTTGGCCGCCAGCAGCCTGGGCGCCACGTCGAAGGGCGCGGCGCCGGTGGCGCGGTCCCACAGGCCGGCGAAGGTGGTGAAGGCGCCGAAGCGCTGGCCCGGAACGTCGGTCCCTTCGATCTTGCCATAGGTCAGGCGCAGGGTGCCGGTGGCGTCCGGATAGACGGTGTCGCCATAGGCGCCGAAGCGGGCGCGGGCCAGGCGTTCCGAGGCGCGGTCGGTCGGGGCCTGGACCTGTTCTTCCCACCGGGTGCGGATGGCGCGGGTCGGCTCCTGGATCGACAGGACGTAGCGGATCAGCGGGTCGTCGGACGCCTGGACGGCGGCCAGGCCGCCTTCCCACAGGGCGCGGCGCACGGCGGGATCGGCCAGTTTCGTGCCCTCGACCAGACGGGCCGACAGGCCCTCGGGCGATTCCTCGCCCAGCAGGGCGCGGACGTTCGGATTATCGACGGTCAGCCATTCGCGGGTCTTGGAGAACCACCATTCCAGCCGCATCTGCTCCAGCCCCGGATAGACCGGGCGTTCGGCGAACAGGGCGGACTGGATGCCCGACAGGCGGGTGTCGCCGAACTCGGACAGGCGCTCGGCCGAGGGTTTCTCACGCTCCTGGGCGCCGCGGACGATGGTGCGGGCCCACAGGAACAGTTGCGAGCCGCCGGCGACCGAGGTGGTGCCGACGCCGGTGCCGCCTTCCAGCAGCGCCATGGTCGGATAAAGCTCGCGCAACGCCGGCTGGACGGCGGCCAGGTCGGCCCAGGGATCGCCGATCTGCTGCGTCAGTTCGGAGGCGGCCGCGACGCGCTGGCGGAAGTCCGCCTCGCCCGCCTCGCGCTTGGCCAGGAACTGGGCGTCGGTCAGGGCGCGCATGCGGCCCAGACCGCGCTTGTAGGTGTTTTCGACACCGACCAGCGGGTCCATGGCGATGAAGCCGTTCTCGTCGCTTTCGGCGCCGAAGCGGATCAGGCGGCCGCGCAGTTCCGATGCGATCAGCTGGTCCATCGGCAGGACCACGTCGCGGATGCTGGCCAGCTGGTCCTGGGTCAACAGGCGCTGGGTGGCGCCGGGGCTGCCCGAGACGAAGACGGGCGTGCCTTCGACCGGCTGGGCGGCGTTCCACTTGAAGTGGGTCGGGGTCGAGGCCGGGCGGCCGTTTTCATACAGCCGGATCATGGCCGCATCGATGCCGAAGCGCGGGAAGGAGAAGTTGTCCAGGTCGCCGCCGAAGGTGGCCGCCCGGTCTTCCGGCGCCCAGGCCAGGCGAACGTCGGTGTAGCGCTTGTAGGTATAGAGCTTGAACTGGCCGCCGCGATACAGGGTCACGACCTGGCAGCGCTTGTCGGCGGCGTTCCCGCAGGCTTCCTGCTCGATGCGGCCGGCCTCGGCGTCGCGGGCCTGGGTGAAGGCCTGACCGGACAGACCCTCGCCGGCCTTGAGCATCCGGGCGGTCACGTCGGTGATGTCGGTCAGAATTTCGGCCGAGCCGCCGGGGCATTTCAGCTCTTCCTCGCGGCTGCGCGGGGTGAAGCCGGTGTCGGCGTAGCGCTTTTCAGGCGTCGACAGGTTGGCGACGCAGGTGGCGACGCAGTGGTTGTTGGTCATCACCAGGCCCTGGGCCGAGACCAGGCCCGCCGAACAGCCGCCGAACTTGACCGACGACCGGCGCACCCGGTCCAGGAAGGCCTGGTCGATGGTCGTCCCCAGCGTCTGGTTGGCGCGGGCGATGGGGAAGTTGTCGAAGGTCCACATGCCTTCCTCGGCCTGGGCCGAAGAGGCGGCGGCGACGAAGGCCAGGGTGGCGGTCGAGGCGAAAAGCTTGAGGGCGGAGGCGTGGCGCATACGGAATCCTGATCTTGCTGCTCGCCGGGACGAGGCGTCGGTTCGGACCCTAGCGGGAAAAAAACAGGGTCTGAATAGTCTGATTAGTCTGAAATCGGCCGGGACAACGACGGGGATATAGCCGCTCGTTGCGTCAAACGGGGGCGTAGTTGCATCCGCGTAACGGATTGCGTGACGGCGATGTCCGAAAACCGCGAGACATCGCGCAGCGACAGGCTCATCCTGTGAGCATGAACGCCGCCCTGGACCCGGAAGCCTGCTATCGCGCCGTCGCCACCCGCGACGCGCGGTTCGACGGCCGGTTTTTCACCGGGGTGAAGACGACCGGGATCTATTGCCGCCCGGTGTGCCCGGCGCGGACGCCGAAGCGCGAGAACGTGGTCTTCCTGCCCAGCGCGGCGGCGGCCGAGGAGGCGGGGTTCCGCGCTTGCCTGCGCTGTCGGCCCGAGACGGCGCCCGAAATGGGGGCGTGGCGCGGCACCTCGAACACGGTCAGCCGGGCGCTGGGCCTGATCGAGGCGGGCGCGCTGGATGAGGGCGACGTCGATGGGCTGGCCGCTCGGCTGGGTGTGGGCGAGCGGCATCTGAGGCGGCTGTTCCGCCAGCATCTGGGCGCGGCGCCGGTCAGCGTGGCGCAGACGCGCCGGGTGCTGCTGGCCAAGGCGCTGATCCACCAGACCGACCTGCCGATGGCCGAGGTGGCGCTGGCGTCCGGCTTCGGCAGCGTGCGGCGCTTCAACGAGACGTTTCAGGCGCTGTACGGGCGGCCGCCGTCCGAACTGCGGCGACGGGCCGAGCGGCCGGGCGCGGCGGGGATCGCGCTGAACCTGCCGTACCGGCCGCCCTATGACCGCGACGCAATGTTGACGGCGCTGAGTGCGCGGGGCGATGGCGTCGAGGGCGGCGTCTGGCGGCGCGATCTGGATCCGGAGGCGGACGGCGCGACCGGTCGGGTCGAAGCGCGGTTCGAAGGTGAAAACGCGCTGCGCGTCACGGTCGAGGTTTCGGACCTGAAGGCGCTGCCCGGCGTGCTGGCGCGGGTGCGGCGGGTGTTCGACCTGGCCGCCGATCCCGAGGCCATCGGCCGCGACCTGTCGGCCGATCCGCTGCTGGCGGCGCTGACGGCGCGTCGGCCGGGCCTGCGGCTGCCGGGCGACTGGATCGACGCGGGCGAGGAGATTCCCAGCGACCGATTGAACGATGAGCGGCTGACGGCGCGGGCCGAGCGGTGGCGACCGTGGCGGGCCTATGGGGCGCTGCATCTGGCGGTCGCCGGACTGAATATGGAGACGGATGATGAGCAAGCGGCCTGAAACCTTCACCCTGGACCGGGTCGCCTCGCCGGTGGGCGAGGTGCTGTTGGTGGTCGATGACGCGGGCGCGGTGCGGGCGCTGGACTTCGCCGACTATGAGGCGCGGATGCTGCGGCTGTTGCAGCGGCATTATGGGCCGGTCGCGCTGACGCCCGGCCGGGCCCCGGAACCGGTGCGGGCGGCGCTGGACGCCTATTTCGGTGGCGATGCGCGGGCGCTGGACGGCTTGCCGGTGAAGACCGGCGGGACCGCGTTCCAGCGCACGGTCTGGGCGGCGCTGCGGGCGATCCCGGCGGGCGAGACGCGCAGCTATGGCCAGTTGGCGGCGGCCATCGGCAAGCCGGCCGCGGTGCGGGCGGTGGGGCTGGCCAACGGCGCCAATCCGGTCGGCGTCATCGTGCCCTGCCACCGGGTGGTCGGGGCGAACGGTAAGCTGACGGGCTATGCCGGGGGGCTGGAGCGCAAGCGGTGGCTGCTGGCGCACGAGGGCGCGGCGGGGCGTCTTATCTGAACGGATTGGCGAACATCTCGGGCGGGGTATAGGCGCGGGTGAAGCGCGCCTCGCGCACCGCGCCGTTGAAATAGTTGACCCGGTTGATGCGCACCCCGACCGAGGATCGGCCGTCCGGCTGAGGCGTGAAGGCCAGCGGCACCTCGGCCTGCAGCACGCCGTTGACGTACGAGCGGTAGGTGGTCCCGTCGAAGCTCTGGGCCACGTGGGTCCAGACGCCCAGGGGGTGCAGCTTGGTCTCGTCGATCAGCGGCGTGTTGTAGCCGGCCCCCTTGGCGAAGGCGTCCAGATACCAGCCGCCCGCAACCACGCGGATCTCGAACAGGATCCGGGTGCCGGGGCCGCCGTCGGGTTCGTCCGACTGCAGGTGGAGCCAGCGCTGTTCGAAGGCGCCGCCGTCGGGCCGGAACAGGGCCTCGAAGGTGAAGGTCGTGGCGCCCGCCAGCGGATGACGGTCGATGAACAGGGCGTCGTCCACGCCGTCGAACTTCACCGCCTTGCCGAAGGGGCTGTCGATCAGGACGGGCGCGCCCTCGATCCGCGGCCTGAGCCCGCCGATGGCCTCCAGATTGTCGAAGGTCCAGACCGTGCGCGGCGGCGTGACCGGCGCCGGCGGCCGGGCAGGCGTCTGACCGGGGGCGCAGCCGACGGCGGGCAGGGCCAGGGCTGCGGCGCCCAGCAGGCGGCGACGGTCGATAGGCGGCATGGGGGTCTCCATCACGGCGGGCGGCGCAGTTTTGAACAGGCGACGGCAATTGTCTTGCCTTTCCGGCGGGGCGGCCTACATTGCTCCTGCTTATGCTAACTTTGAGCATAAGGGTTGGCCGAAGGAGGCTGAGCATGGCGGACGGCGCATTCGGGCTGTCGAAGGAGGCGGCGGAGGCCACGGCCGATGTCTGGGCCAAGGTCAAGGACCACGTCACCCCGATGGAGTGGCCGGCGCAGGCCGAGCTGATCGTTGAGATCAACCGCCTGAAGGCCGAGCGCGACGCGGTCATCCTAGCCCACAACTATATGACGCCCGAGATTTTCCACGTGGTCGGCGACTATGTCGGCGACAGCCTGGGCTTGGCCAAGGAGGCGGCGCGGTCCAAGGCGAAGGTGATCGTCCAGGCGGGCGTCCACTTCATGGCCGAGACGTCCAAGATCCTGAGCCCGGAAAAAACCGTGCTGATCCCCGATCTGCGGGCGGGCTGTTCGCTGGCGGCGTCGATCACCGGGGCGGACGTGCGGCTGATCAAGCAGCGCTATCCGGGCCTGCCGGTCGTCACCTATGTGAACACCACGGCCGATGTGAAGGCCGAGACCGACATCTGCTGCACCAGCGCCAACGCCGTTCAGGTGGTGGAATGGGCGGCGAAGGAATGGGGCGTCGACAAGGTCATCCTGATCCCCGACGAATATCTTGCGCGCAACGTCGCGGCCCAGACGACAGTCGGCATCATCGCCTGGAAGGGCCGCTGCGAGGTGCACGAGCGCTTCACCGCCGCCGACATCGCCGAGATGCGCGAGGCCTATCCCGGAGCGGAAATCTTGGCCCACCCGGAATGCCCGGAGGAGGTGCTGGCGGCGTCGGACTTCGCCGGATCGACGGCGGCGATGATCGACTATGTCGAGGCGCGAAAGCCGAAGCAGGTGGTGATGATCACCGAATGCTCGATGGCCTCGAACGTGAAGGGCGACGTGCCCGGCGTCGACTTCATCGGCCCGTGCAACCTGTGCCCGCACATGAAGCGCATCACGCTGGAAAACATCCGCGACTGCCTGCGCGACATGAAGTTCGAGGTGACGGTGCCGGACGACATGGCCGAAAAGGCGCGCCGCGCGGTGCAGCGTATGGTGGACCTGCCGCCGCCCGCCGTGCCCGCGCGCTATGACCTGATCCGCGCCCGGCATCACGTCGATGTGGAGCTGATCTGATGGTTCTCGCCACGTCCCTTCTCCCCTCGGGGGAGAAGGTGGCTTGCGGAGCAAGACGGATGAGGGGGCTGCTGGCCTCATGCTCATCGTCTGACATCTTGCCCGCTGATAGAGCCCCCTCATCCGACCGCCTCCGGCGGCCACCTTCTCCCCCGAGGGGAGAAGGGGCATGAGCGTCGAGGGCCCTTGGGGCGACAGAACCGGTAAACCATCTGTCGCGCCTGAAACCCGGCCCGCGCAGCCGCGCCGTGTCGTGCAGCATGACAAGGGCCAGCATCCGGTGTGGGCGATCCTGTCGACCCTGCTGATGGGCGGTTTTCTGTGGCTGGTGACGGGCAGCTGGGTGGTGGCCGTGGCCGTGCTGTTCGGCCTGTTCGTGCACGAATACGGCCATGTGCTGGCGATGAACCGCGTCGGCATGGGCCCGGCGCGCATCTATATCATCCCCTTCCTGGGCGGGCTGGCCAAGGGTCAGCGCAACCCGAAGAGCGAATGGCACGGGGTGCTGGTGTCGCTGGCGGGGCCGGCGTTCGGCCTTTTGGCCATGATCCCGTTCGTCGGCCTGTGGGCGGTGACGGGCGGTGGGGCATGGCTGATCGGGGCCTTCTTCATCGCGCTGGTCAATCTGGTGAACCTGGCACCGGCGCCACCGCTGGACGGGGCCAAGGCGCTGGGGCCGGTGCTGACGCGGGTGCATCCGCGGCTGGAGCAGGCGGCGTTGCTGCTGGTCGGCGGGTTGGTGGTGTGGTGGGGCGTCAGCACGGGGCGGTGGATCCTGGCCGCGTTTCTGGCCATCGCCCTGCTGGGTCATCTGAAGCGCGGTGTCTGGCGCCCCGGCTACGGCCTGCTGAGCTGGCCCGAGGCGGGCAAGAGCCTGGTTCTGTATCTGTTGACGGCGGCCGCCTGCGTCGCGGCGGCGGTCGGGGCGCTGATGCCGCTGGCTGACGGGTCGGTGATCGAGGCGGCGCGGATCGGCCTGCTGCAACTGGGCGTGCGGCTGTGAGCCGGATCCGGCATGACGGGCCGCTGATCATCGGCGGGGGTCTGGCCGGACTGTCGGCCGCGCTGGAGGCGGCCCCGGCGAAAACTCTCATCGTGACGCCCGAGCCGCTGTTGAACGCCTGTTCCTCGGCCTGGGCGCAGGGCGGGATGGCGGCGGCGCTGACGCCGTCGGACAGCGCCGAACGGCACGCCCACGACACCGAGGGCGCGGGCGCGGGCCTGGTCGAGCTGGAGGCGGCGCGGGCCCTGACGATGCGCGGTCGCGAGACGGTGGAATGGCTGGCGGCGCTGGGCGCGCCGTTCGACCGGGATGCGGCGGGCGAATTCTCCGTATCGCTGGAGGCGGCGCACAGCCTGCCGCGCGTGGCGCGGGTGGGCGGCGACGGGGCCGGGCGGGCGATCCTGTCGGCGGTGGTCGCGGCGGCGCGCGCGTCGGACCACATCGAGATCTGGGAGGACGGGCGGCTGCGCGGCCTGATCCAGGACGTGGACGGCCGGGTG
>Ga0160473_100453_pt1 | contig 28310 bp, 21 predicted proteins | sample HID1975I_E11MG_FD_108217 | JGI IMG/M metagenome (GOLD analysis project Ga0160473, IMG submission 108217) | Enriched soil microbial communities from UW Madison campus, WI, USA - HID1975I_E11 MG | ecosystem: Environmental > Terrestrial > Soil > Unclassified | place: USA: Madison, Wisconsin... | reverse complement strand
TGGCGGGCACTCCGGTCGATTTCAGGCTCGTCGACATCAGCACCGATCCGCTCGACCTGACCGCCGAGGATGTCGACGCCTTCGACCTGGTGATCGTGGGCGGTGGCGGGTCGATCTCCAACGACGCGCGGTCTGCGCGCAACGGCATCGCCTTGCCGATGGAGCCGGAGGAATATGCCCGGTCGAAGACGCGCTTCGCCTTCGTCGGGCTTGGCCACAACATGTTCGCCGGCGATGATTGCGAGTTTCGCGATGCGCTGACCACGCTGATCGGCCGGGCGGCCGAACGCGGCGACCCGTTTTCGGTCCGCAACGACGGCTCGCTCGATCGGCTGCGGCGCGATCTGGGTGCGGATGTCGCGGCTACGGTCCACGAGGTGCCCGATCCCGGTGCCCTGTTCGATGCGCCGCCGCTGCCGCCCGAAACCGTGCGCGACCGGCCCTATGCGCTGATCCAGCTGGCGGGAGATCGCAAAGGCGACCGGATCGGGCCGCATGCCGAGCACCAGTCGCGTTTCATCGATGCGATGGCAGGCCATGCGTTACGGTTGTGGCGCGACCATGGTCTCGACATCCTGATCGCGCCGCACATCTTCCTGGACGCGCGGCTTTCGACGGCGCTGCTGACGACGCTCTACGCCCGCGCGCGGCCGGGGGGACGGGACCGGCCGTTCCGGATGGGCGGCACACCGCATCCGATGCATGCGCGCCGTTTCTTCGGCAGCTATGCGGCGGCGGAGCTGGTGATCGGGATGCGCGGCCATGCGGTGATCTGCGGCGTCGGGCTCGGGCGGCCGGTGGTCGCGCTGTCGACCCATCCCAAGCTGGCAGGCTTCATGAGCGCCTGCGATCTCGATCCGTGGACGGTCGTGCCGTCGGATGCGCTGGAAGCTCATCTCGACCGGGCGAGCGGATCGCTGCTTGGTACGGGGCGTGCCGAATATGACTCGCGGCGGGAGGCGGCTACGCGCGATTTCGGCGCGCGGCTCGATGCGTTGCTGATGGACGCGCTCGCCCGGTAGTCCGCACGTCAGTCGAGCGCGGAGAGCGCACCCATGATCATGCGCGCGGTCTGCGTCGCGATCTCGTCGACCGAAAGGCGCGGGCTCGACAGCTGGCTGTGGCTGATACCGAACATGCAGGCGAGCAGCAGTTCTTCGGCCGCATCGAGAGACTTGGCGCTCAGGCCGGGGCGTGCATTGGCGGCCAGCTCGCGCAGGATTTCGCGATAGCGCGCGCAGATCGTCTGGATCGCCTCCGCGACGGGGAGGCTGCGATGGCCTTCGGCCAGGATCTCGAAGGTGAGCGCCTCGTCTTCTTCGTTGAGCGTAACATAGGCCAGCTTGGTAAACGCCTCGACGGGCTCCATCCCGCCGGAACGGACGCCCTCGACCAGTTCCATCATCTGAGTCGATTTGTCGTCGATATCGTCCTGGACGATGGCCAGGATGACATCGCTCTTGCTCTTGAACAGGCGATAGACCTGCCCGACGCTGACCTGCGCCTCGGTGGCCAGTTCCGACATCGCGGTCTGGTGAAAACCTCGGGTCGAGAACAGCTTACGCGCGGCTTCGATGATCTGGGTGCGACCCTTGTCGCGGCGACTTTCCAGTCGATCCTCATTGGTCATTTTCGTCTCCCCGGCGTTTTCGCCCTTGACCTTTCTATCGCACAGCAGCATTTGCGCCGCAATTGGAATGAACGTTCATTCCGGAAATTTGTAACAAAAGGGAACGGGCCATATGCGCTTCGGTTTCTCCGGGCTGATCGCCCTCGCTGCTCTTCCGCTCGCCGCCTGCGGCCAGGAGGCTCCGCCTCCGCAGCAGACCCGTGAGGTCGGCGTCGTGACCCTCACCACCGAGACGGTGCCTTTGATGGCGGAGCTTCCGGGCCGGATCGTGGCGATCGAAACCTCAGAGGTGCGGCCGCAGATCAGTGGTGTCGTGCGTCGGCGCATGTTCGAGGAAGGCGCGATGGTCCGCGCCGGCCAGGTGCTCTACCAGATCGAGGACGCGCCGTATCGCGCGGCGCTCGGCCAGGCGCAGGGCGCGCTGGCACGGGCGCAGGCGGCGATCGCCTCGACCCGGCTTCAGGCAGAGCGCTATCGCTCGCTGATCGCGATGAACGCCGTCAGCAAGCAGGATGTCGACAACGCCGATGCTGCAGCGCAGCAGGCGGTTGCGGACGTTGCCGCCCAGCGCGCCGCGGTCGATGCGGCGCGGGTCAATCTGGAGTTCACACGCATCCGTGCGCCCATTTCGGGCCGGATCGGTCGGTCGCTGGTGACGCCGGGCGCGCTGGTGCAGATGGGGCAGACCGAAGCCCTGGCGACGATCCACCGCCTCGACCGGGTCTATGTCGACGTGACGCAATCGGCCGCGCAGATTCTCGATCTGCGCGCGTCGATGCAGTCGGGGGGCGTGACCGCCGCGAATGGCGGCAGCGCTCCGGTGCAGTTGATGCTCCCCAACGGCACGACCTATCCGGTCGAGGGTCGGCTCGAGTTCTCCGAGGTCGCGGTCGACCCAAGCTCGGGCGCGGTCACGCTGCGCGCGATCTTCCCCAATCCGCAGGGCAACCTGCTGCCGGGCATGCATGTCCGCGCGAAGCTGACCGAGGGTATCCGCCAGCAGGCGGTGGTCGCTCCCCAGCAGGGCGTGACCCGCGATCCGCGCGGTCGCGCGACCGCCATGGTCGTCAACGCCGAGAACAAGGTCGAGCCGCGCGTCGTGACCGCCGACCGGCCGTTCGGCGACCGCTGGATCGTGACCGACGGCCTCAAGGCCGGTGACCGCCTGATCGTCGAAGGCCTGCTCAACCTGCAGCCCGGCACCGTGGTCAAGCCGGTCAAGCCGCAGCAGATCACCGTTCCGGAAGGCGCGGCTCAGCCTGGCCAGGGTGGGGCGCAAGGTGCCGGGCAGGGGCAAGCCGCCCAGCCCGCCGCGCCGGCCGGCGAGCAGACGGAGGGCTGATCCGTCATGGCACGCTATTTCATCGACAGGCCCATCTTTGCATGGGTCATCGCGATCATCCTGATGCTGGGCGGGGCGCTGGCGCTCCGCTCGCTGCCTATCGCCCAGTTTCCCGAGATCGCGCCGCCGCAGGTGGCGATCGCGGGCATCTATCCGGGTGCCGACGCGCAGACCCTGGAGAACACGACCACCCAGATCATCGAACAGCAGATGAAGGGTATCGACAATCTCCGGTACTTCTCGTCGACCAGCGATTCCGCTGGCAACCTCGCGATCACGCTGACCTTCGAGCAGGGCACCGATCCCGACATCGCGCAGGTGCAGGTGCAGAACAAGCTGCAGCAGGCGATGCCGCTGCTGCCGCAGGAGATCCAGCAGCAGGGCCTGCGCGTCAACAAGGCCTCGTCCAACTTCCTGGTCGTCGTCGGCCTCTATTCGGAGGACGGCAGCCATGACCAGGTCGACCTGGGCGACTTCATCGCGTCGCGGCTGCAGGATCCGCTGAGCCGTATCACCGGTGTAGGCGATACCCAGCTGTTCGGCGCGCCTTATGCGATGCGCATCTGGCTCGATCCGTTCAAGCTCGCCAATTACGGCCTGTCGGTCTCCGACGTCCGCGGCGCGATCATCGCGCAGAACGCGCAGGTCTCCGCCGGCCAGGTCGGCAGCGCGCCTTCGGTCAAGGGGCAGGCGCTCAACGCGACCGTCACCGCGCAGTCGCGGCTCAAGACGCCGGAGCAGTTCCGCGAGATCCTGCTTCGGACGAACCCGGACGGATCGGTGGTCAAGCTGGCGGACGTCGGTCGCGTCGAGCTTGGCGCGGACAATTACAGCTTCGAGATGCGCTATAACGGCAAGCCGGCGGCGGGTTTCGGCATCAAGCTGGCGCCGGGTGCGAACGCGCTCGATACCACGGAAGCGGTCAAGGCACGTGTCGAGGAGCTCGCCAAGAACTTCCCGGCCGACGTGAAGATCGTCTACCCGATCGACAATTCGAAGTTCGTGGAGCTGTCGGTCGAGCAGGTGATCCATACCCTGTTCGAAGCGGTCATCCTCGTCTTCCTCGTGATGTTCCTGTTCCTTCAGAACTGGCGCGCGACGATCATCCCGACGATCGCGGTGCCGGTGGTGCTGCTGGGCAGTTTCGCGGTGCTCTATATCGCGGGCTTCACGATCAACACGCTCACCCTGTTCGGCATGGTGCTGGCGATCGGCCTGCTCGTCGACGACGCGATCGTCGTCGTCGAGAATGTCGAGCGCCTGATCCAGACCGAGGGGCTGAGCCCGAAGGAAGCCGCCAAGAAGTCGATGGACGAGATCAGCGGCGCGCTGATCGGCATCGGCGTGGTGCTGTCCGCGGTGTTCCTGCCGATGGCCTTCTTCGGCGGGTCGACGGGCGTGATCTTCCGCCAGTTCTCGATCACCATCGTCTCCTCGATGGTACTGTCGGTGCTGGTCGCGCTGGTCCTGACCCCGGCGCTCTGCGCCACGATCCTGAAGCCGCATGAGGACCATGGCGAGCGCAAGGGGCTGCTGGGTCGCTTCTTCAACTGGTTCAACAAGACCTTCGACAAGAATGTCGACCGCTATGGGCACAGCGTCCATCGGATCGAGCGACGCTGGGGCCGGTCGCTGGTGATCTTCGCGATCATCTGCGGCGGCATGGCGCTGCTGTTCGCTCGTCTGCCCTCTGGCTTCCTGCCCGACGAGGACCAGGGCGTGATGTTCGCGCAGGTCTCGCTGCCGGCAGGCACCACGACGGAGGAGACATCCCGGACGATGGCGCGGGTGCGCGATCACTTCCTGACGCAGGAGAAGGAGGCGGTCGAGGGCGTGTTCACGATCTCGGGCTTCGGCTTCATGGGCCAGGGCCAGAATGTCGGCCTCGCCTTCGTCCGCATGAAGGACTGGGCAGACCGGCCCGGCGACCAGAACCGCACCTCGGCGGTCGCGGCGCGGGCCAATGGAGCGCTCTCGTCGATCCGCGCGGGCATGGCGCTCTCGTTCAATCCGCCGGCGGTGATGGAACTCGGCAACGCCAGCGGCTTCGACTTCCAGCTCAAGAACTCTGGCGGTCTGGATGCCGACAAGTTCCTGGAGGCGCGCAACATGCTGCTCGGCATGGCGATGCAGGACCAGCGCATGGTGCAGGTCCGTCCCAACGGACTGGAAGACGCGCCGGTGCTCAACCTGCACGTCGATCAGCAGCGGGCGGGCGCGCTCGGGCTGTCGCAGCAGGACATCAACGACACCATCAGCACCGCCTTCGGCGGATCGTATATCAACGACTTCATCGATCGCGGCCGCGTGAAGCGCGTTTATGTCCAGGCCGACGCGCCGTTCCGCATGACGCCGGAGATGCTGGGCAACTTCCATGTCCGTGGTTCCGGCGGGACGATGACCCCGATCGCGGCGGTTGCGGATACCAACTGGCAATATGGTCCGGCCCGGCTGGAGCGGTACAACGGCGTGTCCTCGTTCCAGATCATGGGCGCGCCGGCACCGGGCCTCAGCTCTGGCGCTGCCATGACGGCGATGGAGGAGCATGCCGCCAAGCTGCCGCCGGGCGTCGACTTCGAATGGACCGGCCTGTCCTATGAAGAGCGCCTTTCGGGCGGGCAGGCGCCGGCGGTCTACGCGCTGTCGATCCTGATCGTCTTCCTCTGCCTCGCGGCGCTCTATGAAAGCTGGTCGGTGCCGTTCTCGGTCATCCTGGTGGTGCCGCTCGGCGTGATCGGCGCGGTGTTGGCTGCGACGATCGCGGGGCTCAACAACGACATCTACCTCCAGGTCGGCCTGATCACGACGGTGGGCGTCGCGGCGAAAAACGCGATCCTGATCGTGGAATTCGCCGAGGAAAGGATGCGCGAGGGGCTGTCCGCCGCCGATGCTGCGATGGAGGCGGCCAAGCTGCGGCTCCGGCCGATCCTGATGACCTCCTTCGCCTTCGTCTTCGGCGTGCTGCCGCTGGCGCTGTCGAGCGGAGCGGGGTCGGGCGGGCAGAACGCGATCGGCTGGGCCGTGGTCGGCGGGATGCTCTCCGCTACCGTCTTCGGCATCTTCTTCGTGCCGGTCTTCTTCGTGGTGGTGAAGCGACTGTTCCGTCAGGATCAGGAGACCAGGAAACATCACCGCTACACCGATGCAGCGACGCCCGGCCCTGTCGGCCCGGCGCAGGAGGCTTGACGATGCGCATCCGTGCGATCGCGATGACGATGACCGCCAGCCTGGCGCTGGCGGGGTGCAACATGGCCCCGAAATACGTCCGCCCGGCCAGCCCGGTCCCGGCCTCCGCGCCGACCGGCCCGGCCTATCCGGCGGCCGACGCCGCGACCACGGCGATCGTGCCGGCGGATACGGCATGGCGGGAGTTCTTTACCGACAACGGCCTGCGCGAGGTGATCGCGCTGGCGCTGGCCAACAATCGCGACCTGCGCGTCGCGCTGGCCAATGTCGCGCAGGCGAGGGCGCAATATCGCGTCCAGCGGGCCGATATCCTGCCTACGCTCGGTGGCAACGGATCGGCGACCTACCAGAAGGGCCAGGGTGCCCTGCTGCAGGGTGGTGCGGGCGGTATCGGGGGTGGTGTCGGCGGCGGCGCGGTCGGCGGCGGCAGCGACCGCATCGACATCTACACCGCCAATCTCGGCATCTCCGCCTGGGAGATCGATCTGTTCGGCCGGATCCGCAACCTGACCGAGGCGGCCCAGCAGCAGTATTTCGCCGCCGGCGAGAACCGAGACGCGGCGCAGACGGCGCTGATCGCCGAGGTCGCGACCGCCTATCTCACGATGGCGGCGGACCAGGACCGGTTGCGCATCGCGCGCGATACCGCGCAGGCGTTCGACCAGACGCTCAAGATCACGCGCGCCCGGTTCGAGGCGGGCATCTCCTCCGACCTGGAAGTGCGGCAGGCGCAGACCAGCTACGATCAGGCGCGATCCGACATCGCCGAGGCGACCACGCTGGTCGCGCAGGACCAGAACGCGCTCAATCTGCTGGCGGGCACGACGGTGCCGGCTGCCCTCCTGCCCGGCGGCCTGCCGGAAGCTGGCGTGACGGTCGAAAACCTGCCTGCCGACCTTCCGTCCGACGTGCTGCTGCGGCGGCCCGACATCGCTGCGGCCGAGAGCCGGCTGCGGGCGGCCAACGCCAATATCGGCGCGGCGCGCGCGGCATTCTTCCCGCGCATCTCGCTGACGGCGGCGCTGGGCACGATGAGCCTGGGGCTTTCCAACCTGTTCGGATCGGGCAGCGATTACTGGTCGGTCGCGCCTTCGGCCAGCCTGCCGATCTTCGATGGCGGCCGGAACGCGGGCAATCTGCGCTATGCCGAGGCGACGCGCGACGCGATGGTCGCCGAATATGAGCGCGCGGTTCAGACCGGTTTCCGCGAGGCGGCCGATGCGCTGGCGCGGCGAGGTACGATCGACGACCAGGTCGAGGCGCAGACCTCGCTGCGCGAGGCGGCGCAGGCGAGCTATCGGCTGTCCGAAGCGCGCTTCCGTTCGGGCATCGATCCGTTCCTGACGACGCTCGATTCGCAGCGCAGTTTCTACGGCGCGGAACAGAGCCTGCTGGCGACGCGTCTGGCGCGGGAGAGCAACGCGGTCGAGCTTTACCGCGCACTGGGTGGCGGGCTGCGCTGACGGCGAAATCACGGAAGGAAGAATGCGATGGCTGAACGATCACGCTGGATGAGGGCCGTGATCGGCCCGGCGATCGCTGTGCTGCTGGCCATGCCGGCGATGGCCGGGACGGTGGCGATCACCGGGGTCCGCCTGATCGACGGTGCGGGTGGCGCGCCGATCGATGATGCCACCATCGTGATCGCCGACGGCCGGATCCTGGCCGCCGGCCGCGACGTGGATATCCCGGCCGATGCCGAGCGGCTCGACCGACGCGGTCGTACCGCGATTCCGGGGCTGATCGCCGACCATAGCCATGTCGGTCAGGTCGGCGGGATCGGCAGCGGTGCGGCCAACTACACGCGCGAGGTTATCGGTGCCGAACTCGCGCAGTTCCTCCGCTATGGTGTGACGACGGTGACGGCACTCGGCAACAACGGCCCGCTGTTCGGCGATCTGCGCGCCGACGCCCACGCGGGGCGGATCGCGGGGGCCGACCTGTTCGGCGTGGCGCAGGGCATTGGCGTACCCGACGGCGCGCCGCCGCAAGCCATGCTGAAGGTCGGGCCGGACCAGCTGTTCCGCCCCTCGACGCCGGCGGAAGCGCGCGAGGCGGTGACCCGGATGGCGGCGGCGAAGACCGATCTGGTCAAGCTGTGGCTGGACGATTTCGGCGGCAGCCTGGCGGTCAAGATGGACCCCGCGATCTACACGGCGGTGATCGACGAGGCGCACCGGCGGGGCCTGCGCGTCGCGGCGCATGTCCACGATCTCGCCGATGCCGAGGCGATCGTGGCGGCCGGGGCGGACATCATCGCCCATGGCGTGCGCGACAAGCCGGTGACACCAGCCTTCGTCGAGACGCTCAAGCGGCGTGGCGTGTGGTATATCGCGACGCTTCAACTGGATGAGGCGAGCTTCGCCTGGGCGGAGGCAGCGCCGTGGACGAAAACCCCCTTCATCAGGGCCGGGCTGTCCTCGGCGCTGGTCGCTCAGATCGACGATCCGGCCTGGCGCGCGAAGGTTCTTGCCGATCCGAAGACCGCCGCCGCGCGTCGGTCGCTAGCGATGAACCTGCGCAACCTGAAGACGCTGCACGACGCCGGCGTGAAGATCGGCTTCGGCACCGATAGCGGTGCTACGCCGCTGCGGGTGCCGGGCGTCGCCGAACATCGCGAACTGGCGCTGACCGTAGAGGCGGGGCTGAGCCCGGCCGAGGCGATCGGCATCGCGACCCGCCAGGCGGCGGCGCTGATCGGCCTTGATGATCGGGGCACGATCCAGGCCGGCAAGCGCGCGGACCTGATCCTGCTCGATACCGGTCCGTTGGCCGATATCGGCGGGGTCGACGGCGTGGTCGAGGTCTGGCGCGCGGGCGAGCGCTTTCCGGGAGCCGCTGCGCGATAACGACTTCGTCCATCTGCGCTTCCAAACACTATTGTATGGAAGCGCGCTTCGTGCTTGGAGCGTGAGGCAATACGGCGCAGAATGGCGCGTGCCACGGTTCGACGGACGGGAGATGCGGTGATGGGCAGCAGCGGCATGGCGCGCTTCGACTGGGCGGATCCCTTCCAGCTCGACGACCAGCTGGGCGACGACGAACGCATGATCCGCGACACGGCCGCCGCCTATGCGCAGGACAAGCTCCAGCCGCGCGTCATCGAGGCGTTCTCGCGCGAGCATACCGATCCCGCGATCTTCCGCGAAATGGGCCAGCTCGGGCTGCTGGGGCCGACCATCCCGGAAGAATATGGCGGGGTAGGGGCTTCCTATGTCGCCTATGGCCTGGTCGCGCGTGAGGTGGAGCGGGTGGATTCGGGCTATCGCTCGATGATGTCGGTCCAGTCCTCGCTCGTGATGTACCCGATCAACGCCTATGGGTCGGAAGAGCAGAAGCGAAAATATCTGCCCAAGCTGGCCAGCGGCGAATGGATCGGCTGCTTCGGGCTGACCGAACCCGACGCCGGCTCCGATCCCGCCGGCATGCGCACCCGCGCCGAGAAGGTCGACGGGGGATATCGTCTAAAGGGCTCGAAGACCTGGATATCCAATTCGCCGATCGCCGACGTCTTCATCGTCTGGGCGAAGTCGGAAGCGCATGGCGGCGCGATCCGCGGCTTCGTCCTCGAAAGGGGCGTGAAGGGGCTGTCCGCGCCCAAGATCGAGGGCAAGCTGTCGCTGCGCGCCTCGATCACCGGCATGATCATGATGGATGACGTCGAGGTGGGGGAGGACGCGCTGCTGCCCCATGTCGAAGGGATGAAGGGGCCTTTCGGCTGCCTCAACCGCGCGCGGTACGGGATCAGCTGGGGCGCGCTCGGCGCCGCCGAGTTCTGCTTCCACGCCGCGCGGCAATATGGGCTCGATCGCAAGCAGTTCGGCCGTCCGCTCGCCGCGACGCAGCTCTACCAGAAGAAGCTGGCCGAGATGCTGACCGACATCACGCTGGGGCTGCAGGCGTCGCTGCGCGTCGGCCGGCTGATGGACGAGGGCCGCTTCGCGCCGGAGATGGTCTCCATCGTCAAGCGCAACAACGTTGGCAAGGCGCTCGATATCGCCCGCGCCGCCCGTGACATGCATGGCGGCAACGGCATTTCCGAGGAGTATCAGGTCATGCGCCACATGGTGAACCTGGAGACGGTCAACACCTATGAGGGCGCGCATGATGTCCACGCGCTGATCCTCGGGCGCGCGATCACCGGTATCGCGGCGTTCTGAGGTGCCTTGCCGTCGGAGTTTCCCGTCGTGACCGGGCAAGCGCCCCTGTCCGGCCTCAAGGTTGTCGAACTCGCCCGCATCCTGGCCGGACCCTGGGCGGGTCAGACGCTCGCCGATCTCGGTGCCGAGGTGATCAAGGTCGAGAGCCCGGAAGGCGACGACACCCGGCGCTGGGGGCCGCCCTTCGTCGAGAATGCCGACGGCAGCCATGACGCCGCCTATTTCCACGCCGCCAATCGTGGCAAGCGATCGATCGCGATCGATTTCCGCACGGCGGAAGGGCAGGCGGAGGTTCGCCGGCTCATCACCGATGCCGATGTCGTGATCGAGAATTTCAAGGTCGGCGGGTTGGCGAAATACGGCCTCGACTATGCCAGCCTCGCCGCGATCAACCCGCGCCTCGTCTATTGCTCGATCACCGGCTTCGGGCAGGACGGGCCTTATGCGGCGCGGGCGGGATACGACTTCATAGTTCAGGGCATGAGCGGCATCATGGACCTGACGGGCGATCCGGCCGGCGCGCCGCAGAAGATCGGCGTCGCCTTCGCCGACATCATGACCGGGCTCTACGCTGTGATTGCGATCCAGGCCGCGCTGGCGCAGCGCGAGCGGACGGGCCGTGGGCAGCAGATCGATATGGCATTGCTGGACGTGATGGTCGGCGTGCTCGCCAATCAGGGGATGAATTACCTCGTTTCGGGCGATGCGCCGCGCCGGCTGGGCAATGCGCATCCCAATATCGCGCCTTATGAAGCGTTCCCGACCGCCGATGGCTGGTTCATCCTCGCGGTAGGCAATGACGGCCAGTTCCGTCGCTTCTGTACCGTCGTCGGGCTGGAACCGATAGCGGAGGACGTCCGCTTCGCCACCAACCCCGCGCGCGTCGCGAATCGGACCGGATTGAGCGCTTCGGTGTCGGCCGCGACCCGGCGCTGGGATCGCGACCCGCTGCTCGCCGCGCTGGAGGCCGCCGGTGTGCCGGCGGGACCGATCAACACCGTCGACCAGGCCTTTGCAGACCCCCAGATCCTCCACCGCGCCATGGCGCTGGCGATGACCCGCGCGGATGGAACCCCTGTGCCGGGCATCCGCACCCCGATCCGTTTCTTGGACGCGGAGCTCGTGACAGATATCCCGGCCCCGCAACTCCCGCGCTGATCTCGCCCTGTCGTTAGCGCGACGGTGCGGATGGGGTGCAGCGCCACAATGTCAGGTCGCCGTCGCGCGCGATCACGCTGGCGCGAAATCCGGGCAGCGTGCAATCGCGGGGCGAGGCGTTGAACAGGCCATAGGGGCGGGCGAGGCGGGCCGCTTCGTCGCGGTCGTACCAGCGTGCCACGGTGCCCTTGTCCCATGCAGTGCGGTCGCCCTTGCCGAGCAGGTTGATCGCTTGCGTCACGTCGGGGCCGATCATCGCGGCGACCTTGCGCCATTCGGGCTCGGTCGGTCTCTGGACATCGAGGATGCTGTCGAGCCGCGCACCGGGCAGATAGCGGACGACGCCGAGGAAGTTGGTGCCGAGATCGTCGGTATAGAGCACCTCGCTGGGCAACGCGCTCGCCGCCCAGGCGCGGGCGAAGGTGCCGAAGTCTTCACGCCGGGCCTGCGCGGCCTGGTTGACCGCGCCCAGCAGCAGGACCGCGAGCAGCGCAGCCGCACCGACCTGTCGGACGGTTGCCGGCCCCTTCGCCAGCTCGGCCGCCAGCAGCCCGAGGCCGATCACGAGGAACGGCGTGAACAGTCCGGCGGATCGATAGGTGAGGATAGGCTTCACCAGCACCGACACGATCACCAGCGCCAGTAACGGCAGGATCACCAGCCAGCGCATCACCGGGCCGCTGTCGCTCGCGAACAGCCCGATCAGCAGGAACGGACCGACCAGCACCGCGCCGATGATCGCCTGCCACGGTGCACCCATGCCGAAGGTGACGATGGTGAGGTTCTGGCCGAGCGCGGTAAGGTCGATCGTGCTCTGCCCAACGGTTTCGCGCAGCGCGCCGATCACCAGCGAATAGCAGGCCGACAGCGCGATCGGCAGCGTGGCGAGCACCAGCCGGCCCCAAGCGACATCGCGCAGGCGCAGCAGCCGTACGAGTGCGAAGAGCATCACGATGCCGCTGACCAGAAAACCCGAGCCGTGGGTGAGGTTCATCGCCACCGCAAGCGCGGCGAAGACCGCCAGCACCCGCGTATCCCGTCCCCGCGCCGCGACCGCCCGCTCGCCCCAGTAATACAGCCAGAAGGCGATGAGGCTGGTCATCGCGTACATGCGCAGGAAGCCCGCGAACCAGACCTGCAACGGCAGCACCGCGAACACGGCCAGCGTCGCGATCGCGGCGGCGCGGCCGTGCAGCCGGTCGATCACCCAGAACAGCGACACTCCGCCTGCGACCGCCCAGGCGAAGGAATTGAGCAGCAGCCAGCCGTCGCCATCGCCGAACAGCGCCCAGACATGGAGCTGCAGGTAGTAGAGCGGGGGATGCACGTCGTAGCGCAGCCCGGCGACGATCACGTCGATCAGCGGGCTCTGCGCCACGGCCGCCGAATAGGCCTCGTCACCCGACAGCGTCGCCCTTGCGATCACAACCAGCCGGAGGATCACGCCGATCGCAGCGATCAGCGCCATGATCAATGTCGTTCGGGACAGTACCGGCCGGGAAGAAGCGCTGTTGGGGGCAGGGGCGGCGGCACCTTGGCTCGATACGGGCATCAGGCTCGAATTCCCCCAAAAGATTCGGTCGACCGATCGCCCTATTCGGGCATCTCCGCGCCGATGGCCATCGCCATCGTGAACTGGCGGCTCGAACCCGGGTCGATCGTCACCACCCCCGGTTTGTCGGCGAAGTCGCCGTCATGGCCCGCCGGGTCGGCATGTCCCTGCCAGGGCTCGATGCACAGATAACCCGCGCCCGGCTTCGTCCAGATGCCGAGTTGGGGCATGTCGGGAAAGTCCACCGCGACGCCCGGATGCCCCGGCGCGCCATACCACAGGCTGCGGCTGTCGAGCCGGTCCCAGATCATCGCATCCGCCTCGAACAGCGCGTCGGCAAGCGCGAGATCGCGGCCCTCGACCGGGGTCGTCTCCGATTCGGGGGCGATCAGACCGTCGCCGTCGATCCGGCGCAGTGGCCACGGCTCGGCTTCGCCGAAGCGGATCAGGTGGTCCTCACGCCCGCCGCCGGTAGGCAGCGGCCAGCGCAGCGCCGGGTGGAAGCCGAAGCTGACCGGCAACGGCGTCGCGCCGGGGTTGCGCACCGTCACCGTCTGGATCAGCGCGGTGTCCGCGAGCGTATAAACGATCTCGAAAACGAATTCGTGGGGATAGGCGGCGCGCGTCTCGTCGTCGGCAGTTAGCCGAAATGTGACGCTGCACTCGCTCTGAGCCACCAGTTCCAGCGGGCGATTGCGAACGAAGCCGTGCTTCGGCATCGGATAGGCAACGCCCGCTTCGCGGATCACGCCGCCAGCCACCGAACCGACGACAGGGAACAGCAAGGGTGCCCGCCCGCTCCAGAAGGCGGGGTCGCCATCCCACAGCCATTCGCGCCCGTCGACATCGGCCAGGCGGCGCAATTCGGCACCCAGCGGGCTGATCTCGGCGGTGAGCCGGCCGGACGATAGGGTCAGCAACTCGGTCATGGTCCCGCCTCTCGCAAGGACGGCCGATGCTGTCTACCCGGCTCAGGGCTGGGGCGGGGTATCCTCGATGCTTTCCTGTCCCCGATCGGGATCGCTGACAGGGGTCAGCTGATCCGGATGGGGATCGGGGCCGGCGGGCGGCGAATCGGGGCTGGGATCGGGTGGGGCTGACGCCATCGGAATTCTCCTTCCCGCCGACAACCGATGGGGGAGGGTAAAAGCTCCGACGCGGTCGCCGGTCAGCGGCGGATGAAGCTGCGCGGGGACCAGTCGCCGATGAAGTCGGGGAGCTTGCGGGAAGGCATCGCCTTGGCGAAGAGATAGCCTTGGCCGAATTCGCAGCCCTGGCTGGCGAGCTGCGTCGCCTGGCGGATCGTCTCGATCCCCTCGGCCACCACGGTCAGCCCTAGCTGCCGGCCCAGCCGCAGCACCGCGCCGACGATCGCGGCGTCATCGGTGTTATGCTCGACATTGCTGACGAAGCCCCGATCGATCTTGATCACGTCGACGGGAAACTGCTTGAGATGCGACAGCGAGGCGAAGCCGGTGCCGAAATCGTCGAGCGCGATGTTCACCCCCGCCGCGCTCAGCGTCTTCAGCGCGCGCTCGACATAATCGGTGCCGCGCCCGAAGAAGACCGTCTCGGTCACTTCCAGCTCCAGCCGGTCGGCAGGGACACCCGCCACCTCGAGCGTCGCCAGAACCCGCTCGGCCAGGTCGTCGCGCAGGAATTCGGCGGAGGAGGCGTTGATCGCGATCCGTCCGAAGTCGACCCCCTCGTCCAGCCAGCGGCGCATATCGGCCACGACCGACCGCATCATCCGCTCGCTGATCTCGCCGGCCACGTCGGGATGCTCGAACGCGGCCTGGATGGCGGAAGGAGACTGGATGCCGCCGCGCGCGTTGCGCCAGCGCAGCAGCGCCTCAAATCCGGCCAGCTTGCCGGTCTGCAGCGCCACCTTGGGCTGGTAGAAGGGGTGGATGCGATCGCGGGACAGCGCATCGCGGGCGCGCGCCACCATCGCGGCGCGCATCTCGATGCCTTCGCGCATGTCCGGCTCGAAGATGCGGTATCCGCCCCGATTGATCCCCTTGGCGACGTTCAGCGCGATATCGGCATGGCGCATCAGCTCTTCGGCGGTCGATCCATGGCGCGGATAGAGCGCGGCACCGATGCTGGCCCGGCAATCGATCAGCCGCCCGTCGACGTTGAACGGCTCGCGGATACGCTCGGCGATCGAGGTGATCGCTTCGCGCAGGTCGTCCATGCCGTCGACATCGGGCAGCAGCAGCGCGAATTCGTCGGCGCCGTGGCGCGCCAGGATGTCGGTGCCACGCACCACGTCGGTCAGCCGCTCCGAAAAGCGGCGGAGCATGCTGTCGCCCATGCCATGGCCCAGCATGTCGTTGATCTGCTTGAAGTCGTCGATGTCGATCATCATGATCGCCAGCCGCGTCCCCGTCGCCTGCGCGGCGGCCAGCGCCTCGTCCGCCAGGATCTGGAAACGATCGCGGCTGATCAGCCGGGTCAGCGGATCCTGCCCCGAGGCGGCGACCAATCGCGCCTCGACATCCTCCGCATCGCCGAGCGACACCGCGAGGACCACCTGTCCACGGCCGGCGCGGACGCCGAGATCGACCCCGGCACCATAGCAGAGCACCGAAACCCGGGTTCCGTCGGCTCGCTCGGCCAGCGCTTCCTCACCCCGGCCGAAATGGTGATCGGGGGGCAGCAGCGATCCATCGGCCGCCAGCAATCGCCCGACGCCCGATCCACCACCCCACAAAGTGGCGGCGGCGGCGTTGCGATAATGGACATGTCCCCCGGCATCGATCGCGAACAACGCGACCGGAAGGGCCTCGATCAGGTTGCCCGCGATCGCGGACGGGCGATCGACAAGTGCCGAGGATGCAACACGATACTCCTCGGACACGTTCGCTCCCGTGGGTCGGACCTGTCGTGAGTATCGCGCCATTGCGTTTAACAAGCAGTAAAGCCTGTCATTGTCGAATCATCTTGCACCATTACTGCGACGGGACGAGCCCGCCCGGCCCTTGTGCGAGACGGATTGAGGCCTAACATCGGGATCAGGCGTTACGGACAGGAAGCGCCATGATAACGAGAGGAGCACCGGCATATGCGCCATGTCGCGGTGATCGGTTCGGGGCCGGCAGGGTATTATACCGCCGAAGCCTGCCAGCGTCAGTTCGGGGATCAGGTCGATGTCGACGTGATCGATCGCTTGCCCGTGCCTTATGGGCTCATCCGCTTCGGCGTCGCGCCTGATCACCAGCCGGTCAAGGCGGTGACCAAGCAGTACGAGACGATAGCGCTGCACGAGAACATCCGTTTCGTGGGCAACGTGACGGTCGGTCGCGACGTGACCGTGGAAGAACTGCTCGGTCTCTACGACGCGGTGGTGCTGGCGACCGGCGCGCCGGCGGACGTGGCCCTTGGCATTCCGGGGGCGGAACTGCCCGGGGTAATCGGGTCGACGGCGTTCGTCGGCTGGTACAACGGGCACCCCGAGTTCGCCGACCTCGCCCCGCCGCTCGATGCGGCCGGGGTGGCGGTGATCGGCAACGGCAATGTTGCGCTCGACGTCGCCCGCATCCTGGCCCGCGCGCCGGAGGAATTCGCCGGGTCGGACATCGTCTCGCACGCCTATGACGCGCTGGCGGGCGCGAAGACCAGCCGGATCACGCTGGTCGGCCGGCGCGGCCCGCGCGAGATCCACATGACCCCGCGCGAGCTTGCCCGCCTGGCCGAGATGGAGCGTGCCCAGCCGCATGTCGACCCGGCGGATCTGCCGCCCGAGCGTGACGATATCCTGCTCGATCCGATGCACCGCAAGGCGATCGAGGCTTTGCGCGGTTTCGCGTCCGCCCCCGATGCGGGAAAGGCGGTAGCGATCGATTTCGATTTCCTGGCACAGCCCGTCGCGATCGAAGGCGATGGCCGGGTAGAGCGGCTGATCGTCGAGCGGACCGAGCTGGACGGCGAGGGCAGGGCGCGGGGCACCGGTGATCGCTATGCGATCCCCTGCGGACTGGTGGTCACCTGCATCGGCTATCGCACGCCACCGATCCCCGGCGTTCCCTATGACGAACGGGCCGGTCGATTCGCGAATGACGAAGGGCGGATCGCGCCCGGCCTTTACTGCGTCGGCTGGGCACGGCGCGGCCCGACGGGGACGATCGGCTCGAACCGACCCGACGGCTATCGAATCGCGGAGCTGCTGGTCGAGGACAGGCCGGCCAATGACAGCGGCAAGGCAGGCCGCCCGGGGCTGGACGCACTGCTGGCGGCGCGGGGCGTGGAGATCGTCACCTTCCGCGACTGGCAGCGGATCGAGGCTGCCGAAGCCGGGCGCGCCGGCGAGGGGCGGCTGGCCGAAAAATTCGTACGTGCCGAGGAGTTGATCGCCGCGCGGAAATTGTGATCGAACGGGCTTGCCCGATCCGAAACCCGCTTCTATAGGACCGCGACTTAGCGCAACCGGTCGGCCCCCGAGGCCTTCCAGACCGGAACTCCGTCGGGGAGTAGCTCAGCCTGGTAGAGCACTGTCTTCGGGAGGCAGGGGCCGGAGGTTCGAATCCTCTCTCCCCGACCATAGCTTCAAGTGATTGAGATATTTCCCCTTGAGGAGAACGAGGTAGGCGCCCGATGACGCGCGGCGTCGCCCCGGGAGCAGACGCCACCCCGGTTTCAAAAGCTCGCCATCTCGGCGGCGACCCCGCCATGGAGCCGCCGCCGAACGGATATCAGCGCTTCTTCCACACCTCGACGGTGCCGGCATCGCCGTTGACGCGGACATAGTCGCCGGTGTCGATCAGGGCGATCGGGTCGCCGTCGAGTTCGGTGACCGAGGGGACGCGCATCACCACGCAGCCGAGCGCGACCTTGGTGGTCATCTCGTTGAAGACCATCGCGCGCGGTGCCGCGCCGGCGAGGCGGGAGGTGTGGAACACCGCCGACCAGCCGGACGAGCCCTTGGCCCCGCGAAACACCAGCACCTTCTCCGCAAAGCTGACGCCGCGCAGTTCGTGCCGCGTCTCGATGATCGTGCCGGTCATCGGGCTGACGCCGCCCCAACCGGAGATGGTCTCTGCGGTCACCAGCGCCTCGCCCTCGGCGATGCCGCCGACGACGCGGCGGCCGGTGAGGACGATATCGGGCTTGCCGCGCGTTTCGGCGGAAGCGGGTGTGTCGAGAACCGTGCTCATGCCGCGAGCCTCCCATTCCATTTGCCGGAGCAGGCCGCGTCGATGCATTCGGCGGTCGTGCCGTACCAGCCTTCGATGCCCATCATCGCGGGCAGATAGTGGACCTGCTTGGCGCTATCGAGTGCCGCGACCTTGGTGCCCTTGGGCACTGCCTGGCTGATCGCGGAACAGGTGTCGGTCATCAGATAGCCGCCGGCATCGGTGATGATCTTCGAATAGCCGTTGGCGTCGGCGGTGGCCTTCACCGCGCGCGAGGTGAAGATCCACAGCGCGCTGTTGCTGCTGACCTTGCGCCCCTCCAGCATATGCGCCGCCTGCGCGATCTGTTCGATCGAGTAATGCGGACAGCCCAGCATCACATAGTCGACATCGGTCGAACTGCCGACCGAGTTGAGCGATTCGTAGATCCGCTTGCGGGCCGCATGATCGTAGACGAAGGTCTGGCCGATCTTGTTGGCGCCGAATGCGGTCTCGGCGGTGCGTGCCTCGGGCGTGATGCCGACCATGTGATACATCTCGACGCCGCCGGAGGACGCGGCTGCCGCCCCGAAATGCTTGTGGCGGATCAGGCTGGCCTTGCCGACCGGTCCCTCGATCACGGGGATCGATTCCTGCACGGCATCGCCCACGAAGTAACCGAGCATTCCCCAGTCGAAGATATCCTCGACCGGGATCTGCACGTCGATCTTGTGATGGCCATACCGATATTCGGGCCGGTGGAAGCCCCAATCCGGAATGCGCTTTGCCAGCATCGCCGCACTGGTCGATTCGCGGCCCTCGGTGTTGGTGCGCGCGCCGATCACCGAGTTGCAGAACACCACGGCGGAGCTTTCCATCCAGGCGCAATGCTCGCCCATCACCGGCACGTTGCCTGCGATATAGGGGGTGCAGGTCTTGAGCAGCTGGATGCCGTGGCCGGCGACCTCGCGCTCGTCGGACATGAAGTTCTCGTGCGCCTCGGGCGTCATGCCCTGTTCGGCCCACAGCACCGGGTCCATGCCGCCCTGCAGATGGCAGCTATAGGCGTTCATGCGCGGGATATCGACGACCTCGTCGGCGTCGAGATCGAACATCGAGAACACGGCGCGATAATCGCCGCCCTGTTCGGCGTAATAGTTCTTCAGCCATGGCGTGGCCGATCCGGGAACCCCGGCGACGTTGTTGGTCTCGACAAAGCGGTCGGCGTCCAGCGCCTCGGCGTAGCGGACCAGCAGCTCCATCGCCTTCTGCGTCGCGGCGCCTTGTTCGCCGTCGAGCATGGCTTTCTCTTCGCTGGTGAGTGTCACCATAGTGAGCAGTCCTCTCTCATAGAATGCTACCTATCGAATCGCGGTTCCGCTCGTGGCGGCGGATATCACCGGATCTCGTTAATACGCTGGATCACACGCGACAACACCCGCAGCGCATGTTCCAGATCTTCCTTGGGTATATCGCGCAGCACATCGGCCCGCAGCATGTTGGTGACGCCCATGACCTCGGCCACCACCTCCTCGCCGCGCGGGGTGATGCGGTTGGTGGTGACGCGCCGGTCGGTCTCGCTCTGGCTGCGGTCGATCAGCCCTTCCTTGGCGAGCAGATCGAGCATCCGAACCAGCGTCGGCCCCTCGATGCTGATGAGCCGCGCCAGATCGCTCTGCGTCAGTTCCTCGCCCGAAAAGGCGACCAGGAAGAGCGTTTCCCAGCGCGCCATGGTCTGGCCGACCGCCTTGACCCGCTCGTTCGCCAGCTTCCGCCACCGCCGCGCGGCAACGACGATCGCGCGCGTCACGCGGAAATAGAGGTCGTCGTCCTTTTCCTCGGCGTAGTTTTGCGCGAAATGCTGGTGGAAATTGGTCAGGTGCGTGTCGGCGACGCTTGGCGCGTTGGCATAGGCACCGTCGACCCGCGCCTCGACGCTGGCGGGCGTGCCGGTTTCCGCCGCCGTGATCCGATCGACCTGTGCGCTCAGCGGGTCGATCCGGCGCTTGCCACTGGCCATCAGCGAATACCCCGACTGGCGTGGAGAGCGGCGCGGCGTGGGGATTTGTCGAACATCGTCATGGTCGATCCCTTAATAGCATTTGGTCCCACGCCGCAATCGACCGCTCGGCCGATGCGGACGGCGAACGGTTCAATCGTCCCGGCCGAGGACCGCCCCGGTCGACATCGGTTGCACGCTGCGTCGGTATTGCCCCAGCCAGCCGGGCGCGGGGATGGGATAGGCGCTGGCGGGCCCCGGCCGGCGCGCCAGTTCCTCGGCCGAGACATCCAGGTCCAGGCGGCGCGCATCGACGTCGACGATGATCCTGTCACCATCACGGACCTTGCCGATCGGTCCGCCCGCCGCCGCCTCGGGCGCGACTTCGGCGATGGTCAGCCCCTTGAGGCATAAGCCGGAAAGCTGACTGTCAGTCACGAAGGCGACATCGCGTGCGAGCCCCGCCGCGTAGATCGCGAAGAGCACGATCGATGCGCCACCGCCCATCGCCGGGCCGCCCTTCACCCCCTGGCCGCGCAGTACGAGTACCAACCCCTTGGGAATACGTCCCGCGGTCAGATGCCTGATCGCGAGTTGGGAGTCCTCGTAGACCACCGCCGGCCCGTCGAAGGCTTCGGGCCGGCTGCCATCGCGGATGCCGAGTTTCACCACCGCGCTTTCGGGCGCGAGCGAGCCCTTGATGATCGCGATCGACGGGCCGGCCGAGATCGGCGTGTCGACCGGGCGGATGATCTCCGGATCGGCGACCGCATAGCCGGCGAGGTTCTCCGCGAGCGTCCTGCCGGTGCAGGTCAGCGCCTCCGGATCGATCAGGTCACCCAGCTGCTTGAGGATCGCCTGCGCCCCGCCGGCATCCTCGAACTGCTCGATGCGGACATCGCCATTGGGGCGCACGGCGGAGAGGGTAGGGATGGTCTGCGAGAGCTCGGCCCAGAGCGCGAAGACATCGACCCCGGCCTCGGCCTCGACCGATGTCGCCTGGAGATGCTTGATCGCGTTGATCGACCCCGACACCGCGAGCACCGTGCCGATCGCGTTGCGGAACGCGGCTTCGGTGAGGATGCGGCGCGGGGTCAGCCCCTCGCGCACCATCTCGACGATGCGGGCTCCGGATGCGCGGGCGGCATCGAACATCTTCTCGCTGTTGGCCCGAACCGGCGCAGATCCGGGCAGCGCCATGCCCAGCGCCTCGACCACGCAGTGCATCGTGTTGGCGGTGGCCATGCCGGCGCAGACGCCGGGGCCGCGAATGGCCTGCGGCACCATTTCCTCGACGCTGTGCTTGCCCGGCTTGCCAAACAGGGTGCCGACCGATCCGACGAACAGATCCTCGATATCGACATGATCGCCTTCGACCATGCCTGACGCCTGGTATCCGCCGATCACCAGCAATGTCGGGATGTCGAGCCGGCCGGCCGCCATCAGGTGACCCGGCGGCGTCTTGTCGCAACTGGTGAGGCAGACCATGCCGTCGAGCATCGCGGCTTCGACCTGCGCCTCGATGTCGTTGGTCACCAGATCGCGCGCTGCGAGGATATAGCTGCCCGCGCGATTGGCCCCGGTGATGAAGTCCGATGGCGCGGTGGTCCGCACCTCGAACGGGATGCCGCCGGCGGCGCGGATGGCTTCCTTCACCACCTTCGCCACGCCATCGAGATGCGCGAAGCAGACCGCCAGTTCGGAGGAGGAGTTGACCACCGCGATCTTGGGCTTGGCGAGATCCTCCTCGCTCAGCCCCAGCGCCAGCCAATGCGATCGGCGGATCGCGCTCAGCGCCTTCATGCTCCTCAGTTCCTGGGCCATCTCGCTCTCTCCTCGGTTGGCGCCCCGTTGCGGGGTCGGGTCAGGTGGCGGGCACGGGTTCCGCCGGGATGGGGGGCGGCGTCGGCCTGCGGTTGACGATCGCGCCGATCGCGATCGCGCTGCCGGCCAGAAGGGCGGGGCAGGCCGCGAGAACTGCGAAGGTGTAGACGATCGGCAGGCCGCTCGACAGGACGTAGCCGCCGATGATCGGCCCCGCGATGCCGCCGATCTTCGCGATCGACGTGGCCCAGCCGGCACCCGTCGCGCGGATCGAGCTCATGTAGAAGATCCCCGCGATCGAATGGACGCCGAAATGCGCGCCACCGACGAGGGCGCTCGACAGGATCGACAGCGGCAGGAAGGTGTCCTGCGTCATCGGGATCAGGCCGAGCGCGAGCAGCGGCGGGATCGCGATCAACGGGAAGACGGCGACAGCGGCCGGCCCCTTGCCGTCGGTGAAGCGCATCAGCAGCAGCCCGAACAGCGCGCCGAGCAGGCCGCCGACCGAAGAGGCATAGGCGGCCGTGGTGCGGGCGAAGCCAAGCTCCTCATAGACGATCGGCCCCCAGTTGGCCTTGAAATACACCGCGAGCGTGCTGGCGATGTAGCCGGTCCAGAGCAGCGGGGTCAGCCATTTGAGGTCGCCCTCGAACAACTTGCCGATGCGGAAGCCGCCGGTCTGGTCGGCCTTTTCGTCGCCGAGGATGAAATGGTCCGACGCGGTGGCGTTGAGCGACGGATCGATCTTGTTGAGCGTCGCGGCGATCCTTTCGGGATCCCGCTGCTTGCTGACCAGAAGGCGCACCGATTCCGGCAGGCCCCACCACAGGGCGACGGCGCAGACCAGCGTGGCCAGCCCGCCCGCGATGAACACGCCCTCCCAGCCGAGATTCAAGTTGCTCGGATCGGCGAGCCAGACGGTGATCGGCGCGGCGATCGCGGTGCCGATGCTGTATCCCATCATGATGACGGTCACGACGGTCGAGCGATATTTGGAGGGGACGAACTCGATGTTCAGCGCCCAGGCGAGCGGCAGCATGCCGCCGATCGCGATGCCATCCAGGAAGCGCAGCAGCAGCAATTGCTCGTAAGTCTGCGCAAAGCCGGTCGCGGTGGTGAGAATACCGAAGGCGAAGGCCGCGACGATGATCGTCTGCCGCCGACCGATCCGGTCGCCGATATAGGCGAAGAGGAAACCGCCGACCATCATGCCGAACATGCCGGCCGAAAAGACCTTGCCCAGCATGATCTTGTCCAGGCCTAGCTCGTCCTGCATGTAGGGCGCGGTATAGCTGATCATCATCATGTCGAAGCCGTCGAAGACGGTGATGAGCCAGCTGAGGGCGATCAGCTTGTAGTTGAACGCGCCAAGCTTGCGTTCGTTGATGAGCTTTGCGACGTCTATGGTCTGAGGCCGTGGACTGCCCGCCATGTTGGTGTCTCCCTACCGATATTCCGGTTCAGCTTGCCGATGGGCCGCCAGTTCTGGCTGGTCGGCGGTGATGATGTGATCGATGGCGGTGAAGCCCGCGCAGGATGCAGGCTCTCCATCGTGAAGAAAAAAGGGCCGGGCACGGCCGTCCACTGCTGACGCCCGGCCAAGGGAGGTCAGTACCGGAACCGGACGCCGGCCTTGAAAGCCTGGCCGACCGGGTTGAAGAGCAGGTTGTTGCCGGTGCCGTTCGCGCCGGGGATCAGCGGCGGATCCTTGTCGAACAGATTGTCGACGCCGGCGTAGAAGGTGAGCTTGCGGTTTCCTTCGGAGATCACGTCGACCATGCCCATGATGTCGATGTAGACCGCGTCGGGTACGGCGTTGGTGTTCGAGCTGTTGGGCAGCGCGATGTTGTAGCCTTCCTGCTCCTGCCCGATGAAGGCGGCGTTGTAATAGCCGCTGGGGATGTAGCGGCCGTGGACCGACAGCATCACCGGCTCCAGCGTCCAGGTCAGCGTGGCATCGATCGTGTAGTCGGGAACGCCCGGCACGGTGCCGCCGCGCAGGCCCGTCTGGCCGGCGCGCTCGATCACGGTGGTGCCCAGCTCGGTCGTCAGCTCGTTGACGATCGAGGCGAGCACCCGCAGGTCGAGATCCCCCGCCTTGCCGAGCGGCTGGCGATAGCCGACCTCGACGTCGAAGCCCTTGGTGGCGACGCGGCTGACATTCTGCTGGACGTCGACGATCTGCAGGATGTCGCCCAGCGTGCCGTCGCCGTTGTTGGGCGCGCGGGTGATGAAGCTGCAGAACTGCGCGTTGCCCCGGAAGCAGCCGTCGGCGATCGTCTGCCCGCCCAGCGTGGAGATCGCGCCGTCGATCTTGATGTCGAAATAGTCGACCGAGGCGCGAAGTCGGCTCAGCGCCCCGCCGCCCTGCGGCTGGAGGACGACACCCAGCGTATAGGTATCGGCCACTTCCGGCAGCAGATTGGGGTTGGAGCCGGAGCGCAGGATCGGGTTGGTCTGCTGCCCGCCCTTGGCGAGATCGGTGGTGATGCTGAAGCCCTGGGTGGTCGGGCCGAACAGCTCGGCGACGTTTGGCGCGCGGATGTCGCGCGATCGGGTGCCACGGAAGCGGAGCCATTCCACCGGTTGCCAGATCGCGCCGACCTTCCAGGTGGTGGCATTGACGGTGGAGGAGTTGCCCGCCCCGTCGCGCTTGTAATGGGTGCGGCGGACCGCGCCGTTGACGCTCAGTTCGTCGAGGAAGGTGATGTCGCGGGCCAGCGGCAGATCGGCCTCGATATAGCCTTCGGTCACGTCGATCTTGCCCTGGATCGTCGATCCGTTCTGCGCGAAGAAGGCGAGCGACTTGGACAGCGGATCGGCATCGCCGGCAACCTTGTCGCTGCGGAATTCGCCGCCGACCGCGATCGCCAGCGGCCCCGCCCACAGATCGATCAGCGAACCCGAAAGATTGGCGGCGACGACATGTTCGTTGGTCAGGTTGGTCTGGAAGGCGGTGGCGGTCACATAGTCCCGCGCGCCGGGACTGATGTTGTTGCCGAAGGGGTTGAGCGGCACGCAGCCCGCAGCCGCCGCGCGAATGGCGGGGTCGGCGCTCAGCGTGTCACGGCAGACGATGTTGCCGCTGCCATCGCGCACGGCATCGGTGGCGCGGCGGAAATTGGCGACGATCGACTGGTTCTCGATGGTCGCCTTGAAGTCGTTGCGGCCGTATTGGTAGTAGGCGTCCCACTTCCAGCTTCCGCCGAGATCGCCCTCCAGCGAGGCGACGACGCGGAACGTCTTGTTGACGCTGTGGATGCGGCCGATGCCGATGTCGCTATAGGTGCGGCCGAGGTTGAACGACGCGATCTGGGGGTTGGCGTCGAGGATCTGGCGGACGTTGAGCGTCGGATCGGCGACGATCGGGATCAGGTCGATGAAGGCATTGTCGCGGCGGATGGTGGTCCCGGTGTTCTTGTATTCCGGAACGCCGTGCCGCCCTTCCAGCCGGCCATAGCTGACGTCCAGCGCGGCGGTGATGCTGTCCGCAGGTTCCCATTGCAGCCGCGCGTAGAGCGAGTAGCGCTCGGTCGGCGACTTGAGCGGCAGCGCATCGAAATAGGAGTTCTGTCCCTGGTTCTCGCCGCCGACCATGTAGAGCTAGTTGACCATCGATCCGTACTGGAAGCGCCGGGGCGTGCCGTCGGGATTGAAGGTGATGCCGCCGAGGGGACCAAGGATCGGCTGGTTGTTGGCGTAGCCGGTGGGGTTGATCACCCCGGTGGGCGAGATGCTCGACGGGCGGATGTCGGGCAGGATGTTGTTCGCGGGGATCAGCGCGTTGCCCGGCGTGCGACCGAAGTTCAGCGTTTCGGTGCGACACCACGCGCGGGTCTGGCAGTTCCCGACGCCATCGGCCTTCTGGTATTCGCCGCCGAACAGGAAGTGGAAATCGTCACCCAGCCGCGTGCCGTAGGCGAGGGTGAGGAGGCGATCCTTGTCGTCGCCCCGGCGCGATATGCCCATCTGGGCCGAGCCCTTCACGCCTTCGAACTTGCGATCGAGGATCAGGTTGACCACGCCCGCAACCGCGTCCGATCCATAGGCCGCCGATGCGCCACCGGTCACCACCTCCGCCCGCGACAGCAGGATCGAGGGGATCATGTTGGTGTCGACGGTGCTGCGCGTGGTCGAGGGGACGAAGCGCTTGCCGTCCACGATCGTCAGCGTGCGGACATCGCCCAGCCCGCGCAGATCGAGGATGCGGCCGCCGATATAGTTCGTCGGCTGCAGGCCCTGCTGCGCCGGGCCGTTGGTGGCGCGGAAGGCGGGCAGTTCGTTGAGCGCGTCGCCGATGCTGGTGACCGCGCGCTGCTGCAACCGCTCCGCGCCGACGACCGAGACCGGGGTGGGGGCGGAGAAGCCGGAGCGCTGGATGCGCGAACCGGTGACGATGATGTCCTCGACGGCGCTGCTGGAGAGCGGCCCCTGGCTCGCCGGGGCCTCGGCGTCGGCAGCGGGTTCGGCGGCTGTGGGGGGCGTCGCCGTCGACGGCGTGGTTTCGGTGGGGGGCGGGGTCTCGGTGACCGGCGGTGCTGTCGGCGAAGAAGTTGGTGCCGCGTCCTGCGCCTGCGCTGCCGTCGCGAGAGCGGTTCCCGCCATCAGGAGGACCGCCCATGCGCCCCGCCTGGATACACTTCGACCGATGTCGGCCTTGCCCCTTAGCATCCCTTGATCTCCCTCTGAGTGGTCTTTGCCAATTCAGTAGGATGCTAGATTACATCAGTTCGGATAGATTGCTATCGAAAAATTCGACGGCTTTCTCTCTTCGTCCTCGCGGTCGTTTCGGCGCTTGCCGGGCGGCGGCGGAACGATAGAAATGGCGCGATGAACCCGATCTTCGCCAACCTGCCGACCACCATTTTCGAAGAGATGTCCGGTCTCGCGCGGGAGACCGGGGCGATCAACCTCGGCCAGGGCTTTCCCGATGGGCGCGGGCCGGAGGATGTGCTCGCCGCCGCCGCCCGCGCGTTGCTGGAGGAATCGAACCAGTATCCGCCGATGGCGGGCCTGCCCGCGCTGCGCCAGGCGGTCGCGGCGCATTACGGCCGGCATCAGGGCATCGCGGTCGACTGGGCGGGCGAGGTCACCGTCACCTCCGGCGCGACAGAGGCGATCGCCTCCGCGATCCTGGGCGTGGTGCGTCCGGGGGACGAGGTCGTGCTGTTCCAGCCGCTCTACGACGCCTATCTGCCGCTGGTGCGGCAGGCGGGCGGCCTGCCCCGGCTGGTGACGCTGCGCCCGCCCGACTTCCGGATCGATCCCGCCGAGCTGGCGGCGGCGATGAGCGATCGGACCTGCGCGGTAATCGTCAATTCGCCGCTCAACCCCAGCGCCACGATGTTCGGCGACGAGGATCTCGCCGCGATAGCCGCCGCCTGCATCCGCCATGACGCCATCGCGATCTGCGATGAGGTGTGGGAGCACGTCGTGTTCGACGGGCGGGTGCATCGCCCGCTGATGACCTTGCCGGGCATGCGCGATCGGACGGTGAAGATCGGATCGGCCGGCAAGATCTTCGCGCTGACGGGCTGGAAGGTCGGCTGGACGATCGCGGCACCGGCACTCACCGCCGGCATCGCCCGCGCGCACCAGTTCCTGACCTTCACCACCCCGCCCAATCTGCAATCGGGCGCCGCCTATGGCCTGGCCAAGGACGACGCCTATTTCGCGGGAATGAAGGCGGAGCTGGCACGATCGCGCGACCGGCTGACGGCAGCGCTGACCGCCGAAGGCTATGCCGTGCTGCCGAGCGCGGGGACGTATTTCCTGTCGGTCGACCTGCCGGGTTCGGGGATCGACCTTGCCGACGCCGATTTCGCGCGCCGCGCCGTGCGCGAGGCGGGCGTGGCCTCGATCCCGATCTCCGCCCTATACGAAGAGGACAAGGTGACGAGCCTGCTGCGGCTGTGCTTCGCCAAGCGGGACGATGTGCTGGATCAGGCGGCCGAGCGGCTGGGCCGGTTCAGGCGAGGGCTGTGATCGGGGCCCTCGCCTGCCGAGCGTGACCTACTCCGGCAGAAAATCCGGGACGGAGAGATAGCGCTCGCCGGTGTCGTAGTTGAAGCCGAGTACCGACGCGCCCTCGGGCAGTTCGGGCAGCTTCTGCGCGATCGCGGCCAGCGTCGCGCCCGACGAGATGCCGACCAGCATCCCTTCTTCCCGCGCGGCCCGGCGGGCATATTCCTTCGCGTCGGCGGGATCGACCTGGATCACCCCGTCGAGCAGCTTGGTGTGGAGATTGGCGGGGACGAAGCCGGCACCGATGCCCTGGATTGGGTGCGGCGCGGGCTGGCCGCCCGAGATCACCGGCGACAGCGTCGGCTCGACCGCGAAGACCTT
>Ga0160473_100442_pt1 | contig 28736 bp, 23 predicted proteins | sample HID1975I_E11MG_FD_108217 | JGI IMG/M metagenome (GOLD analysis project Ga0160473, IMG submission 108217) | Enriched soil microbial communities from UW Madison campus, WI, USA - HID1975I_E11 MG | ecosystem: Environmental > Terrestrial > Soil > Unclassified | place: USA: Madison, Wisconsin... | reverse complement strand
CAGGCCAGATTGCTGCTGTTGATCTGGGCGAGGCCGAGATCGAGATTGGCCCCGCCCGCGAGGAGTTGGCGCGCCAGCCTCGCCGCTTGCTGCGCATCGCGCGGACGCATTGAGGGACGCGGTCCGTGATTGACGCCGATCGCCAAAGAGTCGAAGCGGCTCTCGGCGTGGGCAATGGCCGCCAAGGTCTGCGGCGCCACAGCGGGCGCACAGGTCTGGGCGAGAGCGAGGACAGCAGCGAGGTCGAGCATCGGGAATGGTTCCGTGAAGGCCTCATTCCATCGGGGAAGGGATTTCCACTCGACCCGCAGTCGCCCCATGTGAGATTTGCGGGGCTGGACTCCCGGATCTAGGAAGACAGGGCGTCAGGCGTCGAAGCGGCCGCGCCTGGCGGGCCAGCCCGAGGCCGCGAAGCGAGCCACGGCCTGCACGCGGGTGCGGACCCCCAGCGCGGCGCAGGCCCGGGCGAGGTGCTCATCGACGGTGCGGACCGAGAGGCCGAGGTGGTCGCCGATCCGCCGCGAGCTCATCCCGCGCGAGGCCAGCACGAGACACTGGCGCTGGCGACGCGTGAGGCTGCGAAGCGGTTTGGGGCGGGCCGGATCGGCGTAGACGAGGGGCGCGGACATGCCGCCATCAGACCATGTTTGAAAGTTGCGGTCGGCCCGCAGGATTCCGACGGGCCGTCTACGGTGTGGGGTCTGCGGGACTGTCATCCGGCCCCGGCGTCGAGGGCGGGACCAGACGCTCGACCCTGCGCTTGAGCCAGGCCTCGGCCGCGTCGTCCCGTCGCACGGCCTGCAGCGCCAGCTCCTTCAACGCCCTGGTGAAGACATTGATGATGGTGCGGGAATCCAACTCACCGACCAAGTCGCCGAACTCCGCTTCGAAGTCTTGGAGCGCCGCCATCAGGATGGTCATCATCTGGTTGTCGGCGGTGTTGAGCGCGAACGCCGGCGACCCGAAGGCGAGGGCGGCCAGGATGGCGTGGTAGTCGGATTTCGTAATCTCGGCAAAGCGGTAGATCCGCTCGAGGTTGATCCGCCCCTTGCCGGCTTCAAACAGATCATAGTTGCGCGGACTCATCCCCATGGCCTGCGCGAGGTCGGCCTTGCGGATGCGCCGGTGGGTCCGGATCAGGCGCAGCGCCGCGGCGAGCGTGGCGCTCTGCGACTGGCGTTGGGCGGGGTCCATGACGCATCAATCTCCTTCTCAAACACCGCGCACCGGCGCCGGCACTGCACCTCCGCCAGTTGCAAACGTGCCGCTTCCGCCTCCCAAATGAAAGACAGGAGGGACACGGTGGTCGGAAACTTGCCAACACGCGCAAACATCCTGCGCTTTCAGCGCGAAGACTTGCGCGCGGCCGTTCGGCGAGACCCATGGTGAGGAGCCGCGAGCCCTATGTCCTGGCGTTCAGCGCCCTGGCCGCCGGACTGGCGGAGGGTCGCTATGGCTGGGGGCGACCTCTGGTCGTGACCGAAATCGCCGCCGCCCTTCACCTCAGTCCGACGCCGGTCCGCGAGGCCTTGGCGCGGCTGGCGGGCGAGGGACTGATCGACCATCGGCCGGGGTACGGGTATGCGTCCCTGGCGTTCACGGGTGCGGATTTGGCCGATCTCTACGGCCTGCACGAGCTTCATCTGCTGGAGGCGGCGGGCCGGTCGGCTTTCAACGCTCTTCCAAAGGCATTGGGCGAGGACGACGTCCGCGCCATCGAGGGTTTCTTCCGCGCGCTGGTCTTGCGGACCGGGAGCCGCGCACTCGATCGGGCGCACCGAAGGCTTATGGCTCAGCTCGGCCCGGCCCTGCGTGTTGAAGCCCAGGTCCTGGGTCCGGATAGCAACGGTCTCCGTCGTCAACGGGCCTGCTACGACGCGCAAGATCGTGTGGGTCTGATCGAAGAAATCCAGAGATGGCATGAGCGGCGCAAGCAGTCGAGTCGAGCTGTCGTTGAAGCGATGCGCGCGGCAGACCAAAGTATATTCCAGATATAGTTTGAAAATATTGCTTCCAGCGCGCCCTCCTGACCTTTCCGGCGATTAGGCCGGGATGGAGGCAGGAATGACGATCTCGAAACAGAAGCGACTGGTCCGCCTCGGCGCCGCCGCCGCGCAGACCCGCGCCGATTCCGAGACCGGGATGATGGAGCAAATCCCGGAGTTTCTCTGGGAGGTCCACGCGGTTCGCCCGCGCTGACCGCCCCGGCCGGGCGACCGGCCAGAGTTCGGCGTCCGGGTCGTGGCCGTCCGGTTCACGGGTCAGCGGCGCCGATAGCCGCCGGTCTTCAAGGGACCGGCGATCCAAAGGAGCAGCAGATGCTGAAGTCCAGAAGCCTGATCCGCGTCGGGTCCGCCAAGGCGCGGACCCGGGCGATCGATGAACGCGGCGATCTCGAGCAGATTCCCGAGTTCGAATACGTCACGCCGGGCGCACGCACGGCCTGAGGGACGCGGGGCGCCAGGCTCAACGCCCGGCGCCCCGTGATCTTACCGAGGGGAATACTCATGTCTTCCAACCCGTCCGTATCCGCGGCCTTTCTCAAGGAAGGCCTCCACGCCGTCGCGATCGACGACGACGTCGCTGTTCTCGATGTCGGCGGAGACGCCTATTTCTGCCTGCCGGACGCGGCGATGGATTTGCGCGCCGAGGCTGAGGGCGTGATGGTGGTCGGGGGGCTGGCCGAAACCCTCGACGGTGAGGGCTGGCTGCGCGATCGGCCTGCAGGGGGCGTGTCGCCGCTGCCGACGCCGCCGCGCCGAAGCGCCTTCCATGGTGCGTCCGCGTCGCTGACGTTCGCCGGCTGGAGAGCCCTGGCGGGAGCGGTGCGCGACGTGCGGCGCGCCGAACGATGCGGCGACCTTGTCTCAATGCTGGCTGTCGCCGGAACTGGCGAGGAAGCGGGGGATGAGCGGACGGTGTTGCGCGCCGCTGCGGCGCTGCGGCGCGTCCAGCCCTGGTTGCCTTTCGACGGCGAATGCCTGCAACGTTCGGCCCTGTTGGTGGCGTTTCTGCGTCGGCTCGGTCTTCGCGCCGACTGGGTCTTCGCTGTCCGCCTCTGGCCCTTCAACGCCCACTGCTGGGTCCAACTTGGCGACATCTGCCTCAACGACGATCACGAACGTCTGCAGGCCTATACCCCGATCTATCGGCGATGATCCCGCATCCGTCCGATGGCGGCTGGTTGCTGATCGACCGCAAAGCCGCCGGCCAGGGGATCGCCGCGCAAGCCGAGGCCGTCGTCGAGCGCCTGATGGTCCGAGGCTGGCGAATGGGCTGGCGCGTGGACGATCTCCTCGTCCTGATGGGGCCGCGAGCGTGGCGGGCCTGTCGCCTCGTCGGCCCAGCTCACCTGATGATCGGGACCTGGCGGCCCAAGGGTCAGGACACGCCGGCTGCCCTGGTCGGGCGCTATCGCGGCGGGCGCGCCTTGGCCGAGGCCATGGTCACACGTGGATGGGGCGACTACGTCCTGGCCTGGCGAGGAGAAGGCGGTGGCCTGGAGGCGCTGCGCGATCCCTCCGGCGCGGTCGACAGCCTGGGCTGGACCCATCAGGGCCTTCGCGTCCTGTCCGATCAGTGGCCGCCGGAAGCGGACGCCCTCCTGCCGGCTGAGGCGGCGTTGGATTGGCCGCTTCTGGGGCGGATGGCCGATCGGCCGCAGCTGGCGACGCGGCGCAGCGCTGTAACGGGGGTGTGGACGATCCCGCCGGGCGGCTTTGCCAGGATCACCGACAAGGCGGCGATCACCCCGGTCTGGCGGCCGGCCCAGTGGTACGGCGGCGCCTTCGACGCGGGGGAGGAGGCGCTGGTCGATGTCGTGGACGGCGTCGTCCAAGCCTTGGCGCGAGACCACGGACGCGTCATGGCGGAACTGTCGGGCGGCCTGGACTCCGCCATCGTGGTCGGGAGCCTCGTGGAAGGGGCGTCGGTCTCGCCGAGGGTCGTCAACTACCACGGCCCTTGGCCGGAGGGAGACGAGCGCGTCTATGCCCGGGCGGCCGCCGACCTGTACGGGCTTACCCTCCACGAGGCGGCCAAGCCGGTCCGACCACTGCGGAAGGGACAGTTCGATCGTCTCGGCCTGGGGGTCAGGCCGGGCTTCCAGGGGCTGGACCCCTTTTATGACGCCGACATGGCAGCACGGATGCGTCGCGCCCGCTCGGCCTGCGTGACGGGGCAGGGCGGAGACGCCGTCTTCTTTCAGCAGCCTACGCCCTGGGTGGCCTGCGACCGCGTCGCGCGGATCGGCTTACGGGGCCTGTCGCCGCGACACCTTTCCCACGTGGCCGAATGGACCCGGCGATCGGCCTGGGCCGTCGCCGCCTTGGCCCTGCGCCGCACGCCGGCGGAGGCGAACGAAGCGGACCCCCATCCGTGGTTGACCGGCCTTGGGCCTCTGCCGCCTGGCAAGCGGCTGCAAATCCGTCAACTGGTCAACGCCCAGTCCTATTGGCGCGACAGCCTGCGCCTTCGCGCCGGTCCAGTCCTTCATCCGCTTCTGACCCAGCCTGTGATGGAGCATGCTCTGGGCATCCCAACCGACCTCCTGACCCGAGGCGAGGGCGAGGTGCGCGACCGCGCCCTGGCGCGAAGGGCCTTCGAGCACCGTCTGCCGGACCGGATCCGACAGCGCCGCAACAAGGGCGACCTGACCCGCTACTATGGCCGGATCAATCGGCTCAGCCTGCCCCTGCTAAGGTCGCTCCTGCTCGAGGGGCGGCTGGCGAACCATGGCGTGATTGACGCCGCTGGCCTCGACGCCATCCTGACGCCTGAGCGATTGATCTGGGACGACCGCCATAGCCGCGCGACGCTCCCGGCCGTGGTCGAGTGCTGGGCCCGATGCTGGGAGGTGCGCCTGCGTCAGCGCGGCCGGTGACAGCCAGCGGTCGAGCCAGGCGACGATCCTCGCATGCAGGTCGCGGATGTTCCCTGGGCTGGCGAAGACATGGCCTTCCCCCATGTAGATCGCCAGTTCGGCCTCGCGGTCCTGCCGCCAAAGGGCGCCGAACAGCGGCGAGCCACGGGAATGGTCAAGGTCGCCATCGATCAGCAGGGTCGGCGTCTGAATTCGGTCGGCCGCATACAGGGCGCTGCTGGCGACGTAGAGGTCCGGTCGATCTGTGAGCGTCGCGCCGATCCGCCCCTGTCCGGTTTCCGCCCATCCCGCGCCCGTGGCGAAGGTCGGGCCGTCCTCCGGCGACAGGAGGAAGGCGGGAGACGGCAAGGTCACGCCGCCATAGTCGGCATTCGCGGCGGACGCGACGATGGCGCGGAAGCGGCCGGACTGGGTTGCGACGGCCAAGGCGCCGATGCCGCCATAGCTGTGGCCGAGCACAGCGGCTCGATCGGGATCGACGAGGCCGTCGCGGGCGGCGGCCTCGAGCACCCTTTCGAGGCGCGACCCGAGATCGACGAGCGCCCGACCATCACCACGGTCCAGCGGCAGGCTCGGGACGATCACGGCATAGCCGGCGGCCGCCAGAACACCGGCGTTGATGTGCCGTTGGCCATGGCCCGGTTGGAGAGAGGCCGGCGCAGTGGGATGGACCGCGCCAGGGTAGATCATCAGGACGACGGGCAGATCATGGGCAAGCCGGTTCGGCGGCAACAGAATCCAGGCCGTGCGCGCCTGCTCGTCGACGTCGACCCAGTCGATGCGCCGGACGTCGCCCGCCTGCCGCTCGGCCAGCCATGGGTTGAGTTGGTCCAGACTCCGGTCGCCGTCTGCCGTCCGGAGCAGGAGGGCGTCGCTTCCTGAGGGCTGAGACCGTTCGAGCACCGCAGCGCGACCATCGTCGGAAGCGGCGAGCAGCCGCTCGCCTGGGGAGACGGAAACGGCGCACTCGCGCTCGGCGTCATGGAACGACTGAAGGCAGCCTTGGCCGTTAATCGCCAGGCCACGCGCTGCAAGGGCCGGATCGGGATGGACCGCGTCGCGTCCGCCTCCGTCCACGGTTTTGCCGATGATCGGGTCGCGTAAGGACCGCTCGCCCGCCGTGCGGCCGTCCAGGGTTCGCCAATGGGGCCCGTCAGCAAGCAGAAGGCGGCCTCGCCGGTCCAAGGACAGTCGCGTATCCGCCGGGACAGCGAGATCGGTAAGCCGCCCAGGGGCCTCCAGGCGGCGCCAGACCGGACGGTTCTCGGGCCCATCGACGAGCACCACGGGCCTGTCCTTGTCCCAGGCCGCCCGCGCCCAAGGGATCTGGCTGGTGTTGATGCGGAAGGCCGGACGGGCGCCAGCGTCCAGGTCGCGGACGAGGCCCTGCCGGTCGACCGTCGCAAAGCCAGCCTCACGCCACGTTTGGGTCTCCGCCCGGCTGCTGATCAGCAGCAGGCTGGAGTCAGCGCGCCAGGCGAGTTGATAGGGCAGAAGGTCGACATCGACCTGGACGAGTGCGCGTTCGCGGTCGAGATCGATCAGCACGAGACGGCGTCGGCGTGACGGCGTGCCAGTCAACACCGCTTCCCCGGCCCGAGGTTGGACATCCTCACCCAGTCGGACGGCGGCGGCTGTCCGACCGTCTGGCGAGAGCTCAAGGTCGACGAACTCGCCTTGGTCCAGCACTTCGATACGGCCATCATCGGTCCGAAGGCGCAGCGCCGCCCCCGGGATAGGCTGGGCGCGCTGATCGCGGCCGCGGCCGCTGACGTGGACCACCGGGGTCGCGACATGGCCGTTCGCCGCCGCCTCCCAGAGGGCTGTTGATCGGCGTTGGGCCTGGCTGGCCACCCGCATGTGAAGGGGCAGGTCGTCCAGCGGCCGCGCCAGGATGATCAGTTCATTCGGCGCCCGCCAGGCGACGGTTCGCCCTGTCACCGGCCATTCCGGCGTGATCGCAAACCACCGAACCGCGCCGGTGTCGAGGCTAAGAACGCCCAGTCGAAGCGACGTCCGCGTCAGGCGGTAGACCACCATGGCGCCGCCGTCGGGCGAAATCGGCCCGCTGAGATAGCCGGCGGCATGGCCAGGATCGTCCAGCCGAGCCACCAAGGCGCCGGTTCGGCCATCGCGCAATTCGAGCGCCGTCAGCAGTTGCGCGGTGTAGTGGCCGAGGTCATAGCCGGCCGCCGATCCCCACGCGGCGCGACGCTCGAGGACGAACCGCCGACCGTCCGGGCTGAAGCGGGCGCGGCCTACGTCCTCCAGGGACAGGAGGTCGTCCACCGTGAAGGGTGTGGCCTGCCGCGCCCAGGCGGGTTCGGTCGCGGCGGTCGCGAGGACCGCCGCGCAGAGTGCGATCAAGGGCCGCATCACCAGCGCCGCGTCAGCTGCAGGGCGACGAACCGACCGATGACGTCGGTGTTGGCGGCGTCGTAGGCGATGCCCTCGAGCCCGTTCCAGAAGGGCGGGTCGCGGTCGAACAGGTTGCGCACCGTCAGGGCGATTGAGGTCCCGGCAATTACGCCCTGGTCTGGAGCGTAGCGGATCTGGAGATCGGCCGTGGTCCAGGAGCCGACGCGCTCGCCGTCGAAGCCCCGATAGTCGGTCACATAGTTGAGGTGGGTGGAGGCGTTCCAGGCCCCTCGGGTCCAGCCAAGGCCTGCACGGCCCCGCAGTCTCAGAGGATCGTTCGGCCGGTCGAGGATGCTGGCGACTGGAGAGGTCGGGGTGTTCTGGCTGTCGAACCGATCCAGCAGACTGGCGTTGCCGCTGACGTCGAGGGCATTGCCGCGCCAGTCGAAGGTGTACCGGACCTTCACGTCCACCCCCTCGACCTCGACGCGAGTCGTGTTGACGTAGCGCGCATCGACGATGGCGCCGAAGGCTTCCGGGGCATAGCCGCCCGTGACCGTCGTCGGGTCGTCGAGCCAGGCCTGTATGGCGGCTCGGTCAGCGGCGTTGTTGGCGGGTTCGATGAAACGGATGAAGGGGCTGAGCGCGGGATCAATCAGGACCGTGCTGACGCTGTCCAAGGCGGGGCGGCCGATCCGTTCGTCGAAGGCGATGCGGAACCAGTTGGCCGAAAGGTTCAGGCCCGGCAGGCGCGCGGGGCGGTAATCGAACCCCGCGGTCCAGGTGTCGGCCTCCTCAGGCTTGAGGTCGGGATTGCCGCCGTAGAGGATCAAGGAGAGCGTCGAGCCGGCGCCGCGCCTCAGGAAGGTCGGGCTTTGGCGCGAGGCGTCGTGCAGTTCGCGCAACGCTGGGGCCCGAAACGAGGAGCCATAGTTGGCGCGGATCAGGAGTTCGTCCGAGGGCGCCCAGACCGCGCCGACCTTGGGATTGAGCGAGCCGCCGATGTCATCGTACTCATCGTAGCGGGCGGCGAGGGAGAACTCGAGCCGCTGCAGTCCGGGTCGTGCGTTGTCGGGCCCGAAAAGCGGCAGGCGCACCTCGCCGAAGGCGCTGAACACCGACCGATCAAAGGTGATCGGCGCGCCGATTGTGGGGGTTGCGGTGGAGGTGAAGGTCGAGGTGCTGCGGCTGAAGTCTTCGTCGCGGAGCGCAACGCCCGCCGCCAGGCGAACCGGACCGCCTGGGAGTGTGAGAACCGTGCCGTCGAGCTGGAGGTTGGCGGTGCGGACCTCGGTCTTGTCCCAGGTAGCGGTCCAGCCTGAACTGAGGAAGTCCAGCACAGCCTGCGGGCTCGCGCCGCCGTCGCTGAACGGATTGAAATAACCGTCCCGGACAGCGCTGAACGCCGTGGCCAGATTGTCCGCGGCTGTCCCCAACGCTTCGCGCAGAAAAAGGGAGTTGAGCGCGCCGGAGGAGCGGGAAGACGCTTCCTCGGCGGCGTGGGCGAGATAACCGGTCAGCCGCCAATCGCCTGCGAGTTCGAGGTCCGCCCCCAAAGACAGGCCGAGGCTCTCCGCGTCGCCGCCGAGCCTCGGATTGGGCAGCTCATTGACGAAGGAATAGCCGACGATGTGCGAGGCGGCCCCCGTGGGCGACACGAAATAGGGATTGCCGGCGTTGACCGTGATCAGGGTGAGGATGGGGGCGGAGACCGTGTCCCACTCGCGGCGGCCCCACCGGGCGTCTGCGCTGAGGCTCAGGCGCTGGCCGAGGTCCTGGTGTCCCGACAGATAGAGGCTGTGTCGTTCCTGGTTCGGCAGGACGTTCATGCCGGCCCGCTGATTGCTGCGATTGACCCCGCCGGCGATGAAGTCGCCGGGCTGGAGGGTCGTCCCATCCTGGCCGGCCGGAAGGGCGTAGGCCGAGACGTAGCCGCCCTGGGCGGCGTCGTAGATCAGCAGGTTGCCCGGGTTGGCGTAGATCATGCGCCGGTCCGTTCCCCCATAACGCCGGAGATCGGCGTCGCCGGCGCGCGGGCGGTCGGCCGCCGAGAGGGCGTCACGCTGATAGTATTCGTAGGAAGCCATCAGGCCGCCGGTGGACCAGGTCCGGCCCACGGTCTGGCCAGCCTGCCGCTCGCCAAAGGCGCCGTCGGCCGCGCCGCCGATCCGGGCGCGCGTCTCGGCGCCGTCGTAGTCCTTGCGCAGGATGATGTTGACCACGCCGCCCACGGCGTCTGAGCCGTATAAGGCTGAGGCCCCGTCCAGCAGGACATCGATCCGACTGATGGCGTTGGTCGGGATGGTTGAGATGTCCGCGAAATCGCCGAAGGAACCCGTGCCCGACATCCGGCGTCCGTTGATCAGCACCAGGGTGGCGTCGCTGCCGAGGCCGCGCAGGTTCACGCCGGAGGCGAAGCCGCCATTCGAGCCGGTGCGATCCGCGCCGTTCTGCAGCGCGCCCTCATTAGCGGTTCCGCCGAAGTTCTGCGGCAGGGCAGCCAGAGCTTGGGCGACCGTCGCATGGCCGTCGCGATCGATCTGGTCGCGAGAGATCACAGTCACAGGGGAGGGGCCGTCGACCACGCCGCGCAGCAAGCTGCCGGTGACGACGATCTCGTCGAGTTGCGTGGCTGGGCCAATGGCCTCGGCCTGTAGGGATGGATCATAGACGACGAAGACGTTTGGGCGGGACCGCCGCCAGGCGAGGCCCGTGCCGTCCAACAGTGCGCTCAACGCGGCCTCGGGTGCATGCTCGCCCGATAGGCCGGGTGAACGCCGGCCAGCGACGAGCGCCGTGGGATAGAGGAGTTGAAGGCCGCTTTCCCGGGCGAAGATCGGCAGCACCCGCTCGAGCGGGCCCGCCGCGATGTCGTAGCGGCGCGAAGCGACGTCCTGAGCCATCACTACTGTCGGCGCCGTCGCCGCGATCAGGGTGGCTACAGCCGCCGAACTCAAATCAAAACGCATCTTCTCCCCCGGATTGGATCGCCCGCAGCGCGCGGGACGGGGGAAGACGACGTGGGTGGCGGCTGTCCCTAACTCCGGCTTCGGATTATTTTCATCCGGGACGTCCGCCATCAAGGATCAGCCCGCCGTCGTCTGTCCGACGAACGGTGATCCCGTATAGGTCGTTGAGGGCCGCGGCGAAGCCATCCACGTCGCCCGTGTCGAAAGCCCCGCTGACTGGGATGTTGGCGATGGCGGGCGCGCGAAGTTCGATCCGGCGGTTGCTGTAGCGATTGACCTCCGCCACGGCCTCGCGGATCGGCGTCCCCTCAAAGACCAGCCGGCCTGTCGTCCAACTGGTGGCGCGATTGGCGTCCACTAAAGAGACCGCAGGACGGGCTGCGGCGGTGACCACCTGCTGCCCCGGCGCCAAGCGCCAATCCTCGCCCCGCCCGTCATGAACCGCCGTGACCGCCACCTGGCCTTCGATCAGAGTGACGCGGGCGCCGCCCTCCAATCGGCGGACGTCGAAGCGCGTGCCCAACGCCGTGACGCGCGTATCGCCCGCCTGGACCGTGAAGGGGCGAGCCTTGTCCGTGGCCACCACGAACAGGGCCTGCCCCGAATCGAGGAGGATCGTCCGATGATCGCGCCCCAGGCGGACCCGGATGCGGCTGTCGGTGTCCAGGACCACGCGGGAGCCGTCTTCGAGCTGCACGGTGCGCAGCTCGCCGACGCTGGTGGCGTAGGTGAGGGGCCTATTCAGCGCCCAGACACCGGCGATCCCGGCGACAACGAGGACGCAGGCCAGGCCCGCGAGCGGTTTCCAAAGGCCGGACACGACGGCGCGCGCCCGCGTCGGCGGCGCGGCGTGTCCTAGCGTCTTCGCCGTTAGAGCCGCGATCTCAGGATCGTCAGCCAGGCGTCGGCTGCTGGACCAGAGGGCTTCTATGCGCTCATAGGCGCGCGCATTGTCGGGGTCTCGCCGCCACTCGAAGAAGTGGCGGATGTCGTCGGAAGAGACCTGGGGCGCGCCAAGGCGGCTGAACCAGTCAGCGGCCTGCTGGCGGCGTGTATCGGGATCGGAATCTCGGGTCATGGCGGCCCGCCTAAGCCCCCATCTGCTTCGAGCAATGGTCCAACGCCTTCGACATCCGCCATTCCACGGTTTTCAAGTTCAGGCCGCGAGCCGCAGCGATCTCCGCATAGGTCATACCGCCAAAACGGCTCATCACGAAGACGTCCCGGTAGAGCGCGGGCATGGTCAGGATGACTTGCTTTAAGAGGAGGTCCTCCAACTGGCTGGCGCCCTCTCCTGGATCGACCGCGTCGACGTCGGCAGGTTCGCCGCCGCGACGACTTCGCCGGCGGCTGTCATCGCGCACCAGATTCAGCGCGATCCGAAGAAGCAGCGCCTTCGGCTGTCTGACCTCGCCAGCCGAATAGGGCGCGGCTCGAATATAGGTCTCTTGGGCGACGTCAGCGGCCTGATCGGCGCCCACGAAGACGCGCAGCCGGCCGGTCAGCCAGCTGTTGTAACGGCGATAAAGGCGCTCCAAGCCTTCGGCTGTCTCTGCGTCCATTTCTTTGGCGTCGGTCACTCCGTCCTCCCGCCCACAGGGGCGGGCCGGGAAACCCGGGCGCAAGCGAACACGGGCGCACCTCCGCTCGGTGCGGGGCGCACGGCGCCTTGAGACGCGGAAGGCGCGCCTTGGGGCTGCTCCAAATTCGGTATCGCACAGGGATTCCAAGCCCCGTTGTCGGCGCGAACGTCGACGCCTCAGCATGAATCAAACGGAATCCCGGCGCAAGCGGGAGGGGTCGGGCGTTGGAATCCTCTGCGTTGAGGCCCGCTGCTTAGCGATAGAAGCGCCGCCTTCGCGCAAGGCGAACCCCGGCTCCCGCTTCCGCGCCTATCTCACGGCACCCGACGGGACAACGTAGGCCCTAGGGGCCTGACCCGCAAACAAGGCTCAGCCTGATCGAAACCCGCAAGAAACATGCGTGTCTCGCGCAAGTCTTCAGCGTTGCTGTTCCTGCCGCCTGCGAAGTACGAACGCATCGAAGCAACTGGAGGTGGTTATGGTCAATCATGACATCGGCCGCGCCAATGCGGCGACCGTCACTGAACTGAGCACGCGCGAACGCGAGTGTTTGCAGTGGGCCGGAAGAGGAAAAAGCTCGTCCGACATCGCTGGGATACTCTGCCTATCGCCCCGGACAGTGGATAGCTATTTGGAGAAGGCCTGTTCGAAGATGGGCGTCCGCACTCGGATCGAAGCCGTGGCGGCGGCCGTCCGAAGAGGCGTTATCGCCGCAGACTGACCTACGGTAGGCCTCGTAACGCTACCCAATGGGACCCGCCTCTGCGTCGAAATGGAGTAGAGACCTGCGGAGTAGTGCCGTTGTCGGAAACCCGGCGTTCGCCAAGGCTGACGGGATCGCGTCTACAACGAGAAGTCTGTGTGGGTACTCACCGAATCGCCGTTGACGTGCATGATGCATAGACCGATGATCTTCGAATGGGGGCTGTCCGGAAGTCCGACTTGGTTCGGACGATCTTCTCGGAGTTAAGGCAGAACGTCGCGGCCGACATATCGGACGGCGACTTGCTTCGTCTCGCTAATCTGATTGTACAGGCTCATGGAACTGATCCTAACCTATTGGCTGGGTTCGGCGTCGCCGGCGCAAGCCGGGCACTATTGGGTCTTCCAGTCGATGAGGCGATGGACGATGGGGGGTGGCGGGTTTTGTATTTTGAGGTCGGCAATGCTCGGCATGAGGACGAACCAGGCTACGGCCTAAATCATCATTCAGTAGTAAGAAGGCTTTTGGGGCCCGAATGGCGACATCATCGGTGGAACGGACCGCTGTAACGGCGGTGAAGGAGCATCTGCTCAGCGGCGAGCCTCTAACGCGACTAGAAGCGTTGGTTCTATTTGGCCTCTCGAATCTTCCTGAAGTCGTTTACGAGCTCCGCAAGCAGAAGTTCGATATCGATGGTTCCAAACGTGTGCCGTATGCGACCGCAATGGTCCGCATCAACAAGCACGCTGTCTTGAAGCCTCCAGTGAACCTGCCGATTCGCGACATTCTGCTGACGGAGTATCGGCTCAAGAGGTGAGGCGTCTCTTCAATCTTCGCCAGCGAACGATACTTGCGTTTTTGAGTGGAGGACGCTGCACCTACTGCGGTGCCCGGTTGTCGAGAAGTTTCCACGCGGACCACGTTCACCCGTTTTCGAAGGGCGGGCCGACGATACTAAGAAACGGTCAGGCGCTCTGTCCGGGCTGCAACACTAAAAAGGGGGCCAAAATGGCGGGGAAACTCAAACTGAGAAATTGGCAGGAAGCGGCCCTCCAACGGGCGCTCCAATGGCTTGTCTACGACGCGAAGGACCGTCACTTCCTGATCAACGCGGCGCCGGGCGCCGGAAAAACCAAGGCGGCCTGCGCCATCGCGGCCAGCCTCTTCGAGATGGACAAAATCGATCGGGTGATCGTCATCGCGCCCCGTGTCGGTGTAGTCAATCAATGGGCGGAAGAGTTTAAATTCGTCACCGATCGCAAGATGATGAAGGTAACAGGTCCTGACTTTGGTGACATTGAACTGGACGTTTGTGCGACTTGGAACGCCGTCGAGGGCCTGCAAGACCTTTTTCATGCCAGCTGTTCTACCCAGCGGGTACTCGTTATCTGCGACGAACATCATCACGCGGCCGTTGAAGCGGCTTGGGGAGACGGCGCCAACGCCGCTTTCCGGCAGGCCAGCTATGTCCTGATCCTTACCGGAACGCCTATCCGTTCTGACGGACGCAGCTCGGTCTGGCTGCCGAAGTCAGGGGGGATGATCGACTATCCAGAGGAGGGGACATACACGCTAACATACGGCGAAGCTGTTGACCTCCATTACTGCCGGCCAGCAACCTTCCACCGTCACGAAGGCCGGTTCACCGTTGATCTTCAAGATGGCGAGAAGATCGCGGTGTCGAGCCAGGATTCTGCGGCGTTAGACGCGTCTTTAAAGAAAATACCAGGACTACAGAAGGCATTGGACTTCTATGTTCTAGCCTGTGCTCCCCAGTTCGGAGCCGACGGCTTGACGCCGAGGATCGACGGATACCAAGGCACTATGGTCGAGTTTGGCTCAGCCAAACTTGATGACTTGCGATGCCGTATGCCGAATGCAGGCGGTCTGGTCATCGCCCCCTCAATCGAAATGGCGGAATACTTCGCGGATTTGATTGAGTTGATCGAGGGTGACCGGCCCGAGATCGTTCACAACCAGATGCCCAATGCAGAGGCGAGGATCGAGCGCTTCCGCCACACCACGCGACGCTGGATCGTTTCCGTAGCGATGGTCTCCGAAGGCGTTGATATCCCGCGTTTGCGGGTTCTGATTTACCTCCCCAAAGCGCAGACCGAACTCGCTTTCCGCCAGGCGCTTGGCCGCGTAGTCCGCAGCGCGGGAGAGGACGACGACACTAGAGCCTATGTCGTTATGCCTTCGTTTCAAATCTTCGAGGAATACGCTCGGCGCGTTGAAGCTGAGATGTCCGAAGATGCCCGCAAGGAGCGGGCCACGCCGACCACAAAGGTATGTCCGTCCTGCACCTCAGAGGTTCCGCGAGGCTGCGCCGTTTGCGACGTTTGCGGGCACGAATTTCCAAAGCCGACGCCGCGATTCAAGACTTGCGATAAGTGCGAGGCGCCTAACCCGATCCGGGCCCCGCAGTGCCAAAATTGCGGAGAGCGGTTTGGAGCGGACTTCGTCATTACGCTCAATGAAGCGCTTCGGGTGGGCGCGATCGTTAGGGGAATGGACCTTGAGGAAGGAGAGGTGCTGGATGGTGAGGCTCTGGCTGGCGATGCCCGAGCATTCGCCATGCAAACCGGTGATGCTCAGTTGCTGAAGCTTTCCAAGCTCGTTCCAGACGAACTTTGGGGTAGATTAGCTAGCTTCATGGAAGCCAGAAGGAAGACTTGAGCGCAATATTATTTCCAACGAAGACCGGAGATGAGCGCAAGAGCACCGTTTAACCGACACGTGGACTTTTTTTAAAGGGAACGGCACCACGACGCCAGAGTGGTAGGTCTCTCAATGACCTTCCACAGTTCAAAGGCGTAGAAGAGATCACCGGTCGAGTCCTTTCGCTATCCGCCTCGGCGCAGCATGGCGTCGAGTTGGGCCATGCCTGGGTCGGACGGAATGAGTTTGAACCGCGTCCGAGGTCCCCGCTCGAGAATGACGACATCGATGTCCCGGATCATTTCGGACCCTTGCGGATAATAAATCTGCGCCTCAGCGAAAGGCGCGTGGCGCATCGCGGAGCGCAGCAGCTCCGGCCGATCAGTCCAGGCGTGTCGAAGGGGGCGTTGCGGGTCATAGCCGCCGATCGGCAGTTGCACCCAGTTGTCCCGGCCATAGAGCACCAGCCATTGCCCCTCCTTGAATTGCTCGGGTCGCGGCGGACCCGATCCCATTCGACCGACCTCGAACAGGGCGGCTCCGGCGCGTTGATCGGGATGCGCGTCCAGCCAGGTTCGCGCGGGTTCGAATGCATCCTCATGGGCATAGACGAAGCGCTCGCTGCCCCCGACCTGCCGCAGATTGAAGTCCATGACCTGGTCGTCGGGAATCTGGACAGGCCGTCCCGACAGAAGTCCGTCCCGCAAGGCCAGAAGTCGGGCCTTCCGATCCGCCGCCAACTCCAGACGTTCGATCGGGGCGTCCGTCAGTTTGGCGAGGATGCTTGGACAGACGAGGCCGAGGAGCAGGTCGCTGGAGATGGGCGCATAGAAGGCCACACCAAGGTCCCTGACGCCGCGCCGGTCGTCGGGCGTCGAACCCTCGCGCACGATCGGATGATCCGAAGTCCAGAAGCGCGCGCCGCCGGCAGGTTCATAGAGGATCGGAATCTTCGTGAGCAGACCCTCGACGATCTCGTCGCGATTGGCGATCAGGTCGAGCGTGATCTTGCGGATGTCGTCTTCGGTCGGCATCGGATCCTCGAGGGCAGGCAGGCCGGCCTCCACGAGCCGTTCGACCAGCTGCCGCGGCAGTCGATCCAGCGTTGCCCGAACCTTGGGCGTGCGCAGGAACTGCACGGCCACGCCGGTGCAGACCGCCGCCTTGAACGTCGGATCGATGTCATCGACCCGACGGCGCGCGGCAAGCGTGTTCCCGGTAGCCGCGAACTCGTCGTCGATGTCCTGAAACGCGTCTTCAAAGTTCCAGACCGATCCGTCCGAGAGCCGCAGCGTATTGTATCCTTGGCCCGACCCGGTCCGCTTCAGTCCGCCCGGAAAGGAACGCCCGTCCGATTTGTCGAAAACCCAAATCTGTTTGCCGCCGCCGTTGGTGGTAAACCGGCGCAAAGCGGACTTAGGCACGAAATGGTGGAAGTTCGACTCGTTCGTGGCCTTGGCGGGCATGGCGTGCGTCCTGAAGGCGGCGACCGCCTACGATGAGAAGCGGGCTTTTTGAGCGCTCGCCATCTGCCGGTCCAGATATCCCGTTCAGCTCGACCCCCAGCGAAGCGCTGCAGCCGGCGGGGCCCCTGCGCCAGTAAACATTGTCGTCCACGACGGCGGTCGTTGGCGTCGCGTTCCGATGGTCCTATCGGTCCCCGGTCGGCCTCGAGCCGAGGGTATACGGACTTAGCCATGGCGACGGGCGCGATCTACGTTGATGATTCCGGCAACCCCGGCGCCGAGTCGGGATCGGCGTTCCTCCCGGACACCCGCAAATCGTGGACGGCGGTCATTGTCCCGCCCGGTGTCGCGGCCGACGTCGGCCACTCGCTGCAGATTTTTCTCGATGGCGTGCGAGCGGACTACGGGGCGGAGGAGCTGCACTTCACCGAAATCTGGAGCGGCCAAGGGGTATGGAAGGCCGTCGCGCCTTCGGACCGCGGTGAGCTAATCGCCTTGATGGCCACGGTGATGGACTCCTTCGGACTGCCGGTCGTTCACCAGACCGTCAGCGATCAGACCTTGAACGATCACCCGAACCTGATGTCCAGCCTGAGCCGGAGCCGATCCGGAGACTGGCGGCTGGACGATGTTTCCCATCTCGGTTTCCTGTTTCTCTGCCGGGAGGTCGCGGCCCGCCTTCGTGAGATGGCCGGTGATGCGGTGGATGGTTTGGGCCTTCCGTTGGCGCTCTACGTAGACGAGGGCCTTCTTCCGGCCGGCCGTGAACGCGCCTTGCCGAATTGGGGGGACGTCATTGCGGGGCCGCGCGCCTGTTTCCGGAAATCCGAGGATGTCCCAGGCCTGCAGTTGGCCGACTTCGCCGCCTTCATCATCACCCGCGCCCAGTGGACCGCCGTGAACCGCCAGGCGAGGCCGGAGTTCGGCAAGGCCGAAGCGGTGATCCTCGAGGCGGCGTCGCGCCTGAATGTCTTGAACCTCCCTCGTCGGCTGGTGCATTCGGCCGAGTTCGAACGCCGCTCGTACGAAGATGAACTGATCGCAGATCGCCTCGCGAAAGGACTGAGGCCGACACCGCCGAAACGGGACGCCTGATAGTCGCTCGATCCGGCTGAACCGACACCCGTTCGAAGCCGTCGGCCTATTCCGACATCTTCGGCTTAAACAAACCCACCCGTTGATAGGTCTTCCCGTCGATCACGCCCTGGACCTGTTCGGGCCCGGCGGCGCCGATCCGGTCTGCGATTTCCGTCGCAGTATAGTCCTTCGCCAGCGCGCGAATGGCCCAGATCTGTTCGATGGACAGTCGATCCCTCCGACTGCAGATTTGCGCCGCGGCCCACGCCTGGTCTCGCCAACGGTCCTTCAACCAAGGGAGCCGCAGAGCTGCGGGCGGGCGCGCCTTCAGCCATTCCGCCAGCACCGGCTCCCGCGCATCCGGTTCGGGCGCGGGGCCAGCTGGAATGATTCCGTGCTCGCGTAGATATCTCAGCCCGTCCTTGCCGCCGGGGATCATGTTGAGGCGACGCTGATCCTCCCAGTGGCCTTCGACGAGGAAGGCTTCCGCCTGATAGAGGGCTTCGAGGTCGTCGGTGATCCCCATGACCTTGTGATTGACGTATGTGATGCGGTCGGCGGCCTGTTCGTCGCGGAAGGTCCTGTGAAACCGCAGGGCGCTGCCATTGCGCATCGCCCTCTGGTGTTCGGCCCATCGGGTCTGCCAGCTGCGCGTGGTCAGGCCGACATAGAACCAGCCGTCATTGGGATAGCTGCCGCCTTCGCCGAAGATGTGCTGGTAAAGCACATAGGCCGTCTCCGGCCGCACGGCGGGCGCGATCAGATAGTGGGCGGGAATCGTGAACACCTGGCTCGGACGGGTCACGCCCTGCGGGCGCGGCGGATGCTCTCCACGCTGCGCCGCCTCGATCAGGACCGGGTCCTCCACGACGTCCAGACGAATCTCGGGCTGCAGCGCGATCTCGCCCGCCTCCAGCGGCCGCCCGGAGGCCATCTCTGCTTGGCCGACGCCGCGATGCCCCGGCTTGAGCAGCGAGGGCGGCGCGACGAACATCGGGCGACCGTCGAGCTTGATCGCGTGGAAGGCGGGGATGATCTGGCCCGGTTTGACGCGGATCAGACCATTGGCTCGCGCCGCCGAGTTCAGCCAGTGCGCCCCGTATGCGGTCCGTACCCAGGCCCGCAGCAGGCGCTCCAGCTCCAGCCGCAGGGGATGCATCGCCTGCGGCGCCAGGTGCAGCCACCAATGTTCGTCGATCGTCACCATTACCCGCCGGCGTCGCCCCTTGCGCGGCTTTGCAGCGCCTTCAACGCCGAGCCTGCGCCACCGCCCTGGCCGCGGCAACCCGCGCCTTCGCCTTGGAGGCGCGCTTCTTTAGGCGAGGCAGGGCGTCGGCGACCTCCCAGAACTCGGGATTGAGACGGCGGTGCTCCGGGCTGGCGTCGGCAAGTTGGTCCAGCGCCCGCAGATAGTGTCGTCGAACCCAGAGATATTTCTCGACGCAGCCCGCCACTGGATGCCCCAGGCCGGTCTTGATCGTCGCCGCGAGGCGGGCGAGATAGTTGGGATAGGCGTGGTCGTCGGTTCCGATGGCTTCGACGACGACCTTCCAGGAGAACCAGTCGAAGAACACCCATCCGTCGTCGTCCTCGAGCAGGAATGATTCGAGATAGGCGGACTCCTCCCGGCGGGAATGGCGGTTGCTGCGGTGGCTGCGCCCGACCTCCAGCGCTTCTGGATCGATGATCACGCGCGGGTATTTCGCGGTCTTGCTCTCCAGCTCATAGGCGCGAACCATCGCCGGTCCGACGATCAGCTGTTCGTCGTGATAGAGGTCGCCGACCGTTACGGCACCGCGGATCATAAAGCCGGCGGACGCCAGCGTGATGGTCGCGATCCCGATGTCGTTGAGCAGGTAGAAGACGCCCGACGGCTCGGTGACCCGGAAGGACAGGACCACGCAATCGGAGAACTGCTGGAATCTTTGGCTTTCGCCCATAGCGTCGTCGCCGATGGCGCGCAGCTGCTCCATCGCCCACAGGACCTTCTGCAACGCCTCGGGGTCGGTGGCGGTCCGATCCACGATCTCTTTGAAGCCGAGGAAGTCCACAAACAGGATGAGGCGGCGCTCGTAGATTCTGGGCTCTGGCATGGTCCGGCGGCGAGGGTTCTGAAGGATGGTTCTCCAACTAGCCCATTTCCGATTTACGCCGTGAGCGGCGTTTCTCGGGCTCCGCGTTTCTGCGTTGTCGCGCGGCGTGACGCCTGTAGTCTGCGACCGATCGACCGATCGACCGGAGCGTGCCGACGAGGCGGAGGCGGCTCTTGACGACAGATACGTCGACTGGGCGATCGACAGAAGGCCGACGTCGATCTGAGCGAAGCGGACCGGTCCCTTGCCGTCGACCGGGACACCATCGACACCCCGGGCATGCCGCCGGTCGCCGACGCCAGAGTTTCAGGCGTGCAGTTCGCGTGCCTGCAAGGGAATTAACCTGTGCTATCCACGTGTTCGGGCAGAGGAAACAGGGGATTCGATGGCCGCGCCGCAACCGTTCAACTGGGTGGACGCCATCCAGGCAGGCGCCGCCGTCGTCACGGTCGGCGCAGGGTTCGCCTATGTCGCCTATCAGCGCTCCGCTGAATCCGCGGCGGCCGGTCGCGCCGCCGGACACCTCGCCCGACATTCGATCGACTTTGTAACGGACCGGTTGAACGCCCTTGTCGATCCTGATCTGCCCATCGAGTTCGCTCTCCGTGGCGCTCGGGCGACGGAGATGATCGAGGTGTTCCGGCAGCTCGAGATTTCGAAACTTCCGCCCGGAATGATCGAGTCCGTCGCGGTGATTCGCAGCACGGTATTCGCGATCAACAGCCGGATCGACGAGGTACTGAAGGATGATGAAACGCGTCGCGCCGAGCGCCGAGGCCGGCTCTATAGCGCCGGCCGAACACTCACGACCGGACGGTCCGAGCTCAACGCCCTCCGCAAACGCTTCAAGCCTTGGGATCAGGGCAAGTTCAAGCCGGCTGACCTAAGCCCCCGCATGGATTTCTTCTTGGCTGACGCTCACACGGCGTCGAAATGCGACGAAGCCGGGAGCCTCCCGCCCGCCACCATCGGTTCTCAGAGCCTGCAGGTGACTGACCGGACGGCCGCCGACTAGCGGTCTGCCGGAGCCATCCGTCGCCAGCGGTGGATAGCGGCGTCGACGGATACGATGATGCGATCTGCGCCGATGCTTTCACCAAAAGATGGTATATTGTTCACTGTGTCCCGGTCGAGAAACCGGGCTGCAAAATCAGCGAGGAGTGCTCCAAGAGAGGTCAAAAGATAGCAACATCACGAGAATTTTATACTTACCAATTTGTCCATATATTTCAACGTCTCTACTCTTCGTCGGTGTTCTGATCGGCTTGAGCTGTGGCTTGTGTAAAAAACACTATATCAACCAGTGCATTGTGGCTCGGAAAGTAAATGAGTGGGAGTGAGGGGCGGCGGGCATGCGGGTGCGGCCTCTGGCGAGGGGATTCGTTTGATGACAGGGCGACATTAGCGGTCGGGTTGGGATAGCGCGAACCCGTAGCCCTACGGTGGTGGAGGGTGGTGGAGAGGCTCGATCTCTCGTGCGTACTTAGGGTCCGCTTCTGACTCGTAAGAGCCGTTCGGAAAGTCCGCTTTCAAGAAGACGCTTGGTACACAGTCCCGACCGGTGGTGAATGGTGCGGGTGGCTAAGTCTGAATGTCCCACGGTGACGAGCGCCACTCGTCGATATCGAAGCAACCCACCCATCTTCGGGTGAACCACTAACGGTTAAGTTGTCACATGGCGAAGGCGCGCGAGCCGATGGGATAGTTGGCCGATGCCGATTTACGATACGTGGTGCGAGCAGCAGCAGGAGCAACACGGGAGCAGGACCTATGTTAAGCTGACCGAGAAGGCCGGCGGCAGGGCGGCTAGCCACCTCGCGCAGAGTAAGGCGGCGGTCAACGAAGACGCCCTCGAAACTGGATTGATGCGCCTGACGCTGCCTACGACTGACGGCGCGGTAGTTCCATCAGCTGGCGGCGGGTGTCGTTGGTCAGGGGTTTGCCCTTGTACAGCGGCTTCATCAGCATGCTGGCTGTGGCCGACACCATCGGGTCGCTGAGATCCGCGCCCGCCATCAGGCCTAGGGCCTCGCGGATGTGCCGGTTGTCGGTGACCACCGCCACCTCATAGGGGATGCCCGGCCCCGGCGCGCTGAGCGACGAGTTCATGCAGTCAGCCTTGAACGGCGAGTACAGTTCTTGCTCGGCCGGAACCTCGAGATCCACTGACTCGAACACCAGTCCGTTCTGATTCTGCCATTGATCAGTGACCGTGACGAGGCCGGGCGGCAGGGTGGTGTTAATGCGTACGCGTGTGTCGTTCTTGAACTTGAAGCAAAGATTCACTTGCCCAGTGACGTGCCCCTGGACGGGCAGGGGCTCCTCGTCCGGCTCGGCGCCCGGCCGTTTGCAGCCGTCAGGATCGAATGGATTGTAGCTGACGATGGTCAGCTCCAGCCCTTCGGGCAGGACGAAGGGCGTGCCCGTCGGTCGGGCGCGATTGTTGTCACCGAACCCCGGCGGATCCTGGGCGGCGGCGGATCCGGCCGATAGCGCGGCGAAGCTCAGGGTTGCGACCGTCAGGGCGGCGGTCAGCATTCGGGGCAGGGACATTATTCTATTCCGGAAAGCCAAAAGAGGCGCGGTCATGGGCGCGGAAAGTCCGCAACCCGATCAATCCTCGGGGTTCTGGCCCCGGGCGCGATATTGGGCGGCGGTCATCTTCAGGTGCACCGAGCCGCCGCGCACCGTGGCCTCGCGGCCATAGATGCGGCGCAGGCGGTAATATTGATCGGTCGTGAAGAAGCTCTGGTTTGGCGCATAGGTCTCTTCGCCGCCATCCACGTGGATGGTCTCGGCTACACGGACACCGTCCGACGTGATCACCGGCATCTTGTTGCGAAGGGCGATACTCGCTCCCGAGGACGCCGGCGCTTCGGCCGGAGCCGCTTGGGTGGCGGCGGCGGTCGGCGCAGACGTCGCAGGCCGCGCGGGAGGTGCGGCAGGCGCAGCGGGGCGGGTGGCGGGTGGCGTCGCCGGGCGCGGGGCGGTGGCCGCATCCACGGCGCGGTTCGCCAGTCTACGGGCGGCGGCTTCGGCCGTGTTCTGGGCCAGACGGCCCAGGAAATCCTGGGCGACGGCCGGGACCGCGATCAGGGAGAGGCTCGCCGCGACGAGGAAAGTGGGCGTGCGCATGTCAGGTGCTCCTGCTGAATTCGACCTGCACAAGCGCCTCGAAGGCCCGGCCTGTCGCGCTGCGAACGACCAGTCGCCGGATTTACGACGAACGCCTTTGCCGTGCGGGAACTGCGGCGCGGTGTTCGTGCGAAACTGGTCGATTTCCCGGCTGTTCGTCGTCGCCGGCTTGTGGGCGCCGCCCGCTCGTTCGCTTGTGTCGACTCCTGATTTCCGGAGCCTCCCCCCATGCCGTCCCTGTCCTTCCCATCCGCCAAGGTCGCCAGCATCCTGGTGATTGCTGCGTCCATCCTGTTCGCCGCCATCCTGTCTCTGTCCGGCGGGGCCAGCGAGGCCCAGAGCGGCGGCGTTCGGGGACGGGTGGTCGACGACTCCGGGCGGCCGGTCGCCGGCGCCAAGATCGGCGTCTATTACCGTTCGTTCGAGGGCGGCCAGCGCCTGTACGGCGGCAGCTACAACCGCCAGACGACCACGAATGCAGACGGTCGCTACAGCGTCTCATTGCAGGGCATGCCGCGCGGCGAATATGTCGTCAGCGGCGCCTTCGAAGGCGTCGACCTGCTGCCCTCCAACCCCGCCACCTTCGCCAGCACCACGGCGGCGGTGCGCAACTTCACCCATCGCCTGGTCGAGTCCACCGACGATAACGACTACGGCAATGGCGCGACCCTGGCGGTCGATACCGACATCGGCGATTACACCGACCTGGCGGGCCTGGAGCTGACGCTTCGGTCGCGCGAGACGGGCCGCGTCTACACCAAGACGGTGCGGCGCACGGGTGAAGGCTATGCCGTCACGGGTCTGCCCTTCGGCTCGTTCGATGTCAGTGGCCGGATGAACGGACGCGCTGTCGGCATCCGCCCCTATTCGGGCGAGGGCTCCTTCGGCGCCTCGGTCACGCTGTCGATCCGCGCCGGCGCCGTCCCGGCGGTCATGCGGGCCCAGATCAGGCCGTAACGGACCCACGCGACCCTCCGACGATCTCATAGCTTCAAGGAAGACCGATGCATTTCCCCCGTATGGCGGTTGCAGCCGCCGCGCTCATGGCTGTGGCCGGTTCGGCCTCGACCCAAAGCCGGAACACCGGCCCCATCGCCACCTACTGGATGACGGCCAAGACCACCTCGGGCATGCCGGCGATGGGCCCCGGGGCCTCGCCGATGGTGATGATGTCGGCCATGACCGCCTCGGGCGCGGCGCAGCAGAGCCTGCTGCTCCAGCTGGGCTCGACCCAGGCGGCCGAACGCCGCGCCGAGGCGGACCACCTCCCGCCCGCAGGCCTGGGCGTCGGGCCGCGCCTGTCGCTGTCGATCAAGACCGAGGCGCGCAGCGGCGACGCGCCCATCGACCAGATGCCCACCGGCGCGCCGCGCGTGCTGATCTATTTCAGCTGCGGCCATGAGACCAAGACGCGCCAGCCGATCAGCGTGCGACTGGACCAGGACGGCGCACGCCAGCTCAGCGCCATCATGGCCGGCCACCGCGTGACCCCTTCCAGCCCGCCGTCGCCCAGCAACAGCCGCACCTATGCGGAATGGCCGACCTCCAGTGTCCGCGCGCAATCCCCCACGGGGTCGCTGGTCGGCGAGCATGTGGTGAAGGGCGCCTATACCCCCGACATCCGCTTCAGCCTGGACGCCAGTCAGGACTTCCTGGCGCCGCTGGTACTGACGGGCCTGGGCCAGCCCGGCCCCATCCGCCTGGGCTGGAACAGCATCCCCAACGCCAAGGGTTATTTCGTCACCACCATCGGCCAGAACCAGGCCGGCGACATGGTGGTCTGGACCTCCAGCGAAACCGCCGCCTTCCCGATGCATATTCCGGAATTGCTGAGCCCGGCCGACCTGACGCGTCTGCAAGGCGCCCGGACGATCCTGCCCGCGACGGCCACCAGCTGCGCCATCCCCACGGCGGTGACGACGTCGGCGCCGGATTCGATGCTGCGCGTCATCGCCTTTGGCGGTGAGGCGAACTTCGCCTGGCCGCCGCGTCCGACCCAGCCGGGCGCGGTCTGGAACATCGAGTCAATGGTCAAGGTCCGCTACAACTCTACCGCCGGCGCCATCCTGAGCATGGAAGCTGACGAGGCGACCGCCGACGAAGACGCGGCGCCCGCCAACCCCATGGACATCCTGCCCGGAGGGCAGGCGGCGCGGGCCCTGGGCTCTGCACTGGGTCGTTTCCGTAAGCGCTAGACCGACAGAATAAAAATAGCTGACTGGCGCCGCGGGGTCCTCCTCCGCGGCGCTTCTTTTTTGCGTCTCGAGCAGCCTGATCCTTGGGCGTTCAGCGGAAATCCGTCGCGCGAATGTCGATACGGCGATCCGTCGTTGGGATGACAAGTCCGTTCCGCGATCAGTCCGGCCAGAAATCTGATCGGAAATGATTCAATGGCGACTTCCCCCCACAAGACGACCCTACTTCGCGCGCTGTTGGCGACCACGGCCCTGAGCGGCGCCGCCGGCCTGTTCATCGAGCCCGCCCGGGCCGCCGACGAGTGCGGGGCGCCGGTGAACGGCGTCGTGACCTGCGCACCGGGCGCCTACACCGACATCAGCTATACGGGCGTGACGGTCGGCGCCACGATCAACGTCCAGACGGGCGCCGAGGTCGGAAGTTTGACGTTGGAAGGCGTCGGCGACCTGACGGTCAACGCCGTCGCCGGAACCCGCTTCGACGCCGTCGGCGCCAATGCCCGCGCAATCGATGTTCAGGGTCAGGGCGGCGTCGTCACGGTGAATGCAGATACGGTTTCGGCGACCGGAGCCGGCGCGATCGGTGTGTCCGCGCGCAACGACGGCGACGTATTCGTCACGGTCGGCGAGGTGGCGTCCAGCGGCGATAACACCATCGGCGTGGACGCCCATTCGAGCGGCGGCGACGTCTCGGTCACGGCGGATTCAATCATTCTGTTGACCGGCGGAGACGCCCGGGGAATCAGCGCCATTACCACGGCCGATGGCGGCACGGCCCGCGTGGTGGTGGACTATGTGTCCGTGACGGACACCGGCGATTCAACCACGACGGCGGCCGGGATCTACACCTACGGCGATAATGTTTTCGTCGATGCGGGACGCATCGAGGTGGACGGTCCGGATGGTTTGGGCATCCGTCTGGGATCGAGTGATTTCATCGACGTTTCCGTCGATTCCATCCGTGCATCGAACGGGGCGATCGGCGTGTCGTTCTCGGGCATCAATGGAAGCATAATCGGCGGTGTCGACAGGGCCAGGGTGGCGATCGCGGACATTGAGCTGGTCGACAGCATCGGACTTCGTTTCACGGGACAGGCTAACGACCCTTCGGTGGAGTGGGGCTTCGACCTGGACGTCGGGCGTATTCATGGCTCAGGGGTGGGCGCCGACCTTCACCTGACGGACGGCAGTCTACGTCTTGCTGTCGATGAAATTTCAGTGGCCGGGACCGGCGTCACCATGTTGTCGTTCGGCGACGTGCTGCTGGATGTCGGATCGATCTCCACGACAGGCGCTGACGGCCGGGGCGTGTTTGTGAACACTTATGTGGGCGGTTCGCTTACTGTACTTGTCGATGAAATCGTCACGGCAGGCGCTGATGCGTACGGTATCGCAACACAGGGCGGCGGCCAGGTTCGCATCGAGGCCGGCGCGATCACCACGACGGGACAAGAAGCGTACGGCATACTGGTCGAGGGTACGGCGTCTGAACCCTCGCCCGGTGTGTATCTGCAGGCGGACAGCATACAGACGGCGGGGCAGTTCGCCGGCGGTCTGTTCGCCGAGGCCTATGCGGACACGCTTGTGTTCGATCTGGGCTCGGTGACCACCACCGGCGATGACGCCATCGCCGCCTTCCTGCGGAACTCCAACGGCTCGGTCACCGGCCATGTCGACGCCATCAGAACCGAAGGCGAGGGGGCGGGCGGTTTGGAACTGCGAGGCGTGTCGATCGACGCGACCTTCGATGAGATCGTGACCCTGGGGCACAACGCGTTCGGCGTGTCGGCCCGCACCGATGGCGGCGCCATGGTGCTCAGCGGTGGATCGATCCACACCGCAGGCAACTATGCCTATGGAGCCGATCTGATCAGTGACGCCTCGATCGACTTCTATGCCGAATCCATCCTGACCGAGGGCGAATACGCGGCGGGAATTCGCGGCGAAATCGTCACGGAATACTCGATGCTTCCGGCGGCGACGGATCCGCTCATGGACCTCAGGGCCGGGCGCGTCGAAACGCGAGGCGGCGGGGCCACTGGCGTCCACATCTACAGCGAGGGCGTCGCACGGGTCACCATCGGTTCGATCCAGACGTCAGGTGACGATTCCGACGGCCTATATGTGGGACATGGTGCGACGAGCAAGGGAACGACGGTCGAGATCGGCTCGATCATCACCTCGGGCTATGAAAGCCACGGCGCCTATTTCAACGGCTCAGGCGGCGACTATACCGTCAGGATCGGGACGATAGAAACGGCCGGGGATGACGCGCACGGGTTGGTGGCTTCAGGCGATCCGGGTTCGGCTTATGATATCGAGCTGGGCGCTGTCTCCACCTCTGGCGACCGTGCAGCGGGTATCTGGTCGCCTGGCGGGTTCAATGGTCTGACCGCGCCCCTGATGCTGAAGGCCGATGCGGTCATGACGTCGGGTTTCAACGCTCACGGGGTCAGTCTCGATCGGGCGGATATGGAGCTGGCTATCGGCGCGATCACCACGTCGGGCGATGCGTCGGGCGGGGTGGTGCTCACCTCGAACGAGGTCGCTGCGGATCGGACCGCCATTCGCGGCAGTGTCGCTTCCATCACGACGACGGGCGAAGGCTCGCACGGCGCCACGATCGACACCACCGGACGGTTCGACCTGACCTTCGGCTCGATCCACACGACTGGCTTGGAAGCCAAGGGGGTCAGCGCCTACGCGGAAGGCGGCGCCTTGCTGAAAGCGAATTCGATCCTGACCGAGGGTGACTACGCCATTGGGGCCTGGCTGGTCTCCGAAGCCGGCGGCGTCGATGCGACCATCGTCGATGTCGAAACGACAGGTGTGGAGTCGAGCGGGGTCTATCTGCAAAGCCAGACGGACAGCACCCTCAGAGTTGGCAAGATCCGCACGTCCGGAGGAGGCGCCGATGGTGTCGTAGCCTACGTCGATGAAGGCGATCTCTCTCTCCAGGCGGACGATGTCCGCGTCACCGGTGAGGGCGCGCGAGGCGTTCTGGCCAGGGCGGTCGGCGACCTTTCACTGACATTGGGATCGGTCGAAGCCGTGGACGCTGGGGAATCCATTCTTGCCGACGCCACCGGCGCCCTTGGCATGAGGGCGACCGGGCGTCTGGCCTCGGCTGACGGCATCGCCGTCAACCTTACCGGCGACACCATCCACGTGACTCTCGCATCCACGTCCGTCGTGACAGGGGGCTCCGTGGGCTTGATGCTGTTCTCGCAAAGCGGCTCCACCATCACCAATGGTGGTTCGATCTCGAGCGCCAACGGCTATGCGATAGAGGCTGAAGCCGGGGCGGTGACGCTCCACAACGGCGGTCTGGTGTCGGGCCGGGTGCGGTTCTCCAGCGCCGATGACGTGGTCAACAACGCAGGCCGGTTCACCGCCCAGGGCGACAGCGTCTTCGGCGCGGGCCACGACGTGTTCAACAACGCCGGTGTCATCGACCTAGCGGCGGACGTGACCGGGGCGGCGTTCCTGGGCCTGGAGCGGCTGAACAACGCGGGGGTCATCGACCTGACCAACGGGGTTGCGGGCGATGTGTTCGAGGTGTCGGGCCTGATCAACGGCCAGACGGGCGGCCGCATCGCGCTGGATCTGGACCT
>Ga0160473_100439_pt1 | contig 28847 bp, 19 predicted proteins | sample HID1975I_E11MG_FD_108217 | JGI IMG/M metagenome (GOLD analysis project Ga0160473, IMG submission 108217) | Enriched soil microbial communities from UW Madison campus, WI, USA - HID1975I_E11 MG | ecosystem: Environmental > Terrestrial > Soil > Unclassified | place: USA: Madison, Wisconsin... | reverse complement strand
GAATCGGCGGGCGGCGCGGCGGTGACGCGGCTGATGATCGCGCCGCCTGCGCGCGGCCTGTTTCACCGGGCAGTGGTCCAGTCGGGCCTGGGGCGCGAACGGGCGACTCGTCTGGATCAGCCGGGCGACCGCGGCGAGCCATCGGCGCAGGCGAGGGGCGAAGCCTTTGTCGCCAGCCTGGGTATGGGCGGACCGGTGACGGCCGCCGCCCTGCGCGCCATGCCTGCCGACGCCTTCCTGAAACCGGCGCCCAGCTTCTTTGGCGGCGACCTGACGCTGATCGACGGCCAGGTGGTGACGCAGCAGGTGATCGACGCCTTCGCCGCCGGGCGTCAGGCCCTGGTCCCGCTGATCATCGGCACGAACAGCAAGGAGTTCTGGTGGATCAAACCGAACGATCCCAGCGCCTATGGCGGGGTCGATGACACGCTGAACGACGCCGAGCGTGCGACCCTGATCGACGCCTATGGCGGGGCGCCGGGGTTCGAGGCCGACATCATCAGCGACATGATCTTCAACGAACCGGCGCGCGCCCTGGCGCGCCTGCACGCGGCGGCGGGCCATCCGACCTATCTCTATCGATTCGACGTGGTCTCGGCCGCCATGCCCGAGCCGCACGGCGGGGCGACCCATGCGTCCGAGCGGCCCTATGTGTTCGACAACCTGACCGCATCATCCTGGGCGACGGACGACGTGGACCAGCGCGCGGCCACCGCCATGGCGGATTACTGGACCAGCTTTGCCCGTGCGGGCGACCCCAACGGCGGCGGCCATCCCGTCTGGCCGCGCGTGGGGGAGGGGGCGACTCACCTGCTGGAGTTCACCAACGCCGGACCGGTCCGGAAACCTGTGCCGCATGCCGAGCGGCTGGACCTGATCGAGTCGCATTTCCGGCGACTGGATCGTCGCTGAGGGGCGGAATCGTCACAGGGGGCGGCGAAACCCCTTGTGAACGCCCCGTAAGCCTTGTGTCCGAAGCGAGGCGCTTGCGTGTCAGGGTGGTGGTGTGTCATGTAACCGTTTACACCCCGAGCTGACGGACCTTCGACAAGAGGGCCGGGACGGTTCGGTTGTCAGGGAGGATGTCTTTGGAAACTTGGATGCGCCCGCGTCCGCAACCGCGCGTGACGGCATGAAGGCCGCCACGATCCGCGATGTCGCGCGCCATGCACAGGTCTCCGTCGCGTCCGTTTCCCGTGTCCTGAACAACGCCGACGCCGTCACCGAGGCGACCCGCCTGCGCGTGATGGAGTCCATCGAGACGCTGCGTTACGTGCCGCATTCGGGCGCCCGCAGCCTTTCCACCAGCAAGACCCAAACGGTCGGCGTCATCCTGCCCGACCTGTACGGGGAGTTCTTTTCCGAGCTGATCCGCGGCATGGACGTGGCCGCGCGCCGCGCCGGCTATCACCTGATCGTCTCCAGCTCACACGGCGACGCCGAGGAAGTGTCGTCCGCCATCCGGTCGATGCGGGGCCGGGTGGACGGGCTGGTCGTGCTGTCGCCCCATATCGACGCCGCCAACCTGGCCGCCAATCTGGCCGGGCGCCTGCCGGTGCTGCTGATGAACAGTGGCGCGGTGGACTCCGGCCGTCCCTCGATCGTCGTCGACAACCGGGGCGGCGCCATAGCGGCGGTCGAGCATCTGCTGTCGATCGGACGCCGCCGCATCGCCCACATCGCCGGCCCCGCCGGCAACCTGGAGGCCGAGGCCCGACTGGCTGGCTATCTGGAGGCTATGGCCGCCGCGGGCGCGCCACCGATGATCGTCCAGGGCGACTTCATGCAGGCGTCCGGCCACGCGGCCGGAGAGTCCCTGGCCGCGCGGGGCGACCGACCCGACGGCCTGTTCGCCGCCAACGACATGATGGCCATCGGCGCCCTGCTGGCGCTGCAGGACGCAGGCGTCCGCTGCCCTGAGGATATCGCCGTCGTCGGTTTCGACGACATTCCGCTGGCCGCCTTCATCCGCCCGTCGCTGACGACCCTGCGCTCCGGCGTGGCCGAGACCGGAGCCCGCGCGCTGGAGCGACTGGTCGCCATGGTCGACGACCCCCGCGCCGCCGCCGCCGACACCGCCTGCGAGGTCGTGCGCCCCGAACTGGTCGTGCGCCAGTCCAGCGTGATCCAGCCCAGCCCTGCCCAATCAACCCCGGCGCGGACCCCCGCCAGCGCCCCGGCCTACTAGGCCGCGAGATCGAGGAGACGGACCAGAGCAAGCTTGACTGTAACCGGTTACGCCGCGCCACCCTACCAAGAGGATCGGCGTCGCTAGGCGGGCTTTCGCTTCCAGACCTTCGGGCTCACAGCCCAAAACACTTCTTCATCGAGGAAACCATGTCCACGAAGACCAACACCAAATACTGGCTCGGCGCGGCGTCAGCCCTGGCCGTCGCCATTTCGGCCGGCGGCGCGCTGGCTCAACAGGCCGGCTCGACCATCCGCGGCTCGATCTCGGATGGCGGCGCTCCTGAAGCGGGCGCGGTTGTCACGGCTACGGAGGCGGGTTCGGGTTTCGTCAGCCGCGTCACGGCCAATGCGAACGGCGCCTATGTGATTCCGGGTCTTCGTCCGGGTTCTTACCGAGTGACGGTTACGACCGCGGAAGGTGAGACCGCTTCGGAAACTGTCAACATCGCCGTCGGCGCTGTGGGCACGCTCAACCTGGACGTCGGGACGACCCAAATCGCATCCGGCGGCGCGACCGACCTCGGCGATATCGTGGTGACCGGTCGTCGTCTGGCCGAGGTTATTACGTCCGAGGTTGCGACCAACATCAGTCGCGATCAGATTGAAACCCTGCCTCAGACTGACCGGAATTTCCTGTCGTTCGCACGTCTGGCGCCGGGCGTTCGCTATAATGATGGCGAGAGCGGCCGCACGTTCCAGTCCGGCGCCGGCACGGCCAACGACGTCAATGTCTTCATCGACGGCGCCAGCCTGAAAAACAACGTGATCAGCGGCGGCCTGGTCGGCCAGGACTCCAGCCGCGGCAATCCGTTCGCCCAACTCGCCGTCCAGGAGTTCCGGGTCCTGACCCAGAACTACAAGGCCGAATACGAGCAGGCCTCGGCAGCGATCATCACCGCCGTGACGCGATCGGGCACCAACGAGTTCCATGGCGAACTGTTTGGCGCCTATCAGGATCGCGACATGATCGAGGAAAACACCTTCGACGCTCGTGCCGGTCGCGAGAAGCCGGACTACAAGCGATCGCAGTACGGCGTCGCCCTGGGCGGCCCGATCATCCGGGATCGTCTGCATTTCTTCGGCTCGTACGAAGGTAACGACCAGGATCGCGCCACGACAGTGACCTTGGGCAATCGTACGCCCGAAAACATCGCGCGCTTCGGCGAATATGAAGGCAATTTCGTCACGCCGTTCCGTGCCGACCTGTATTTCGGCAAGTTGAGCTGGCTGATCGATGACCGCCAGAATCTGGATTTCAGCGTCAGTGTTCGCAAGGAATCTGAAATTCGTGGCTTTGGCGGCACCAATGCCTTCACTGTCGCCGAAGATTTCCAGAATACCGTCACCACATACAACCTGCGTCACACCTATCGGGGCGACTGGTTCCTGAATGAAGCGTCGATCGACTACCTGGACTACAACTGGCATCCGACGTCGCTGAATCCCGGCGCGCCCACCTACGAATACCAGAACGTCATCACCATCGGTGGTCGTGACTCCAGCCAGGACATCATCCAGAAGGGTTGGACCTTCCGGAACGACTTCACCATCACCTCGGTCGACAATCACCTGATCAAGATGGGCGTGAAGTACAACACGGTCGACTACGAGTTTAACAAGCTCTTCTTCACGGCGCCGAAGTTCACCTACATCAGCGACCGAGGCCTTGGCTTCGACTCACCGTCTCAGGTTCGGCTGGGGCTGGGTGATCCGCAGATCGCCGCCGAGAACTGGATATTTGGTCTGTACATCCAGGATGATTGGGACATCACGCCCAAGCTGCAACTGAATCTGGGTCTTCGTTGGGACTACGAAGACAACATGTTCAACAACGACTACGTGACGCCCGCTAACGCCGAAGCCGCCCTGCGAGCCTTGCCGGAGCGTTTCGGCTACAATGCGGACGACTACATCACTGACGGCAACGACCGTGATCGTTTCATGGGCGCCTTCCAGCCCCGGATCGGCTTCTCGTACGATGTGTTCGATGACGAGCGGACGGTGATCTTCGGCGGCTATGGTCGCTACTATGACCGCAACGTCTTCAATAACACCTTGGACGAGCGTTTCCGCCTGCAGTACGCCACGGGCGTCTTCTACTTCTCCGACGACGGCCTGCCGGATCCGAACGGCAATGCGACCGTGATCTGGGACGATCGCTACTATGATCGCGACGCCCTGCTTGAGTTGCGCGCCACGGCGCAGACGGGTCGTCCCGAACTGTTCGCAGTCAAGAACGACGCCAAGCCGCCGTCGACCGACCAGTTCAGCCTGGGCTTCCGTCAACGTCTGGGCGAATGGATCGCATCCGCCACGGCCACCTATATCAAGGGCCAGAACGGCTATACCCACGTCTTCGGCACTCTGCGCGACGACGGCACCTGCTGCGACACCACGCCCGCGACGGCCAACGGCTTCTCGAACATCCTGCTTGGCGTCGATGAACTGGATACCGAGTACACGGGCCTGTACCTGACCCTGGACAAGCCCTATTCGCGCGACAGCGGCTGGGGCGCCAACGTCGCCTGGACCTGGTCCGAAGCCAAGCAGAACGGCGGCGACCTGTTCAGCCTGGATGCGCCGCGTCCGGACGACTACGGCATGTATCGCAAGGTGGGCAGCGAAGAGCACACCGTCGTGCTCTCGGGCATCAAGGATCTGCCGTGGGGCATGCGTGTCTCGACCATCACCCAACTGGGATCGGGCGCCTTCTTCAACATCGACGACCAGTCGGCTGGCTCGGGCATCAACCAGCGTCGCCTGATGCGGGGCGCTGGCGCTCCGCGTAAGAACTGCCTGGAACTCTTCGCCCGCTGCACCGTCGACCTTAAGCTGGAGAAGGACTTCGAGCTGTTCGGCAACCAGCAGTTGACGCTGCAGTTGGACGTCCTGAACGCATTCGACAGCCGGAACTATGGTGGCTTCAACGGGTATATCCCGCCGGCGCCTGGTGTGAACCCGAACTACGGTCGTCCCACCAATCTGATCACGCGGCCTCGTAGTTTCCAGGTCGGGTTCCGGTACAGCTTCTAACTCCTGAGCCTTGGGGCCGCCCTTGCCCACGGGCGGGGGCGGCCCTTCTTTTTTGTATGTTTTGAGTAGAGTTTCTGACGGAAGGAGCCGGCATGGATCGTCGTGGGTTTTTGATGGGGACGGTGGCCGCAGGCGCGGCGATGGCCCTGGTCGGCTGCAGCGCCGGCGCGACGGGCGTCCAGGCGGCGACAGCGCTGGATCCCGTCATTGACGATCTGCAGCACCGCTCGTTCCGCTGGTTCTGGGATACGACCAACGCCGCCAACGGCATGACGCCGGACCGCTGGCCGACCAAGTCTTTCGCTTCGGTCGCCGCTATCGGCGACGCCCTGGCCGTGTGGCCGATCGGGGTCGAGCGCGGCTGGATCACGCGCGAACAGGCGCGCGAGCGCACCTTGACCACCATCCGTTTCCTGCATGACCTGAAGCAGGGGCCCGAGGCCACCGGCGTCGGCGGCTACAAGGGCTTCTTCTACCACTTCCTGGACATGGAGACCGGTCACCGCTTCGGTCAGACCGAACTGTCCAGTGTCGACACCGCCTTACTGATGGGCGGCATGATGTTCGCCGCCCGCTGGTTCGACGGCGACCATGCCGACGAGGCCGAAATCCGTCGCCTGACCCAGGTGATCTATGAGCGGATCGAATGGCCGTGGCTGGTCGTGCGCCCGAACCGCATCTCGATGGGCTGGCACCCCGAGAGTGGCTTCATCGAGGCTGACTGGAACGTTTACAACGAGGGCATGATCGTCCTGATCCAGGCGCTGGGTAGCCCCACGCATCCGGTCGATCCAGGCGTCTGGACCGAGTGGTGCAGCGTCTACGACCGCAGCTTCACCGACAAATGGGGTCCGAAGCATCTGCATTTCGCCCCGCTGTTCGGCCACCAGTACAGCCACATGTTCATCGACTTCCGCGGTATCCAGGACGCCTGGATGCGCGACCGTCAGGCCGAAATCCCCGGCTTCGACTATTTCGAGAACAGCCGCCGCGCCGTGCAGGCGCAGCAGAAATACGGCGCCGACAATCCGCGCGGTTGGGCCGGTTATTCGGCCGACGTCTGGGGCCTGACGGCCTGCGACGGACCGGGCGATTTCAAACAGATCGTGAACGGCCAGGAACGCGAGTTCTTCAGCTATTCGGCGCGCGGTCCGGGCGAGCGTGACGACGGCACCATCGCGCCCACGGCGGCGGCGTCTTCCATCGCCTTCGAGCCGGAACTGGTCACCACCTGCGTCAAGGCGATGAAGGCGAAGTACGGCGCGGCCATCTATGCCGAGTACGGCTTCCTGGACAGCTTCAATCCGACCCTGACCCAGACGGACAAGCCGCTGCTGCACGGCAAGATCGTGGACGGGATCGGTTGGGTCGACGGCGACTATCTGGGCATCGACCAGGGGCCGATCGTCATCATGACCGAGAACCACCGCAGCGGCATCGTCTGGAACCGCATGCATGGCGAGCCGAACATCGTGCGCGGGCTGAAGCGCGCGGGCTTCACCGGCGGCTGGTTGGACAAGGCGTGAGCCTGAGGCCCGACAGGCGCGCCGCCCTCGGTTTGCTGGCGGGGGCGGGGCTGACCGCCTGCGCGCCCCGCACGGCGGGCGAGGTGCGGCTGCGCCTGTGGGCCATGGGCAACGAGGGGACCAATGTCCCCGCCCTGATCCCGGCGTTCGAGCGGTTGAACCCCGGCGTGCGCGTCTCGGTCCAGCCGCTGCCGTGGACGGCGGCGCACGAGAAACTGCTGACTGCATACGCCGGGGACTCACTGCCGGACGTGGCCCAGATCGGCAACACCTGGGTGTCGGAGCTGGCGGCCATCGGCGCCCTGTCGCCGACCCCGGCGTCGGCGGCGGATCTGCTGACCGACCAGTTCCCGGCGGTGCTCGAGACGAACCAGATCGGCGATCAGGCCATGGCCACGCCCTGGTACGTCGACACGCGCCTGATCTTCCATCGTACCGACCTGCTGAACCGGGCGGGCTATGACGCCGTGCCGGGCGACTGGGCCGAATGGAAGCGCGCCATGCATGCGGTCAAGCGCGTGGCGGGGACGGGCAACTACGCCATCCTGCTGCCGGTCAACGAGTTCGAGCAACTGCTGACCTTCGGCCTGCAAGGCGATGAGCCGTTGCTGCGGGACCAGGCGACGCGCGGCAATTTCTCCAGCCCCGGCTTCGTCGCGGCCCTGGCCTTCTACAAGAGTCTGTTCGACGAGCGGCTGGCTCCGCTGGTGTCGGCGACGCAGATTTCAAACGTCTGGACCGAGTTCGCCAAGGGCTATTTCAGCTTCTATTTCTCCGGTCCCTGGACCATCGGCGACTTCCGCAACCGCCTGCCGCCCGAGACGAAATGGGCGACGGCGGGCGTGCCCGGACCGCGCGGCCCCGGCGCCTCGGCGCCCGGCGGATCGTCTCTGGCGGTGTTCAAGTCGTCGCCGCATCAGGACGCGGCCTGGAAGCTGGTGCGCTTCCTGTTGCAGCCCGATGTGCAGGTCACCTTCAACGAACTGACCGGAAACCTGCCCGCGCGTGAAAGCGCCTGGAACGCCCCGGCCATCGCGAACGACCCGCTGCTGCAACCCTTCAAGGGGCAGCTGGCGCGCGCCAAGGCCGTGCCCAAGGCGCCGGAGTGGGAGCGCGTGGTCACCGAGATGCAGATCGTCGCCGAGCGCATGGTGCGCGGCCAGTTCACGCCCGAAACCGCTGCGGCCGAGATCGACCGCCGCGCCGACCGCCTGCTGGAGAAACGGCGCTGGATGCTGGACCGGGGCAGGGGATCATGAGCGCCGTTTCCGCCATTCGCCGTCGCGAGCGCGCCGCCTGGACCTTCGTGGCCCCCGCGCTACTGGCCGTCGGGCTGTTCTTCGCCGTGCCGGTGATCTCGGCCCTGCTGCTCAGCCTGACCGATTTCGACATCTATGCGCTGGCCGACCTGAACAACCTGCGTTTCGTCGGGCTTCAGAACTATCAGAACCTGCTGGGTAATCCGCTGTTCTGGGGGGCGATGAAGAATACGGTGTGGTTCGCCGTTCTGGGCGTGCCGCTGTCGATCGCCGCCTCGCTGGCGGCCGCCGTCATCCTGAACGCGCGGGTGGTGAAGTGGCGGCCGATCTGGCGGGTGATGTTCTTCGCCCCCTATGTCACCACCCTGGTCGCGACGGCGGTGGTGTGGCGCTATCTGCTGCACACCAGATACGGCGTCATCAACTGGGCGCTGCAGGGCGTCGGCCTGCCGCCGGTCGACTGGCTGGGTAATCCGGAGACCTCGATCCCCGCCATCCTGATGTTCGTGGTGTGGAAGATCTTCGGCTACAACATGCTGATCTTCCTGGCCGTGCTGCAGACCGTGCCGGACGACCTGTACGAGGCCGCGCGCATCGACGGCGCCGGACCGTGGAAGCAGTTCCGCCATGTCACCCTGCCGGCCATCGCGCCGACCATGCTGCTGGTGTCGATCATCTCGGTCGCGGGCTTCTTCCAGCTGTTCGCCGAACCCTATGTGATGACGCAGGGCGGCCCCGCCCAGTCGACCGTGACCGTGCTCTACTTCATGTACGAAGAGGGGTTCAAATGGTGGAACCTGGGCTCCGCCAGCGCCGTCGCCTTCATCCTGTTCCTGTGCATCTTCGCGGTCACCCTGGTGCAGCTGTGGGTCTCGCGCCGCCTGGGGACAGAGCAATGAAGGCCAAGGCGATACTGCTGAATCTCGCCGTCGCGCTGGTGGCGCTGATCGTGCTGTTCCCGTTGCTGTGGATGACCTCGGTCAGCTTCATGTCCACGGGCGAGGCCGCGACCTTCCCGCCGCCGCTGCTGCCCAAGGCCTTTACGCTGGAGCATTACCGCGACCTGTTCGTGAACCAGGGCATGGGCCGCTATGTCTGGAACAGCTTCGCCCTGGCGACGCTGGCGACCCTGCTGGCCTTGGCCTTCACCGTCCCGGCCGGTTACGCCTTCGCCAAGCTGAAGTTCGCGGGCCGCGACCGGCTGTTCCAGTTGCTGATCGCCGCCCTGGTGGTGCCGGCCCAGATCGGCACCCTGCCGCTGTTCCTGATGCTGAAATCGGTCGGTCTGGTGAACACCTACGCCGGGGCGCTGGTGCCGTGGCTGGCGTCGATCTTCGGCCTGTTCCTGGTGCGCCAGTATGCGCTGTCGATCCCGGACGAGATGCTGGAGGCCGCCCGCATCGACGGCGCGACCGAGGGCCAGATCTTCCGCCGCGTCGTCCTGCCGACGCTGCAGCCGATCATCGTGACGCTGGGCCTGTTCGTCTTCCTGGGCAGCTGGAACGACTTCCTGTGGCCGCTGATCATCCTGACGGACCAGTCGAACTATACCCTGCCGGTGGCGCTGGCCGCCCTGTCGCGCGAGCATGTCCAGGACATCGAGCTGATGATGGCCGGGGCCGTCGTGACCGTGGCCCCGGTGCTGATCCTCTTCCTCGCCCTGCAACGCTACTACATCCGCGGCATGCTCGCGGGCAGCGTGAAGGGCTGACCGTCTCCTAGACCCGCTCATCCCCGCGGAGGCGGGGACCCAGGCTTAGGCTTCGGGCGCGGCGGATGAGGCTAAAACCTAGGTCCCCGCCTCCGCGGGGATGAGCGGAGTTTGGTTATGCTCATCCGATCCTTCGGCGTCGTTCTGGCCGCCTCGACCATGCTGACCGCCCCCGCCGTGGCGCAGGAGACGCGCCTGCTGGACGGGTTCGAGGACGCAGGGACCTGGACCGCCGACGCCTCGACCGACGTGACCTCGCGCGTGTCGTCGGTGGCGGGCAGGGAGGGGCGCGCGCTGCGCCTCGATTATGATTTCAACGGCAAGGCCGGCTACGCCTTCGCCGCGCGGCCGCTGCCGTTCGACCTGCCGGAAAACTACGAGATCAGCTTCTGGGTGCGCGGGGCGGGGCCGACCAACACCTTCGAGGTCAAGTTCACCGACGCCTCGGCGGAGAACGTCTGGTGGCGGCAGACGACTCGCTACGACTTCCCCGACGGTTGGACCCATTTCGTCATCAAGCGGCGTCAGGTGGTCAAGGCCTGGGGACCCGGTCCCGAGACGATCCTGCGCCAGGTCGAGCGGATGGAGTTCGTGGTCGTCGCCGCAGAGGGTGGGGCGGGCCATGTCGAGATCGACCAGCTGACCCTGCGCGCCCTGCCGCCCGAACCGCTGGTCCCGCCGGCGCTGATTGTACGCGACGGCGCGGCGAACACCTCGGCCGCGCTGGCGGTCGATCTGGATCCCAAGACCGCCTGGACCCCCGCCGTCGCGGGGACGCCGGCCCTGACGCTGGACCTGGGGTATGAGCGCGAGTTCGGCGGCCTGACCCTGCGCTGGGGCGAGCGCGGGGCGGCGGCGGATTATCGCGTCTCGGCCTCGTCCGATGGCCGCGACTGGCGCGAACTGGCCAGCGTCCGTGGCGGCGACGGCGGCGTCGACTGGCTGCGCACGCCCGAGGCCAGCGCCCGCTATCTGAAGCTGGAGCCGCAGCGTCCCGTCCCGTCGCCCGACGTGCAGGGCCAGGCCGGCGCCGGTCAGCGCCTAGGCGTCGCGGCCCCCACGACCTATGCCCTGAACGAGATTGAGGTCGAACCGCTGGCGTTCGGCGAGGATGCGACATCCTTCGTCGAGGCGGTGGCCAAACAGAACCGGCGTGGCCTGTATCCGCGCGGCTTCTTTGGCGAGCAGCCGTACTGGACGCTGGTCGGCGTCGATGGCGGCGGCGAGAGCGGCCTGATCGGTGAGGACGGGGCCATCGAACTGCGCCGCGCCGGGCCGTCCATCGAACCGTTCGTGGTCGACAATGGTCGTCTGATCAGCTGGGCCGACGCGCGGATCGAACAGGGGCTGCGCGACGACTATCTGCCGATCCCTTGGGTGAAGTGGACGCACGACGACTGGACCCTGACCACCACCAGCTTCGCCAGCGGTACGCCGGATCAGGCGCAGCTGTGGGGCCGATACGCCCTGACCAACACCTCGGACCGGCCGCGCACCCTGACCCTGGCGCTGGCGGCGAGGCCGTATCAGGTCAACGGCCCGGTGCAGTTCCTGGCCATTCCCGGCGGCGTCGCCCCGATCCAGCAGATCGACTGGAACGGCGCCGCGCTGGTGCTGAACGACGCCATCCGCGTCCACGCCCTGGTCCAGCCCAGCGCGGTCTCCATCGCCACTTTCGACGCGGGCGCGGATCCGCAGTCGCTGACCGTCACCGACGCCCGCCGCCCAGCGGACCAGCGTCATGTCGAGTCGGACGCCTCGGGCCTGCCCGCCGGGGCGCTGCTGTATGATGTGACGCTTCAGCCGGGCGAGACGCGCACCTTCGGCTTCATGTCGCCGCTGTCCGGCGCATCGCCGGCGCCTGTCGTCACCGGCTCCATCGAGGCGGCGCTGGACACGGCCGAGGCCGCCGTCGTCGCCGACTGGAAGGGCCGGCTGGACCGCTTCGACCTGACCCTGCCGCCCGCCGCGCAGCGGATCGAGGACGCGCTGAGGTCGTCGCTGGCGCATATGCTGATGTCGCGTCAGGGGCCGGTCCTGCAGCCGGGCACCCGCAGCTATAACCGCTCGTGGATCCGCGACGGCGCCATGATGGCCGAGGGGCTGAACCGTCTGGGTCTGCCTGAACTGTCGGCGGAATATCTGCGCTGGTACGCGCCCTATGTGTTCGAGAACGGCAAGGTGCCGTGCTGCGTCGATGCGCGCGGCGCCGATCCGGTGCCCGAGAACGACAGCCACGGCGAGTTCGTCTTCCTGGCTGCCGAGACCTATCGCTACACCCGTGACGAGGCCCTGTTGCGTCAGGTCTGGCCGCAGGTCCAGAAGGCCATCGCCTATATGGACGAGCTGCGCGCCTCGACCCGAACGGCGGACTATCAGGTGGCGGACAAGCGCCATCTGTTCGGCCTGCTGCCGCCGACGATCAGCCACGAGGGCTATTCGGACAAGCCGGCCTATTCCTACTGGGACGATTTCTGGGGCCTGCTGGGCTACAAGGACGCGGTCTTCATCGCCGAGACCCTGGGCGACGCTGAGGCGGCCGCGCGGATGGCGGCGGCGCGGGATCAGTTCCAGGCCGACATCATGGCCTCGATCACGGCGACGGCCGCGCACCACGGCATCGACTGGATCGCCGGCGCCGCCGACCGGGGTGATTTCGACGCCACCTCGACCACCATCGGCCTGTCGCCCGGCGGCGCGCTGGAGGAGCTGCCGCGCGATCTGCTGGACAACACCTTCGAGCGCTACTGGACCAATTTCCAGAACCGCCTGGCCAACCGCCCGCTGTGGAAGGACTACACCCCTTATGAATGGCGCGTCGTCGGCGCCTTCGTGCGGCTGGGTCAGCGCGAGCGGGCGATGCAGGCGCTCGACTTCTTCATGGCCGACCGGCGGCCCCAGGCCTGGAACGGCTGGGCCGAGGTGGTGGGCCGCGAACTGCGCGAGCCGCGCTTCATCGGCGACATGCCCCACGCCTGGATCAGTTCGGACTACATCCGCTCGGCGCTGGACCTGTTCGCCTATGAGCGCGACGCGGACCACGCCCTGGTGCTGGCTGCGGGCGTCCCGACGGCCTGGCTGGATACGGCCGAGGGCGTCGGCGTCAAGGACCTGCGCACCGCCTACGGCGCCCTGACCTACGCCTTCCGCAAGCAGGGCCGGGACTATGTCCTGACACTGGAACCCGGCGTCACGCCACCGGGCGGGTTCGTCATCCAGTGGCCGAAGGGGGAGACTGCGCCCTCTGTCGTCCGCATCGATGGCCGCAGCGCGCGGTTCGAGAATGGCGAGCTGAAGATCCCCGCCGGGGCGCGACGGGTGACGATGCGCTGATTAATCCTCCCCTGCGTAGCGGGGGAGGGGGACCGCGGAGCCCGAAAGGGCGACGGGGTGGAGGGGGCGAGCGTCAGGCGTCGGCGCTTGTTTCCGCCCCCTCCACCACTTCGTGGTCCCCCTCCCCCGTGAACGGGGGAGGAGAGGCGATGGCCCCTCAGGAAGGATCAGAGTCGTCGGAACGCCATCCCGTCTGCGTTGAACAGGTGCGCCTTGTCCGCCGGGATGCGCACGGTCAGGGCGTCGCCGGTCGAGGGGCGCACTTCGCCCGGCATCTGGACCGTCAGGGTCTCGGTCGCGCCGGGGTGGTTCAGATAGGCGTAGGTGGCGTGGCCCAATGTCTCGACGAAGGCGGCGGTGGTCTGGATGGCCGATCCGTCGCCGTCCAGCGCCAGATGCTCGGGCCGCACGCCCAAAGTGACCGTATCGCCTGGCTTGGCGCGCGCCGCATCCACGAAGGCCTTGACCGTTTCGCCGGTCACCAGTTGGACGGTGGCGGCGGTTACCGACGCCTCGACCACTTCGGCGGCGATCAGGTTCATCTTGGGGCTGCCGATGAACTCGGCCACGAACAGGTTGCGGGGGTGTTCATACAGCTCCATCGGCGCGCCGACCTGTTCGATCCGGCCGGCCGACAGCACCACGATCCGGTCGGCCAGGGTCATGGCCTCGATCTGGTCGTGGGTGACATAGATCATCGTCGTCTTCAGCCGCTCGTGCAGGCTGGCGAACTCATAGCGCATCCGCACCCGCAGGGCGGCGTCCAGGTTCGACAGCGGCTCGTCGAACAGGAAGACCTGCGGCTCGCGCACGATGGCCCGGCCGATGGCGACGCGCTGGCGCTGGCCGCCCGACAGGGCCTTGGGCTTGCGATCCAGATAGTCGGTGATGTTCAGCGTTTCGGCGGCGGTGGTCACGCGCCGGTCGATCTCGGCCTTGTCCGTCCTGGCCAGCTTCAGGCCGAACGCCATGTTTTCGCGCACCGTCATGTGCGGGTACAGGGCATAGGACTGGAACACCATGGCGATGCCCCGGTCGGACGGCGACAGGTCGTTGACGCGGCGCCCGCCGATGGCGATCTCGCCCTCGCTGATCTCTTCCAGGCCGGCGATGGTGCGCAGCAGGGTGGACTTGCCGCAGCCGGACGGTCCGACGAAGACCACGAACTCGCCGTCGGCGATCTCCAGATCGACGCCTTTCAGCACCTCGACGGCGCCGAAGCGCTTCTTCACGCCGGTCAGCCGGACGTCAGCCATGGAGATTCCTGCCCTGATCTTTTCTTGGCGGGCAACGTAACCGGTTACACGGCGGGATCAATGCCTTGAGCGTTGCGTTGTGGGGCCATGGCGCGTGGTGACAGGCGCGGTGGCGCTGCTAGGGTAGGGCGTGAAAGACAGTTCAGTTCTCGACAATTTGCGCCAGGCCACGCACGCCGCACACCAGGCGCTGGAAGATCAGGCGGATGTCGAGGCGCGGCTGCGCGACCCGGCGCGGCGGACGGCAGTAGTGACGGCGCTGCTGGACATGCACGCGGGCGCCGAGGCGGCCCTGGATCCGTGGAGGGTGGCCTTGGCGGCGCTGGGCGTTCCGTTCCCCGACCGCTCCGCCGCCTTGCGGATCGATCTTAAGGCCCTGGGCGGCGCAGTCGTCACCCCCACGCAAGCGACCGTAGCCGATCTGGGTCAGGCCCTGGGCTGGACCTATGTGATCGAAGGATCGGCGCTGGGCGGCCGGGTGATGCTGAAGCGCATGAAGGCGGCGGGCGTCGATCTGACCGGCCTGGGGCATCTGGATATCCACGGCGACCAGGCCGGCGTCCGCTGGCGCAAGGTGCTTGGCGCGCTGGACGCGGCGGTCGGGGCGGGCCTGCCTGAACCGGCCATCGTGCGCGGCGCGTGCGACGCCTTCGCCTTCGCCCACCGCATCCTGGCCCCGCGACCTTCGGAGATCGCCGCATGACCGTCGTCCAGCCCGACACCCTGGACCTGACGGACTGCGATCGCGAACCGATCCACATCCCCGAGGCGATCCAGCCGCACGGCCTGATGTTCCTGTTCAAGGACGGGCAGGTGACGCGCGAGGCGGGGCGGATGCTGTCGATCACCGGCCGGCAGACCTGGCTGGGTCAGACCGTCGACGTCGTCCTGGGCAGCGGCGTGGCCGAGCGCCTGCGGCAGGCGTCAGAAGGGTTCATCGGCCGTTGGCGCGGCGCCAACGGGCTGGACTACGATGTCGTCGCCCGCCCCAATGCGCAGGGCCTGATCGTCGAGGTCGAACAAAGCTCTCAGGGCGCCCAGCCCGGCGTCGAACTGATCAGTCGGCTGGACTTAGCCGGCGCGCGGCTGGAGCGGGCGCCGACGGTTCGCGCCGTCTGCGAACGCGCGGCCGAAGCGTTCCGTGATCTGATCGGCTTCGAACGGATCATGATCTACCGCTTCATGGACGACGGCGCCGGTCAGGTGATCGCCGAGAGCCGGTCGGACGAGGTCGACAGCTTCCAGAACCATCACTTTCCCGGCTCCGATGTGCCTCGTCAGGCGCGGGCCCTGTACGTCCTGAACCCGGTGCGGGTGATCCCGGATTCCGACTATACGCCGCAACCCCTGACGCCCGTGGACGGCGCGCCGCTGGACATGAGCGATTGCGCGCTGCGCAGCGTGTCGCCGATTCATCTGCGCTATCTGCGGAACATGGGCGTGCGCGCCTCTGCCTCGGTGTCTATCGTCATCGACGGCGATCTTTGGGGGCTGGTGGCCTGCCATAGCACGCGGCCGCAGCTGATGCCGTACGAGATGCGGATCGCCGCCACGACGCTGGCGCGCGGCCTGGCGCGCCAGATCAAGACCAAGGCGGACGCCGAACTGTATCGCGAGCGCATCCGCCTGCGTCAGCTGGAGGACCAGATCGTGGGCGCCCTGCCGGCCGATCGCGATCTGGTCGAGGGACTGGCGAGCCGGGCGCAAGACCTGATCGACATGGTCTCGGCCGACGGCTTCGCTCTGGTGCGCGGGGATCAGGTATTGCGTTTCGGCGTGACGCCGGACGACGTTTCAGCCCATCGCCTGGCCGACTGGATCGCGGCACAGCCCTCGCTTCGGCCGTTCGTCACCCACAACCTGGAAGCCGTACTGCCGGACGCCGACGCAATGCGGGCGGAGGCCAGCGGCGTTCTGGGCGTTCAGTTGCCGGGATCCCAACCCCTCAGCCTGATCTGGTTCCGGGCCGAGATCATCGAGACGGTGCGCTGGGCGGGCGATCCCTCTACCGCCGTCAAGGATGGGGTGTCGGGCCAGTTGACCCCACGCGCCTCGTTCGAAGCCTGGTCCGAAACCGTGCGCGGCCGATCGCGGCGGTGGGCGCCGGCCGCGGTGGAATCCGTAACACGCCTGCGCGATGCTCTGGCCGACGTGTCGGCCGTGTGGCAACTGCGGAACTTGAACCGTTCGCTGCAGGCCAGCCTGACGGATCGTGAATCGCGGATCGAGCAGCAGGAATTCCTGATCCGGGAAGTCAATCATCGGGTTCAGAACAGCCTGACCCTGGTGTCGTCGTTCCTGGGTCTGCAGGCACGCCAGGCCGAGCCGGCGACACGCGAAGGGCTGATGGAGGCGCGCCGCCGTGTGCGGGCCGTGTCCATGGTTCACAGCCGGCTATACCGATCGGAAACCGCCAGCCAGGTCGATCTGGCGCGCTATTTCACCGAGCTGACCGACGATCTCGGTGCGTCGATGGGCGCGGACTGGACCGCCCAGATGGAGACCGATCTGGCGCCTGTCTGCGTCGAGGCGGGTCGGGCGGTGACGCTGGGCCTGATCCTGACGGAACTGATCATCAACGCCCAGAAATACGCCTATGCCGGGGAGCCGGGACCTATCGCCGTCACCCTGGAAGAGGATGGGTCGTCGCTGCGCCTGATCGTGCGAGATAGCGGCAAGGGCGGGCACAAGGCCGGTCAGGGCTTTGGCTCGATGATGATCGGCAGTCTGGTCAGCCAGCTGGGCGGCGAACTGGATTACCGCGACGCCGCTCCCGGCCTTTCCGCCGTGCTCAAGGCGCCGATCGGCGCCTGAGCATGAACGGCCTCAGCCCCTGTGGGGCTTTGGCTTGAACGGCTTTTTGGCGGCCGGCTTGCCGTGCGCGTCCTTGGGCGCCCAGGGACGGTCGCCGCCTTTGGGTTTTCCGGCCGGCTTGCCTTTCCACGGACGGTCTCCGGCGGGAGCCTCGGCGTCGGCGCTGGGGGCCCACGGCTTCTTCGGCGCGTCGGCGGCGCCTTCGGCCTTTTTCTTCCAGGGCTTCTTGTCGCCGTCGGCCTTGGCCCAGGGCTTGTCCGCGCCGGCCTTCTCGAACTTCGGCTTATCGAACTTGGGCTTGTCGGCGCGGGCAGGGCGGTCGGCGGCGTCCTTCCTGATCCACGGCTTCTTTTCCCCGTCAGTCGCCTTGCCCTGCCACGGCTTGTCCTCGCGCGCGGGGCGGTCGTCCCGATCCTTGCGGAAGCCTTCCTTCTTGACCCAAGGCTTCTTCTCGCCCGCGTTGAAGTCCGGCTTCGGCCCCCGGCGCTCGAACGGCGCCTTGGGCGCGGGCGGCACGGTCTCTTCGATCTTCGTGCCTTCTTCCAGACCCTGGGCGATGGCGGCGCGGAATTTGGCTTCGGCGTCGGCGGTGATCTCGAACTTGGTGTCGCGGTCGAAGATGCGGATCGTGCCGATGTCGCGCTTGGTCACATGGCCCAGGCGGCAGATCAGCGGCATCAGCCACTTGGGATCGGCGTTCTTTTCGCGGCCGATGTTGATGCGGAACCAGGTCATGTCGCCGCCGCGGGCGAAGTCCTGGAACGGCATGTCCGGCTCGCCCTTGTCGTTGCGGCCGGCTTCCTGTTGGCGCTTCATCCGGGCGTCGTCATAGACGTCTTCGGGGGGCGGCAGTTTCTGGCGATACAGACGCATCAGGGCGGCGGCCACCTGTTCCGGCGACTGGCGCTCCAGCAGGCGGCGACCCAGGGCCAGGTTTTCATCGTCGGCGGGGTCGGTCAGGACCGGATCGGTCCACATCCGCTCCTCGTCCTTGGCGCGGATCTCGTCGGCCGAGGGCGGGCCCGACCACTCGGCCTTGACCGAGGCGGACTGCAGCATCAGCTCGGCCTTGCGGCGGCGAGTGTAGGTGACGATGAGGACGGACACGCCCTTCTTGCCCGCGCGGCCGGTGCGGCCCGACCGGTGCAGCATGGTCGCCTTGTTGACCGGCAGTTCGGCGTGGATCACCAGGCCCAGGTCCGGCAGGTCCAGCCCGCGCGCCGCCACGTCGGTCGCGACGCAGACGCGCGCATGGCCGTCGCGCAGCGCCTGCAGCGCCTCGGACCGCTGGTTCTGGTTCAGTTCGCCCGACAGGCCGACGACCGAGAAACCGCGCTCGCGCAGGGACGCGGTCAGGTGCTTCACCCGCTCGCGCGTGTTGGCGAACACCAAGGCGCCCGGCGCCTCGAAGAAGCGCAGGACGTTGACGACCGCCAGTTCGATCTCGTTCGGGGCGACGCGGATCGCCTTGTATTCGATGTCGCCGTGGGGGGCGTTCCTGGTCGTGGTGTCGATGCGCAGGGCGTCGCGCTGATAGGTCTTGGCCAGTTCGGCGATGTCGCGCGCGATGGTGGCCGAGAACAGCAGGGTCCGGCGCTCGGCCGGGGCGGCGTCCAGCAGGAAGGTCAGGTCTTCCTGGAAGCCCATGTCCAGCATTTCGTCGGCTTCATCCAGCACGACGGCCTTCAGCTCCGACAGGTCCAGCGCGCCGCGCTCCAGATGGTCGCGCAGGCGACCGGGCGTGCCGACGACGATGTGGGCGCCGCGCTCCAGCGCCTTGCGCTCGGTGCGGGGGTCCATGCCGCCGACGCACGAGACGATGCGCGCGCCGGTTTCGGCGTACAGCCATTGCAGTTCGGCGTTCACCTGCAGCGCCAGTTCGCGCGTCGGCGCGATGACCAGAGCCACGGGCGCGCCGAACTCGCGGAACTTATCCGCCTCGCCCAGCAGGGTGGGGGCCAGGGCCAGGCCGAAGGCGACCGTCTTGCCCGAGCCGGTCTGGGCCGACACCAGCAGGTCGCGCCCGGCCTCGGCCTCCAGCACGGCGGCCTGGACCGGCGTGGGCTCGGCATAGCCGCGAGCTGACAGGGCGCTGTCGAGCGCGGGGTGGGAGGCTGGGAAGGGCATCGTTCGGTCCAAATAGCACGCTCAGCGCGCGATGTGTCGGCGCGAGGGCGGCGGACGGGCGGGCCTTACGGGGAAATCAAGGCTGAATGGTGGATGCGACAGGGATTGAACCTGTGACCCCCTCGGTGTGAACGAGGTGCTCTCCCGCTGAGCTACGCATCCAAAATCAGGAGGCGCGGACATAGCCCGGCCGGATCGGCAGGGCAAGCCCGCCGATCCGGTTTTTGCCGAGGCTCAGATTCCGGCCGCGCGCACCGCCTCGGGGCGCAATTCCGGTTCCGGGTCGCCGGGCAGCCAGGCGACCACGCCGTTGTAGATATCCTCGTTCAGGATCTTTTCTTCCTTGGCGACCAGCACCGGGACCAGCATCTGGCCGGTCACGTTGGTGGCGGTGCGCATCATGTCGATGATCCGGTCGATGGCGACGATATAGCCGATGCCTTCCAGCGGCAGACCCGCCGTCGACAGCGTCAGGGTCAGCATGACGATGCTGGTGCCCGGAACGCCCGCCGTGCCCAGCGACCCCAGCACCGCCGTCAGGCCGATCAGCACATACTGCGTCAGCGTCAGGTCGATCTGGAAATACTGGGCGATGAAGATCGAGGCGATGGCCGGATAGATGGCGCCGCAGCCGTCCATCTTGACGTTCGCGCCCAACGGCACGGCGAAGGCGGCATAGGCCTGGGGCACGCCCAGCCGCTCGACCGTCTGGCGCAGGGTGATGGGCAGGGTGCCCAGCGAGGATGAGGTCGCGAACGCCGTCTGCTGGGCCGCGAACGCCCCGCGGAAGAAGCTGGTCACCTTCAGCCCATGCAGCTTCAGCAGGCCGGAATAGACCACCAGGATATGGAACAGGCAGGCCGCATAGATGGCGAAGATGAATTTGCCCAGCGGCAGCAGCGCCTCCCAGCCATAGCCGCCCACGACCGAGCCGATCAGGCCGAACACGCCAAACGGCGTCAGCTGGATCACCCAGCGCGTGATGCGGAAGACGATGGCCGCGCCTTCGTCCACCAGCCGCCGCACGCCCGACGCCCGCTCGCCCAGCGCCACCAGCGCCACACCGATCAGCGCCGAGAAGAAGATGATCTGCAGCACCTTGCCCTCGGCCAGGGCGGCGAACGGATTGGTCGGCACCACGCCGATCAGCACCTCCAGCGGGGTCGGGATCACCCGCTCCTTGACCTCGCCCAGCGGCAGGTCGGCCAGGCCCATGCCCGGATTGATCAGATGGCCGAAGCTGATGCCCACAAGCACCGCCAGCAGCGAGGTGACGGCAAACCACAGGATGGTCTTCACCCCCAGCCGCACCGCACCGACCCCTTCGCCCAGCCGGGCGATCGAACTGGCGATGGTGAACAGCACCAGCGGCGCCACCACCATGCGGATCAGGTTGAGATAGACGTCTCCGATGGGCTGCAGCCAGATCGGCGCCTGCTCCCGCAGGATCAGGCCGGCGATGATGCCCAGCACAAAGCCGGCGGCGGTCCGCTGCCACAGCGGGATGGCGAAGAAGCGACGAAGCATGGGGAGGGACGTCTCCGACAGTCAGTCCGCCAATGTGTTGGCTATTGGGTCGATCCGCAACAGGGACGGCGTCTCATTTAGGGCCGGGCGGCGCTTCTCGACGCGGCGCGATGCGGCGGGCTATCGTGCCGACAGAGCCTTCCAGGGGATCGGCGCATGCCCGAGCAGACGAAATCCGGCCGCGGTCTGGGCGAGCCCTTCAACATCCAGCCGGACGGACGCGAGGCGATCCAGCTGTCGGCGACCCTGTGGCTGGGGGCCACCGCCTTTGTCGGCGCGGGGGCCATCATCACCGGCAATATCCGGGGGTTGGGCGAGTTCGTCGCCCTGGCCACGGGACTGATGACGGCGGTGGGCGTCGCCTACGCCCTGTTCCTGGTGCTGCGGTTCTGCGCCGGGCGGCCGAAATGGATGGCTTTTCTGACGCTGCCTGTCGCGGTGGCGCTGGCCGCCGTGGCTCAGGCCCTGCTGGACTACGGCTTCTTCCATCTGGTGAAGGCGGTGTTCCCGGCCACCCGGTTGCCCGACGTCGGTCCGCTGGAGTGGTTTCTGGTCTGTTTCGCCAACGGCTGCCTGTATTCCGCCAACCTGGCCCTGCTGTGGGTCACCTCGGCCAACCGGGCCCTGCGGAACCAGGCCGCGCGACTGGCCCAGGCCGAGGCGGACGGCCTGCGCGCCGAGCTGAACGCCCTGCGGCTGAAACTGAACCCGCACTTCATGTTCAACGCCCTGGCCTCGGCCAGCGGCCTGGTGGAGTCGCGCAGGAACGAGGAGGGCGTGCAGATGCTCGATCGCCTGTCCGGGTTCCTGCGCACCTCGTTCGACGTCGGCCTGGGAGACATCAGCCTGGACGAGGAGCTTTCGGTGGTCGGCGACTATCTGGAGGTCGAGCGCGTCCGTTTCCCCGACCGGCTGCGCGTCCGCATCGACATGGAGGACGGCCTGGAGAGCGTCCGGGTGCCCAGCCTGCTGCTCCAGCCGCTGGTCGAGAACGCGGTGAAATACGCGGTGGCGCCGTCCACGACCCCGGTCGAACTCCGCATCGACATCCGTCGGGTCGAGGATCGCCTGCGGTTGTCGGTCGAGAACTCCGCCCCCACCTTGTCGCGCCCCGTATCCTCGGGCACCGGCGTGGGACAGGCCGCCACCCGGTCCCGGCTCGCCATGCGCTACGGCGATCAGGCCCGGTTCGAGGCGGCGCCGCATGCGGGCGGCTATCGCGCCGTGATCGACCTGCCGCAGCCAGAGCTTCAACAGCCCAATGCGGCGCTTTCAACCATCGCGTGAAGCGGCTAACGAAGCGGGGAGGGGACGAACCATGACGACCGCGCCCGCCTCCGGCTTCCTGTCCGGCGGCTTCCAGATCCAACCGGACGGACGACAGGCCATCCAGCTGTCGGCGACGCTTTGGGGCGGTGTCCTGATTTTCGTCTATGCCGGCGCCCTGGCGCTCGGCAACCTGCGCTCCCCCAGCGACTATATGGGACCGCTGGCGGGGACGGTGACCGGCGTGGTCATCGCCTATGGCCTTTATCTCTGTCTCAAGGCGCTGGTCGGGCGACCGCGCTGGCTGGCCTATGTGTCGCTGGTCGGGGCGGTCGTGGCCTGCGGCGCCGCTCAGACCGCGGCCGACTATGTCGTGCATATCCTGCTGCATGCCGTGATGCCCGAAATGGGCGAGAACGTGCGCGACCTTCAGTCGGTCATCGTCGTCGGCGTGGTCTATTGCGTCCTCTACGTCGCCAACCTGGCCATGATGTGGATCACTGCGGCCAACCGCGCCTTGCGGGCCCAGATCGCGCGCGCCGCCCGCGCCGAGGCCGATGGCCTCAGGACCGAACTGAACGCCCTGCGGCTCAAGCTGAACCCGCACTTCATGTTCAACGCCCTGGCCGCCGCCAGTGCTCTGGCGGGCGCGGGCCGGCTGGAGGAGACCGAGACGATGCTGCTCAAGCTGGCCAACTTCCTGCGGTCATCGTTCGACGTGGGCGTCGACGACATTCCGCTGAACGACGAACTGTCGATCCTGCACGACTATCTGGAGGTCGAGCGCGTCCGTTTCGAGGACCGCCTGCAGTTCGAGACGGACATCCAGCCCGAGGCCGAAACCGTCATGATCCCCAGTCTGCTATTGCAGCCGCTGATCGAGAACGCGGTCAAATACGGCGTCGCCTTGTCGCCGATCCCGGTCATCGTCTCGGTGTCCGCCCGGATCGAGGGCGACCGCCTGCGCATCACGGTCGAGGATGACGGCCACCAGGCGTCCGCGCCCCTGACCAAGGGCACCGGCGTGGGTCTGTCCGCCACCCGCGCCCGGCTGCAGATCCGCTATGGTGCGGACGCCCGCTTCGAGGCGGGCCCCAGCGGCGCCGGCTATCGCGTGGACATCGACCTGCCGGTCGAGCGGCCGGATCATCAGTCCGCGATCAACGCCCCCACGACGTCGTTCAACGCGTCGTAGTGATCGATCACGACGTCCCCGCCCAGCTGATCGCGCGGGACGTCGTTGTAGCCGAACCCCACGACGACGCAGGGGATGTCCGCGTCCTTGGCCGCGGCCGTGTCGGTGGTGCTGTCGCCGACCATGATGGCCCGCGCCGGATCGCCGCCAGCGCGTTCGACCGCCCGGCGGATGTGGGTCCCATCCGGCTTCTTGGCGTCCACCGCGTCCGGCCCGGCGATGAAGGCGAAATGACGTGTCAGGCCCAGCGTCTCGATCAGCGTCACCGACAGGTCCGTGCGCTTGTTGGTCGCCACGCACAGGATCGCCCCGCGCGCCGCCAACTGGTCCAGCGCCTCGACCACGCCGTCGAAGACACGGCTGTGATCCGCTATGTGGGCGCGATAATCGGCGATGAAGCGGTCGAACAGGCCCGGCGCCCGCGCCTCGTCCCACGCCGCGCCGGCCTCCAGAAACCCGTCGCGCAACAGGGCCATCGCCCCGTGTCCGACCAGATGCCGCGCCGCCTCGACCGGCCGGGGCGGCAGGTCGTACTGGGCCAGCATCCGGTTCAGCGTCCCGATCAGGTCCGGCGCCGAATCCACCAGCGTCCCGTCCAGATCGAAGGCGACGGTCCAGCCGTCCAGATCCCGCTCGACAGCCACAATCCGTCTCCCCGCTCGCGAAGACCCCGGCAATGGGCTAGATCGCGCAGGACGACAAGCCGCCGGATCGATTCATGACCGCACCCCATCCTCGCGCAGCCATCATCCTCGCCGCCGGCCAAGGCACGCGGATGAAGTCGCCGTTGCCCAAGGTGCTGCACCCGGTCGGGGGCCGCGCCATGCTGGACCACGCCATCGACGCGGCCGAGGCCCTGCATTGCGAGCGGATCGTCGTCGTCGTCGGCGCCCATTCGCCCGAGGTCCGCGCCCACGTCGAACGCCGCCTCGGCCCCGACAGCATCGCGGTTCAGGACCCGCCGCTGGGCACCGGCCACGCGGTCCGCGCCGCCGAGGCCGTGCTGGGCGATTTCGTCGGTCAGGTGGTCGTCACCTATGGCGATGTGCCTCTGTTGAAGGCCGTCGACATCGAGCCCGTCTTCGCCCCCCACGACGGCGTCACCGTCATCGGCTGCGAGGCCCGCGATCCCGCCGCCTATGGCCGTCTGATCCTGGACGGCGACGACCTTCTGGCCATCACCGAGGCCAAGGAGGCTTCGCCCGAGGTTCTGGCCGTCACGGCCTGCAACTCCGGCGTCATGGCCGCGCCGGTCGGCCTGCTGTTCGACCTGCTGGCCCAGGTCCGCAACGACAACGCCAAGGGCGAATATTATCTGACCGACGTGGTCGAACTGGCGCGCGAACGCGGCGCCCCGACCCGCGCCGTGTTCGCGTCGGAAGACTCCGTCATGGGTGTCAACGCCCAGTCCGAACTGGCCCAGGCCGAGGCCCTGTTCCAGTCGGTCCAGCGCGAGGCCTTCCTGGCCGCCGGCGTGACCATGCCCGCCCCTGACACCGTCCACTTCGCCTGGGATACCGAAGTCGGCGGCGGCACGACGATCGAGCCCTATGTCGTCTTCGGTCCCGGCGCGAAGATCGCCCCCGGCGCCCGCATCCGCAGCTTCAGTCATGTCGAGGGTGCGACTGTCGCCAGTGGCGCCGAGGTCGGCCCCTACGCCCGCCTGCGCCCCGGCGCGGACCTGGGCGAGGGGGTCAAGATCGGCAATTTCGTCGAGGTGAAGAACGTCCGCATGGAGCCGGGCGCCAAGGCCAACCACCTGGCCTACCTCGGCGACGGCCATGTGGGGGCGAAAGCCAACATCGGCGCGGGCACGATCTTCTGTAACTACGACGGCGTCTTCAAACACCGCACCACGGTGGGCGAGGGGGCCTTCGTCGGCTCCAATGCCTCGCTGGTCGCCCCGGTAACTATCGGCGCCGGCGCCATGGTCGGGTCCGGCTCGGTGGTGACCAAGGATGTCGCGCCGGGCGACCTGGCGTTGGGCCGCGCGCTCCAGACGACCAAGCCCGGCTGGGCCAAACGCTTCATGGACACGATGCGCGCGAAGAAGGCGGCGAAGACGTGAGCCCTCCCTCTTCTCCCTTCCCCCTTGATGGGGGAAGGGCCGGGGTTGGGGGTGACATCCCGCACTATCAATTGGCTCGGGTCATCTTCGCCGGCCGCACCCCCATCCCAACCCTTCCCCCATCAAGGGGGAAGGGCTTTGTTCGCGAGGCCGTTCATGTCTGACCTGCAAAAGAAGAACGCCGGCGAAGCCGCGGCCGCCCATGTCGAGGCTGGGATGGTCGTCGGCCTGGGCACCGGCTCCACCGCCGCCTGGTTCGTCAAGGCGCTGGCCGCGCGCAATCTGACCGGCCTGCGCTGCGTCCCCACGTCAGAGCGCACGGCTGATCTGGCCCGCGAGCTGGGCCTGACCTTGTCGACGCTGGAAGACACCCCCCGCATCGACCTGACCGTCGACGGCGCCGACGAGATCGGCCCGGGCCTGGCGCTGATCAAGGGCGGCGGCGCGGCCCTGCTGCGTGAAAAGCTGGTGTGGGAGGCGTCGGCCCGGTGCATCTGCATCGCCGACGCGGCCAAGGTCGTGCCGGTCCTGGGGACCTTCCCCCTGCCGATCGAGGTCGTCGCCTTCGGCCACAAGACGACCGCCAACCGCATCGCCGACGTCCTGGCCGACCATGACATCGCCGCCCCCGCCCGCGTCCGCCAGGCCGACCGCGGACTGATCCGCACCGATGGCGGCAACCTGATCTATGACGCCGCCTGCCAGGTCATCGCCGACCCGGCCCGCCTCGCCGCCGACCTGAAAAGCCTGACCGGCGTCGTCGAACACGGCCTGTTCCTGGACCTGACCGATCTGGCGATCATCGGGACGGATGACGGGGTCGAGACGCTGAATCCCTAGCCCCGCATCCCTAGCCCCGCGCCGCCACCACGATGATCTCGACCTTGTAGTCCGGCGTCGCCAGCCTGCCTTCACAGGTGGCGCGGGCGGGCGGATTGGCCGGGTCGACCCAGGCGTCCCAGACGCTGTTCATCGCCTCGAAGTCGTCGATGTCGGCCAGCCAGATGGTCGCCATCAGGATCTTCGACTTGTCCGACCCCGCCCGCGCCAGCAGGGCGTCGATCTCGGCCAGCACCGTCCGTGTCTGGGCGACCACGTCATCGCCCGGCTCTCCCACCTGACCGGCCAGATAGACGGTGTCGCCATGAATGACCGCCTCACTCATGCGGGCGCCGGGATCGATGCGGGTGATCATGATGCTGTCCTGCTGTTGCGCGGTCTGGGCGTGGGGCCATGAAACGGGTTCCGGCGTCGGGGGCAAGACAGATCACCTTGCCGCCACGCTCGGCGGCGCCTAAGTCGGGCGGGTCCGCTGGCCTTGTCGGGGGGCGATTTCAGACGATTCAGACGATTCAGACCCTGTTTCTGCGGGTCTGACTCCGGAGCCCGGCATGTCCCAGTACGACTACGACCTGTTTGTCATCGGCGCCGGGTCCGGCGGGGTGCGGGCGGCGCGGCTGACGGCGCTGGGCGGCAAGAAGGTGGCCGTGGCCGAGGAGTATCGGGTCGGCGGCACCTGCGTGATCCGGGGCTGCGTGCCCAAGAAATTCATGGTCATGGCGTCCGAGGTCAGCCACGCGCTGGAGATCGCCGAGGGCTATGGCTGGTCGTTCGACAACGCCCAATTCGACTGGCCCAAATTCCTTGAAGCCAAGGATGTCGAGATCGCCCGCCTGTCGGGCATCTATGCGGCCAACCTGGGCAAGGCGGGGGTTGATCTGGTCCACGGCCGCGCGGTGCTGAAGGACGCCCACACGGTCGAGATCGTCGGCAAGAACCAGACCTTCACCGCCGAAAAGATCCTGATCGCCACGGGCGGTCGTCCGTGGATGCCGGACAGCGTGCCGGGCATAGAACACGCCATCTCATCCGAAGAAGCCTTCCACCTGGCGGAACTGCCGAAACGCATCCTGATCGCGGGCGGCGGCTATATCGCGGTGGAGTTCGCGGGCATTTTCGCCGGGCTGGGCGTCGAGACGACGCTGATCTATCGCGGGCCGAACATCCTGCGCGGCTTCGACGACGACGTGCGCGCGCATCTGGCGGGCGAGATCGAGAAGCGTGGCATCAAGGTCATTCTGGGCTGCCAGCACAGGTCGATCGAGAAGACGGCGACCGGCCTGGTCAACCATCTCGAGAACGGCATGAGCCTGGAGACCGACGTGGTCATGTTCGCCACCGGCCGCATTCCGCATGTGAAGGGGCTGGGGCTGGAGAGCGCCGGGGTCGAGCTGAACGACGAAGGGGCGATCACCGTGGACGCCTTCTCGAAGACGACGGCCGACAACATCTGGGCCATCGGCGACGTCACCGATCGCATGAACCTGACCCCCGTCGCCATCCGCGAGGCCGTGGCCTTCCACGAGACGGTGTTCAGGAACAACCCGCAACACTTCGACTATGAAGCGGTCGCCACCGCCGTCTTCAGCCAGCCGCCGGTCGGCGTCGTCGGGCTGAGCGAGGCCGAGGCACGCCGCGCCTGTCCGGGCGAGGTCGATGTCTATGTCACCCGCTTCCGGCCGATGAAATACGCCTTCACCGGCTCGGACGAGCGGGTGCTGATGAAGCTGGTGGTCGACGCCGAAACCCAGCGCGTGGTCGGCGTCCACATCGTCGGTCCGGACAGCCCCGAGATGATCCAGCTGGCCGCCATCGCCGTGAAGGCCGGTCTGACCAAGGCCCAGTGGGACGCCACCTGCGCCGTCCACCCGACCATGGCCGAAGAGCTGGTCACGCTGAAGGAGAAGCAGACCCCGTCGATGTCGGCCGGTTGACGATCTTTTCCCCCTGATCCACCACCAAGGGGACGGGCGCTCGTCCTCATCCCCTGGTGGGCCGGAAAGGCCCGCCAGCCGGGCGTTTCGTCGCCTTCCGCACGGTGATGGAGACCGCCCGATGACCCGCTTCAGATCGTCCATTTTCGCCCTTTCGGCCCTGTTGGCTGCCGCCTGCGGCGATCGTGGAGCCTCCGTCGACGAAAATGCGACGCCGCCGGAAGCGCCTGCGGCCGAGGCGCCCGCGACGACAGAGGCGGCGCAGCCCGCAGCGGCGGCGTCCGCCGATTTCGACGTCTCCACCGTGCCGGTCTCTTCCGCGACCCTGGGCGAGTTCCCTTATCTGTCCCTGCCTGACGGCTACGTCGAGAGCCTGACCCGGTCGCCGGATTTCGCCATCTATCCCTTCTGGAACGGCGACCGTTTCCAGATGGTCGAGGGGCGTCTGTGGATGACCCGTATCGGCTATCGCTCGGGCAAGACGTTCTCCCAGGTCGAACTTCGGCGGAACATCGAGCACATGGTCATGGCTGCGGGGGGCGTGAAGATCGCCGAGGGCCAGATCCCCAGCGAGATCGCCAAGTCGCTGGACAAGACCCTGCATCAGGAAACCTATGTCGGCCTGGGCGACTATCTGAACCAGCCGACGAGCACCTTTGTCATCCGCCAGGCGGACAAGACCATCTGGGTCGGCCTGAACATCAGCCCCAATTCAGGAGCGCTGGCGGTCCTGAAGGCCGAGCCGTTCGTCGCCACCGCCGCGCTGCT
>Ga0160473_100437_pt1 | contig 29022 bp, 28 predicted proteins | sample HID1975I_E11MG_FD_108217 | JGI IMG/M metagenome (GOLD analysis project Ga0160473, IMG submission 108217) | Enriched soil microbial communities from UW Madison campus, WI, USA - HID1975I_E11 MG | ecosystem: Environmental > Terrestrial > Soil > Unclassified | place: USA: Madison, Wisconsin... | reverse complement strand
GCGGCCGTCGGCATCGACAGTTTCGCCGCAATAGCGGCCGGGCGTCTGGCGCAGCAGCTTCTCGCGGGTGGCGAACAGGCCGATGTAGGGGCCGCCGAAGTTCAGGGCGTTGCCGATCGACTGGCCCTCGGCCGCGACGATGTCGGCGCCCATTTCGCCGGGCGACTTCAGCAGGCCCATCGACACGGCTTCCGTGACGACGACGATCAGCAGGGCGCCGGCGGCGTGGGCGGCCTCGGCGATCCTGGTCACGTCGGTCGCCGTGCCGAAGACGTTGGGGGTCTGAACGACGACGCAGGCGGTGTCCGGGCCGATCTGGGCGATCACGGCGTCCTCGGCGTCGATGGCGGGCGTCAGGGTTTGGGTCTCGACGCCGACGGCGTGAACCACGGTCTCGGTCGCCTTGACGTAGTGGGGGTGCACGCCGCCCGAGATCACGGCCTTGTTGCGGCGGGTCACGCGGGTGGCCATCAACACGCCCTCGGCCATGGCGGTCGAGCCGTCATAGAGCGAGGCGTTGGCGACCTCCATACCGGTCAGGTTCGCGACCTGGGTCTGGAATTCGTACAGATACTGCAGCGTGCCCTGGGCGATTTCCGGCTGATAGGGGGTGTAGCTGGTCAGGAATTCCGACCGCTGGATCACGTGGTCGACCGTGGCCGGGACGTGGTGCTTGTAGGCGCCGGCGCCGCAGAAGAAGGGGACGGTTCCGGCCGTGGCGTTCTTGCCCGCCATGGCCGAGAGGGCGCGTTCGACCTCCAGTTCGCCCGCCACGCGGGGCAGGTCGACAAAGCCGTCGCGGCGCGCGGCCTGCGGCACGTCGACGAACAGATCGTCGATGGATTTGGCGCCGATGGCGGCCAGCATGGCCTCGCGGTCGTCGGGCGTCAGGGGCAGGTAGCGCATCTTAGATCTCTTTTCCGAACAGGGCGTCGGACAGCCGCTGGAACAGCGAGCGTTTGGGGCGGCGGGAAGGTTGGGTCTTGGGTCGAGGGCGCTCGGCGACGATGGCTTCGCGCATCCAGTCACCAAAAATACGGCGATTGGGCAGGTCGTCAGGGTTGGGCAGCTGCGCCTCGAACTGGGACAGGACATCGCCCGTCGGCAGCAGGCCGCAAGCCCGCTGGCCCACGGTGACGAAGGCCGCCCCCTGCTCCGCCAGGGCGTAGATCAGGTCGAAGGCGGCCTCGTTCTGATCGTCCAGCACCAAGGCCGCGACGTTCTCCTCATCGTCCATGAACAGGCCGATTTCGGTCCCGTCGTTGAGGCGAAGGTCGCCGTCGTCCGGCGCATCGATCCAGACCGCGCCGACATCGACCAGAATCTGTGCGACCAGGGTCTGGAAGGCGCCGGGCGGCGGCGTCAGGTCCGACGGATAGACGACGACCTGAATGGCCATCAGAGCGTCGTCAGATACTGGTCGTAGGCGGCGCGGTCCATCAGGGCGTCGATCGCCGAGGCGTCCGCGACCTTGATCTTGGCGAACCAGCCTTCGCCTTCCGGATCGGCGTTGACGGTTTCCGGGGCCGAGGCCAGGGCGGCGTTGCCCTCGACCACTTCGCCGGCGACCGGGGCATAGACGTCGGAAGCGGCCTTTACCGATTCCACGACGGCGAAGCTGTCGCCGACAGAGACGGTCTTGCCGGCGTCCGGCGTCTCGACGAACACCACGTCGCCCAGGGCGTCAGCGGCGTGTTTGGAGATGCCGACCGTGGCGATGTCGCCCTCGAGGCGAACCCACTCGTGATCCTTGGTGAAGCGCATCTGGATGATCCTAGGCTTTGGGTTTGCGATAGTAGCGGGTGGCCACGAAGGGTGTGGCGACGACTTCGGCGGCGGCGGGCTTGCCGCGCACGATGACCTTCAGGTCCGTGCCCAGGGCGGCGAAGGCCGGCGGCACATAGCCCATGGCGATGTTGCGCCCCAGGGTCGGCGACGGACCGCCCGAGGTGATGGTTCCGATGACGTTCCCGTCGACGTCGGCGATCTCGGCGCCTTCACGGGCCGGGGCGCCTTCCTTGACATGCAGGCCGATGCGCACGCGCGACGGGCCCTCGGCCAGTTCCTTGACGATGCGCTGGGCGCCGTTGAAGTCCGCGCGCTCCTTGCGCGACTTGGACAGGGCGAAGGTCAGGGCCGCCTCGACCGGGCTGGTCGTGGCGTCAACGTCGTGGCCGTGCAGCGGCAGGCCGGCTTCCAGGCGCAGGCTGTCGCGCGCGCCGAGGCCGATCGGCTTCACCCGGGCGTCCGACAGCAACAGGTTCCAGACGCGCTCGGCGTCCGCCGCCGGGATCGAAATCTCGTAGCCGTCCTCGCCCGTATAACCCGAGCGCGAGACGTAGCAGTCGACGCCGAACAGCATCAGGCGGCCGCTGTCCATGAAGCCCATCTCGGCCAGGGCGGGCTCGTGCCGGGCCATCACCTCGGCCGCCTCGGGGCCCTGGATGGCCAGCAGCGCGCGATCCAGCACCTCCAGCTTGGCGTCACCCGACAGGTTGGCGCGCCAGAAGGCGAAATCCTCGTCCTTGTTGCCGGCGTTGACGACGACGAACAGGCCCGAATGGTCCGGCTTGCCCGCCATCAGGTCGTCGATGACGCCGCCCTCGGCGTTCAGCAGCAGGGAGTATTTCTGCTTGCCCTCTTTGAGCGCCTGATAGTCGCCGGGCACGAAGCGTTCGAACTGGGCGATCGCGTCGGCGCCGGTGATGCGGCACTGGCCCATGTGCGAGACGTCGAACAGGCCCGCGTGTTCGCGGGTCCAGCGGTGCTCGGCCAGCACGCCCTCGTACTGGACCGGCATGTCATAGCCGCCGAAGCCGACCATGCGGGCGCCCAGCGCGCGATGCGCGGCGTTCAGAGGGGTGGTCTTCAAGGCCTGGTCGCTCATGTCGGCGTCTCCGGGTCGCGGGTTGCGGCGATAGCTTCGCCGTCGTCGCGCCCCCGCTGTCCTGAAGCCTGAGAGATTCCGACCGCCCCCGAAAGGCCGGCCTTGCTCCGTCGGCGCGCCCCCGGACCGCAGGGTCCTGGGCGACTTTCCAGCGTCCGTGCGCTTTCGCGGTCCTTTTGCCTGAGCGTTTCCGGGGCGGTTGCGCCTTCGGCTCCGAAAGCCGTTTCACGACCTCCGATCTCTCCCGCGAGAGCGTTCGACCTAAGGCCCCGACTCCCGCGCCAAGTCAAGCTTCAGCACAGGAACAAGGCCGCGAGGCCGGGGTTCATCGACCACCTCTCACACTCACGAAAGCCGCTCATGTCCATTCTCGACCGCATCCTGGGCAAGGATCACGCGCCCCGCACCACCCCGGCCAAGCCTGACATCATGATGCAGAAGGTGCTGGACGCCCATGCCGAGCTGGGGCCCAAGCCCATCGAGAGCCTGACCCCGCAGGAAGCGCGCCTGCAGCCCACGCCCGCCGACGCGGTCAAGAAACTGCTGGGCTCTACGCGCCAGAGCGATGACCCCACCCTGGGCATCCAGACGCGCGATATAACTATCTCGGGCGCCGCCGGGCCGCTGCAGGCCCGCATCTACAGCCCCGACCTGGACAGCCGGGACCTGAAACCGCTGGTCGTCTATTTCCATGGGGGCGGGTTCGTGATCGCCGATCTGGATGTCTATGACGGCGGTCCGCGCGGCGTGTCGCGCTTTGCCGATGTGGTGATTCTGTCGGTCCATTATCGCCAGGCGCCCGAGAACAAATTCCCCGCCGCCCATGAGGACGCCGTCGCGGCCTGGCGCTGGGCGGTCGACAATGCGGCCTCGATCGGCGGCGACCCGCGCCGTATCGCGGTGATGGGCGAATCGGCCGGCGGCAATCTGGCCATCAACGTCTCCATCGCCGCCCGCGATCAGGGTCTTCAGGCCCCGGCGCATCAGGTGCTGATCTATCCGCTGGTCGGCAACGACCTGAACACCGAGAGCTATGTCGAGAACGCCGACGCCAAGCCGCTGAACAAGGCGATGATCGAATGGTTCGTGAAGCACACCTTCGCCAGCGAGGCCGAAACCGCCGATCCCCGCGTGAATGTCGTGGGCGCCGCCGATCTGCACGGCCTGCCCTCCTCCACCGTCATCCTGGCCGAGATCGACCCGCTGCGCACCGAAGGCGAGAAGCTGGCCGAACGGCTGGAGGCGTCAGGCGTCGATGTGCGGCACAAGACCTTCAACGGATCGACGCACGAGTTCTTTGGCATGGGCCTGGTCGTGCCTGACGCGGCGGCGGCCCAGACGTTCGCGGCGCATGAGCTGAAGCGCGCCTTTGGCACGGCGATTCTGCCGATCTGAAGCGGATGACGGGCGTCGCTGCGGCGTCCGTCACGCCGTGGCGGCGTAGGCCTCGACCTCGGCAATCCGCGCGGTTTTGTCGGCGTCGGACAGGAAGCTGCCTTCGAAGCTGTTGCGGGCCAGTTGCGTCAGTTGCTCGCGCGTCAGGCCGACGGCCTTGGTCAGCTCGGCGTAGTTGGCGTTCACATAGCCGCCGAAATAGGCCGGGTCGTCGGAGTTCAGGGTGACGTGCAGGCCCTGACGCAGCATTTCGGGTACCGGGTGATCCCTCAGATCGTTCACGACGCAGAGCTTGAGGTTCGACAGCGGACAGACCGTCAGGGTCATCTGCTCGGCGGCCAGACGCGCGATCAGGGCCTGATCCTCCATCGAGCGGTTGCCATGGTCCATGCGGTCGATGTGCAGCAGATCCAGCGCCTCGTGGACATAGGCGGGCGGCCCCTCCTCCCCCGCATGGGCGACGCGCTTGAGACCCAGTTCGCCAGCGCGGGCGAAGACGCGCTCGAACTTTGACGGGGGATGGCCGACCTCGGAGGAATCAAGGCCGACGCCGGCGATCCGGTCCAGATAGGGCTCGGCCTGTTTCAACGTCTCGAATGCCGCCTCTTCCGACAGGTGGCGCAGGAAGCAGAGGATCAGCAGGGAGGTGACGCCCAGCTCCGTCTCGGCCCGCTTCATCCCGCGCGTCAGGCCATCGATGACCACGGCGAAGGGGACGCCGCGATCGGTGTGGGTCTGGGGGTCGAAGAAGATTTCAGCGTGGCGCACGTTGTCGGCCGCGGCGCGCCGGAAATAGGCGAAGGCCAGATCCTCGAAATCCCGCTCGGTCCGCAGCACCTCGGCCCCGGCGTAATAGATGTCCAGGAAGTCCTGAAGGTTCGAGAAATCATAGGCCGCACGCACGGCCTCGACGCTGTCGAAGGGGATGGCCACGCCGTTGCGCTGCGCCAGCTCGAACATCAGTTCGGGCTCCAGGCTACCCTCGATGTGCAGATGCAGCTCTGCCTTGGGCAGGCCGGCGATGAATGCGTCGAGGTCAGTCATGGGGTGAGGCTCCTGAACCCGCAGCCTAGACGGCTCTCCCCCATTCGTCATCGCCCTTCCCTCTCCCGGCGGGAGAGGGCTTGAGCCTCCGAGAGCGAAGCGATCGGCAAGGCGAAAGGGTGAGGGACGGCGGCGTCAGTCGGCGCAAGCCGTGGTGCGACGGCTCACGCCGAAGGACATCAACACCCCTCATCCGGCCCTTCGGGCCACCTTCTCCCATCGGGAGAAGGGAGGGATGCTCTACATCCGGTCCGGCGTGTCGATCCCCAGCAGGGTCAGGGCCGTCTCCAGCTGGTGCAGGCTGGCGGCGGCCAGGGCCAGGCGCGATCCCTTGGTGGCCGCGTCGGGCGCGACCAGGATCGGGCAGGCAGCGTAGAACCTCGAGAAGCTCTGCGCCAGCCGATAGGCATGCTCGGCGATCAGGTGCGGGCCGCGCTTGTCATAGGCGTCGGCCACGGCCTGGTCGAAGGCGTCCAGCGTCAGGGCCAGATCGCGCTCGGCCGGTTCGGCAATCACGATGGGGCCAGGCTCTGCGCCCTGATCCGCCGCCTTGCGCAGCAGGGATTTCACCCGCACCGACTGATACAGCAGATAGGGGCCGGTCTTGCCCTCGAAGCTCATGAACCGGTCCAGGTCGAAGACGTAGCTGGTGGTGCGGCTGTTCGACAGGTCGGCGAATTTCAGCGCCGCCACGGCCACCTTGTGGGCGATATCCTCGAACTCGGCCTCGGGCAGGTCGGCGCCCAGTTCGGCCTCTTTCAGCCTTTCGCGCGCCTTGTCCTTCGCCTGGGTGATCAGGTCATGCAGCTTCAGCACCCCGCCCGCGCGGGTCTTGAAGGGCTTGCCGTCGGCGCCGTTCATGGTGCCGTTGGCGGCATGCTCCAGCTGGCCCGGCGTGGCGTAGCCCGCCTTGTAGGCGGCGCGGAAGACCTGTTCGAAATGATCGCCCTGACGCTGATCGACGCAATAGAGGACCAGGTCGAAATCCTGTTCCCGGCGGCGTTGCAGGATGGTGGCCAGATCGGTCGTGCCATACATGGCCGAGCCCTCGGACGAGAGCAGCAGCAGGGGCGGCAGCTCGCGCTTGTCGCCCTCTTCGACCACGCGAATGATCCAGGCGCCCTGATCGAACTCGGCCAAGCCGCGCGCCTTCAGGTCAGCGACCATTTCGGGGATCAGCGGATCGGCGTCCGATTCCCCGTTCCACAGGTCGAAGGTGACGCCCAGGGCGCCGAACTCGCGCTCCAGCGCCGTGCGGCTGACGGCGACGAAATGGGCCCACAGGGCGCGATAGCCGGGGCGGCCGGCCTGAAGCTCGGCCGTCGCCTTGCGGGCGCGGTCGCGGAACTCGAGGTCTTCCTTGGCGCGGGCGGCGGCCTGAGGATACAGGCGCTCGAGATCTTCCAGCGTGACCGGTGTTTCGGCCGGGAACGGGCCGTCGCCCTCGGCCATGAAGGGCAGGCCCAGGCTCTCGTCGGCGCAGGCGACGATCAGCAGGCCCATCTGGAAGCCCCAGTCGCCGAAGTGGGCGTCGCCCCAGACGATGTCGCCGCGGAAGCGGAACAGCCGCTTCAGGCTTTCGCCGATGATGGACGAGCGCAGGTGGCCGACGTGCATCGGCTTGGCCACGTTCGGCCCGGCGTAGTCGATGACGACCTTTTTCGGCGGATGGCTCTTCGAGGCGCCGGCCATGGTGGCGTCGGCCGCGACCTGGGCCGCGCGCGCCGACAGGGCGGCGTCTGCGACCTTCAGATTGATGAAGCCCGGCCCGGCGACCTCGACCGCCGTCAGGCGCGGATCGGCGGACAGGCGCTCGGCGACGCGGGTCGCCAGCTCGCGCGGGTTGGCCTTCAGCGCCTTGGCGGCGGCCAGGGCGCCGTTCGACTGGAAGTCGGCCAGGTCGGGGCGGTCCGAGGCGGTGACCCGCGCCAGCGCCGCGTCCACGCCTTCGGCGGCGAAGGCGGCGGCTACCGCTTCGCCCAGCGACGTTCTGAGATCAGTCATTGCGCGGAGGGGGTCGCTTCGACCGGCGATGGCGTCTGGCCGGCGGTGACGCGGAAGCGGCTGCCCGAGCGATTGAACTCGGCCATGTCCGGCGTCACGTCAAAGCCGACGAGGATCTCGAAATTGGCGCCGCTGGTGGTCAGTTCGGCGCGGGGGATGACGATGGTGCGCTGGTCAGTTACGGCGACGCGGTCGCCGCCGGCGAAATTGGCGGCCACGTCGATATACTCCTTGGACAGGATGGCGCGATTCCGCTCGGTCACCGCGACCCAGTAGCGATAGCTGCGCTGGTCGCCCTGAGCCTGGGGGCCCTTGCCGAAGTTGAACAGCAGGCCGATGTCGACCGTGATCGGCTCGTCGCCCTGATAGGAACAGTCGGAGTTCACGCCCTCAATCTCACCGGTGTAGCCGACATTGGCGGCCGATGCCTGACCGGTCAGCTCCACATAGCGGGCGGCGTCGTACAGAATCTTCACATAGGGGCACGGGCCGGCGTTGTTGCGCTGGCGCAGCGGAGCAAGGCGGGGAGCGCGCTTACTCTCCGTTTGAGCCGAACCGTCAGCGTTCTGAGCGCCGGACTGGCCGCCGCGTCGGCTGTTCGACTGCGCCTCGGCGACGGCGGGGAGCATCAGGACCGAGAAGGCGGCCAGGGTGGTGAGGACGCGACGCATCAGGTTCATTTCCGGCAAGCGAAAGGGCGCGCGCGATCATCGGCGGCCGACGTCGCTACGCTCCCTGCTGATAGCGGCTAAAGCGAGGCGCGGCAAACGCGCGGTGGCGACGCGGCGGACGAACGACTAGGTTCGCCCCATGAACGCCCACACGCCGCCCCCTGCCCCCGGTTCGACGCCGCGTCAGATGACCGTGCGCCTGGCCACGCCGCGCGGCTTTTGCGCCGGGGTGGACCGGGCGATCCAGATCGTGGAGCGGGCGATCGAGAAATACGGCGCCCCGGTCTATGTGCGGCACGAGATCGTCCACAACCGCCATGTGGTCGAGCGGCTGAAGGCCATGGGCGCCGTCTTCGTGCGCGAGCTGGACGAATGCCCCGACGACCGGCCGGTCGTCTTTTCGGCTCACGGCGTGCCCAAGTCGGTGCCCGCGAACGCCCGGGCGCGAGAGCTGCTGTTCCTGGACGCCACCTGTCCGCTGGTCTCCAAGGTCCATGTCGAGGCCGAGCGGCATCATGCGGCGGGGCGGCACATCATCCTGATCGGCCATGCCGGCCACCCCGAGGTGATCGGCACCATGGGCCAGTTGCCCGGGGGGGCGATCAGTCTGGTCGAGACGGTGGATGACGCCGAGGCGTTCCAGCGGCCGGGCGACGCGCCCCTGGCCTATGCGACCCAGACCACGCTGTCGGTGGACGATACCGCGGGCATCCTGAGCGTTCTGAAGCGACGTTTCCCCGAACTGCCCGACCCGCACAAGGAAGACATCTGCTACGCCACCACCAACCGTCAGGAGGCGGTGAAGCGGCTGGGCGAGGGTTGCCAGCTGGTGCTGGTGGTGGGGTCCAAGAACTCCTCCAACTCGGCGCGGCTGGTCGAGGTGGCGATCCGCGCCGGCGCCCGCGACGCCCGACTTATCGACGACGCGGGCCAGATCGACTGGACCTGGTTCGAGGGCGTAGACACGGTCGGGGTGACGGCCGGCGCCTCAGCCCCAGAGCCCCTGATCGAGGCGGTGGTTGACGCGATCCGCGCGCGGTTCGACGCCACGGTGACCGAGGACGACGGCGCCCGCGAAACGGTGACCTTCAAACTGCCGCGCGTGCTGACGGCTTAAGTCCGATCAGTATAAAAACTGGGTGTACATAGTGCACATAGTGCACTTTTCCGCTGCTGTGCTGCCGACTCGAAAAACAGTCTGAACAGTACGAAACGTCTGAAGCCGCCTCCCGTCGCCGGTTTGGGCGCGAGTATAACCGGGCGCGCGGGCGCGGATACTCGACGCCCGAAAGTAGAACGATTTCAGACCCCGGCCACGATGCGGGCCCTGTCGACCTGGCGCCGCTAATCCTCGCCCACGAAGTCCTGGGCGAACTCGGGACCGTTATCGTCGAGGCCGGTGAGCAGGTCTTCCTGGTCGTCGGCGCGCGAGGGGTCGGGGACTTCGAAGCCGACGGGGATGGACAGGTCCAGCAGGCCCGCCGCCTTCATGTCCTGAACACCGGGCAGGTCGTACAGGCTGGCGAGGCCGAAATGCTCCAGGAATTTGTCGGCGGTGGCGTAGGTGACCGGACGGCCCGGCGTACGGCGACGGCCGCGCAGGCGCACGAAACCCATCTCCAGCAATAAATCCAGCGTGCCCTTGGATAGGGAGACGCCGCGCACGCTTTCGATCTCGGCGCGGGTGCAGGGCTGGTGGTAGGCGATGATGGCCAGGGTCTCGAGCGCGGCCTTGGACAGTTTGCGCGGCTCCTCGCGCTCTTCCGTCATCAGGAAGCCGAGGTCGGGCGCGGTGCGGAAGCGCCAGCGTTCGGCGACGCATTCCAGCTCGACCCCCCGGCCCTGATAGCGTTCGCGCAGGGCGGAAATGGCGCCGCCCACATCGGCGCCCTCGGGCAGGCGACGCGCCAGCTCGGCGGCCGACAGGGGTGCGGCGGCGGCGAACAGCAGGGCCTCGATGCGGCGTTCGATTTCCTTCTCGTCCGGCTGAAAGGATAGGTCGGACATTCTATTCCCCGCTCATCCCCGCGGAGGCGGGGACCCAGGTTTGAGCGGCTCCGCCCCCGTCAAACACCCTGACCCCGCACAACAGCGAACGGCCGCGCTTCTGGCCAAAGAACTGGGTCCCCGCCTCCGCGGGGATGAGCGGGGTTGGATGCATCACGGCGTCAGCTCCAACGGCTGGCCGCGGCCGCGTCGCTTGAGGAAGACCTCGGCGAAGGCCTGGGCCTGTTTCACGTCCATGGCCCCCTCCTTCACTAGTTCCAGACTGGCCGATAGGGTCGAGGCGGTGAAGCTGGCCTGGGTCGGGCCGTCGTCGTGGCCACGAACGGGCGCGATCCGCTCCAGCGGGGTCCATTGCTCCAGCCGGGGAAGCACGTCGCGCAGCCAGTCGCGGGCGGCCTCCAGCTGGAAGGCCTCGACCCGCTGGTTGGGGGCGTAGCTGCGCTGTTCGCGGCGACGCTGGGTCACATAGGCGCTCATCAGTTCGTACAGGCTGGCGTCGATGCGGTCGGACGGCACGATCACCGTCGCCTCGGGATCGCCGCGCGTGAAGACGTCGCGCTTCAGCAGAGGTCGGGCCAGCAACTGCTCGGAGGCGCGGCGCATCGCCTCCAGCTTTTGCAGACGGAAGGCCAGGGCGGCGGCCATTTCCTCGGCCGGCGGCTCCTCGCCCTTGTCCTTTTCGTTGCGCGGGATCAGCAGGCGGGACTTCAGATAGGCCAGCCACGAGGCCATCACCAGATAGTCGGCGGCCAGCGCGAAATTGCGCCGCCGCGCCTCATGCACGAAGGCCAGATACTGTTCCGCCAGCCGGGTGATCGACAGCTTCAGCAGATCGACCTTCTGCGTCCGGGCCAGGGCCAGCAGGACGTGCAGCGGGCCTTCATACCCTTCCAGATCCACCACGAAGGCGTCCTGCGCCTCGGCCTGTTCGACCGCCGTGAAGTCCAGATTGGGCTGAAAAGCCTCGGACATGATCAGGCCTGCGCCTCGCCCACGTCAGGGCCGCGCGTGGCGTCGAGGCGGCCGGACAGGAGGGCGTCGAACCGTTCGCGGGCCTCGGCCTCGTCCAGCGGTTCGGGCGTGTGGACGATGCGGTCCAGGGCGACGTCGGCGCGGCGGCGGGCCTGACCCTTCAGCTTGCCCACCCCCTCGGCGACCTGCTGCATTTCATCCAGATCGCCGTTGCAGTGAAGCACGAGGTCGCAGCCGGCTTTCAGCGACGCCTCGGCGCGTTCGGTCAGCGTGCCGGACAGGGCCTTCATCGACAGATCGTCGGTCATGATCAGGCCGCCGAAGCCCAGCCGGTCGCGCATCAGGCGGATCGCGGCCCTGGAGATCGTCGCCGGTCGCTTGGCGTCGATCTGGGTGAAGACGACGTGCGCCGTCATGGCCAGCGGCATGTCGGACAAAGCCCTGAATGGGGCGAAGTCCCAGGCGTCCAGCGTGTCGAGGTCGGCATCCACCACCGGCAGATCATGATGGCTGTCGGCCAAGGCGCGGCCGTGGCCGGGGACGTGCTTGATGACGGGCAGGACGCCGCCCGCCAGCAGCCCCTCGGCGGCGGCGCGACCCAGCCGGGCGACGGTGCTGGGGTCGCGGCCCCAGGCGCGGTCGCCGATGATTTCGTGCGAGCCCGGCGCCGGGACGTCCAGCACCGGGGCGCAGTCGACGGTGATCCCGACGCCGCGCAAGTCGTGGGCCATCAGCCGGGCGCCCAGCCGGACCAGCTCGCGCGCGGCCAGCGGGTCGTTGGTCGCCTGAAGATAGGCCGAGGCGGGCGGGTATTTAGGCCAGTGCGGCGGGCCCAGGCGCTGGACCCGGCCGCCTTCCTGATCGACCAGGATGGGGGCGTCGGCGTCGCCGATGCTGTCGCGCAGGTCGTCAGTCAGGGCGCGGACCTGTTCCGGCGTGTCGATGTTGCGCCGGAACAGGATGAAGCCCCACGGGCGAGCGTTGGCGAAGAAGGCCTTCTCCTCTGCCGTCAGGCGATGGCCCGAACAGCCGTAGATGGCGGCGCGCGTCACCTAGCGGACCAGACAGTCCCGGCCGGCGGCCTTGAGGGCGTCGCAGAAGGCGCGGGCGTCCTCGCGGCTGAGGCCGTTGAAGGTGGTGCGGTAAACCGTCGAACCGTTCGAGGCGGTCACCTGTTCGACCCGCTTGGTGCGGCCCGAGGCGAAGGCCGGGAAGCGGGCGGCGACGGCGGCGTATTCGCGATCCGCGATCTCACGCGACGAGAAGGCGCCGATCTGGACCGCCGACGACCCACCGGCCGAGGACGGGGCGGGCGCCGGGGTGGCCGGAGCCTTTTCGACCGGAGCGGGCGCCGGACGAACGGGCGCGGCCGGGGTCGGAGCGGTCGGCGTCGGCGCGGGACGGGCGGGCGGCAGGGCGCCGCCGGCGACGGGCGCAGGCTGGGGCGCGGGGCGCGGCAGGACGGTTTCCGGCGGGGGGGTGAAGGTCGGGGCGGCGGCCGGATCCTCGGCGTTGTCATAGACGGTGACGCCGGCCTCGGGGTCGGTCGGCTGGGCGTCGATCGGCGCCTCGGTCTTCAGATCGCCGACGGGCGCGCCCACGGCGGGCGGGGCGTCGGTCGAGGAGCGGACGCCCGAACGATAGAAGGCGATCACGGCCACGATCAGCAGCAGCAGGACAACCGCGCTGATGATCAGGGTCAGGGGCGGTGACTTGGACGCCGGAGCGCGGCGGGGGTCATAGCCGCCGGGCCGGTGGAACGGCAGATCGTCGTCGTCCGTCGGCGGGGTGTAGGCGCCGCGGTCGCGGCCGCCGTTCGGGCCGTAGGGATCGTCATGGGACATGGTCGCGCTCTCTGCCAAGATCCGTGGCGGGGTCCGGGCGCGCGAATCGACGCCCCGGATCGCCATCCTAACCCGCCCAGCCGACCTTTCGAATCACAGATCGAGCGCCAGGTCGAGGCTGAACAGCTTGCGGTGCTCTTCGATGGCGTAGCGGTCGGTCATGCCGGCGATGTAGTCGCACACCGCGCGGGCCCGTTTGTGCGGGTCGTCCGTCGTCGCCTTGGCCGACCATTCGGGCGGCAGGACGCTGGGATCGGCCATGAACAGCTGGAACATCTCGCCCAGGACGCGGCGCGCCTGGCTGCGGGTGCGGTTGACCCGGTAGTGGCGATACATCCGCTCGAACAGGAAGGCGCGCAGCACCCCCAGATCGGCCAGCATGCCGTCGGAGAAGGCGACCAGGGTGCGGCGGGCGGCGCGCACATCCTCGGCCGAGCGGATCGCATCGGCGGCCAGGCGGCGTTCGGTTTCCGCCAGCACGTCATCGATCATCACGCCGATCATGCGGCGCACGGCCTCCAGCCGGATCATCCGCTCGTCGACATCGGGCCAGTCCTGGCGGGTCCGGGTCAGGATCGGGCCGATCAGGGGCACGTCGCGCAGGTCGTCCAGGGTGAACAGGCCGGCCTGCACCCCGTCGTCCACGTCGTGGTTGTTGTAGGCGATGTCGTCGGCGATGGCCGCCGCCTGGGCCTCCAGCGAGGCGAAGCTGTCCAGCCGCAGGTCCCAGCCCCGGGCGTAGTCGGCGATGGCGCGCCAGGCGGGCTCGTCCAGCCGATGGGCGACGGGGCCATTATGCTTGACCACGCCCTCGACCGTCTCCCAGCTGAGGTTCAGGCCGTCGTAGCGGGGATAGCGCTCCTCCAGCTTCGTCACCACGCGGAAGGTCTGGACGTTGTGGTCGAAGCCGCCCCATTCGGCCATCCGGGCCTGCAGTTCGTCCTCGCCCGCGTGGCCGAAGGGCGGGTGGCCCAGGTCGTGGGCCAGGGCGACGGTTTCGGCCAGATCCTCGTCCAGCCGCAGGGCGTGAGCCAGCGACCGGGCGATCTGGGCCACCTCCAGCGAATGGGTCAGCCGGGTGCGATAGTGGTCGCCTTCATGCGCCACGAAGACCTGGGTCTTCTCCTTCAGGCGGCGGAAGGCGGTGCAGTGGATGATGCGGTCGCGATCCCGTGCGAAGGCCGTCCGCGTACGGCTGGGATCCTCGGGAAAACGCCGTCCGCGCGACGTGGCGGAGGTCTCGGCGTAGGGCGCGCGTTCGGTCTGGCTCAACGGCGGCGGCTTCGTGATGACGCGGGCCTTTGCGTTCGCCCGCATGCGCCTCATATAGAGCCCTGTGAGCAGCGTCCAATCCACAGCCCCCGCCGCCTTCGAACTGAAGGTATCGCCCCGCGCCCCGGAAGGCATCGTCCTGGCCGAGAGCGCGGCGAAACGGCTGGCCCGGCTGTCGGCGGACGAGGGCAAGGCGCTGATGCTGCGCGTCGCGGTCGAGGGCGGGGGCTGTTCCGGCTTCCAGTACCAGCTGGACCTGGTCGAGGCGGCGGCTGACGACGATCTGAAGATCCAGCGCGACGGTCAGACGGCGCTGGTGGATCCTGTGTCGGTTCCCTTCCTGAAAGGCTCCGAGATCGCCTTTGTCGACGAACTGGCGGGCGCGCAGTTCGTGATCCGCAACCCGAACGCGGCCACCAGCTGCGGCTGCGGCGTCAGCTTCTCGATCTGATCCCGAAAGTGAAGCGGCGTCACGGCGTGCGTTGCGGCTTGCATTTAGGAATATTCCTAATTAGGAGCATACCTATGAACACCCTGTTCAAGGCCCTGTCGCATCCGGTGCGTCGACGGATCATCGCCATGTTGCGGCGCGGTCCGATGGCGTCGGGGGATATCGCCGCCGCCTTCGACATGAGTTGGCCGACCATCACCGGCCATCTGAATGCGCTGAAGGAGGCCGGACTGGTCGATCCCGAACGGGACGGCGCCTCGATCCGCTATCGGCTGAACATTTCGGCGGTGGAGGAGGCGCTGGCCTTTCTGATGGAGATGACCGGCCCGCTCACGGATCAGGATGCGACGCCCCCGAACGCAACGACAACGGAGACGAAGACGCCATGACCGTACGACACGACCCCACGGCCGCCGACGCCCTGAGCTCGGCCGTCAGCGTGGCCCTGATCGCGGGCGGCGTCTGGATCGCCCTGGCCGGACCCACGGGCCAGGTCCCGGTTCATTTCGGCATGGACGGCCAGGCGGACCGCTGGGCCAGTCGATATGAGCTGGCGGCCCTGATCGGCGGGCTGGGTTTGCTGAATGGGGTGATCGGGACCTTCACCAGCCTGGCCCGGCGGCGCAGCGACGACCCTGCGCGCAAACGGAGCCTGGGCGTCAATCAGGTGGTCACGGCCGTGGCCATGGGCGGGGTCGGCGCGTTCGCGTCGGCGACCAGCCTGGGCGCCGTGGACTCGCTGGGCGGACCAGCGCCCATGGCGGGGCTGGCTCTGCTGTTCCTGACCATCGGCGCCTTTCTAGGACGGGTGGGCGCAAACCCGGTCGTCGGGGTGCGCACGCCGTGGAGTTACAAGAGCAAGCTGGCGTGGGAACGGTCCAACCGACTGGCGGGACGATGCTTCTTCTGGCTGGGGCTGGTCGGCCTGATCGCCTCGCCGGTCGCGCCGCAACCGCTGGGCCTGCAACTGCTGATCGGGGGCGTCCTGTTGTCCGCGCTCTGGGCCGTGGTCGAGAGTTGGCGCGTGTGGCGCACCGATCCCGAGCGCCAACCCTTCTGATTTTCACGCCAACGACGGAGCCCGCCATGCTGAGCCTCGCCCTCGCCGCCGCCCTGACCGTTTCCCCGACCGAGACGCCAGTCGCCCTGCCCGGCCAGCCGGCGCCGTTGCACGGGACCTTGCTGACGCCGGACGGCGCGCCGCGGGCGGTGGCGGTGATGCTGCCCGGCTCGGGCCCGACCGACCGCAATGGCGACAGCCCGCTGGGCGTGCGCGCCGCCAGCACGCGGCTGTTGGCCGAGGCGTTGGGTCAGCAGGGGATCGCCTCCATCCGCTATGACAAACGGGGCATCGGCGAAAGTCAGGCGGCAGCGACCGACGAGGCCGACCTCAGGTTCGACGACATGGCGACCGACGCCCGCGCCTGGGCGGCCGAGGCCGTGGCGAAGACCGGCCTGCCGTGCGCCTGGCTGATCGGCCATAGCGAGGGGGCGCTGGTCGCCCTGGTCGCGGCGCAGGCGTCGGGCACGCCGGTGTGCGGCCTGGTGCTGATCGCGGGCGCCGGACGCCCGGCGGGCGCGGTGTTGCGCGAACAGTTGAACGCCGCCCTGCCCGAGGCGCTGAAGCCGGCGGCCATGAGCGCGCTGGACGATCTGGAAGCCGGCCGCCCGACCGAGGCGCCGGCAGCGCTGGCCGCCGTGTTCCGGCCGTCGGTCCAGCCCTATCTGATGTCCTGGCTGCCGCTGGATCCGGCGACGCTGGCGGCGGATTATGACGGGCCGATCCTGATCGTCCAGGGCGACCACGACCTGCAGATCCCGATGAGCGACGCCGAGCGGGTGGCCGCCGCCCAGCCGCGCGCCGAACTGGTTCGGCTGGAGGGAGTCAATCATGTGCTGAAGGTCGCGCCCGCCGACCGGGCGGGCAATCTGGCGACCTATGCCGATCCGGCCCTGCCGCTGGCGCCCGGCGTGGCCGAGGCAGTGGGCGGCTTTATCCTGAAAGCGGCGCCCGCCGTACGCTGACGGCGCGGCCTTCGACGACGGTCTGGATCAGGGTGCGCGTCGTCCCCTCCAGTCGCACGGCGCTGAGCACGCCGGTGGCGTAGGCGCCGGTGTCGACGCCGATGCGGCGATGGTCGGCGACCAGCACGTCCTGCGGCGTGTGGCCGTGGACCACGACCCGCTCGAACGGGCGGGGATCGGACAGGAAGGCGTTGCGGACCCACATCAGGTCCTGCTGCGACTGGTCCGCCAGGGCGACGCCGGGCCGCGCGCCAGCGTGGGCGAAGAAATAGTCGCCGATCACCACCGAATATTCGAGGTCGCACAGGAAGGCGCGGTGATCGGGCCCCATCGCCTTGTTCAGCGCCCTGGCCGCCCTTGCCCAGCCGTCGGCGTCGCCGCGCATGGCCGGCGGCGTGACGCCATAGGACCGCAGGGCCTCGCGTCCCCCATAGTCGCACCAGCCGGGGCCTAGCTCGGGATCGGAGAGGAAGGCCTCCATCCGGTCCTCGTGATTGCCGCGCAGGAGGCGCCGCTCGCGCCCGTCGCCCTGGGGCAGGTGCAGCAGGCGGTCGATCACGCCGCGCGAGTCCGGCCCGCGATCGACGTAGTCGCCCAGCATGACCACGACCTTGCGCTCGGCGTCGCTGTTGGCCGCATCGGCCTCTATCGCATCCAGCAGGGGATTCAGCAGGTCCAGCCGGCCGTGCACGTCGCCCACGGCCCAGACGACCACGCCCGGCGGCGTGGATGCGGGGCGCGCATGCACCGACGGCGTGGGCCGGGCCAAGGACTCAGGCCGTGTCCGGCCGCCCAGAAGTCGGGACAGCCAGCCCAAGGATCAGAAGAACCGCTCGCCGATGCGGATAGTGTCGCCCGGCGCGACCTGGGTCGCCGTGGTCAGGGGGAAGGTTTGTTCGCCGGCGCTGTCGGCGCGCTTGATGAAGACCCGGCGCGTATCGGCCCGGTAGGTGAAGCCCTCGGCCGTGGCCACGGCGTTCATGACGCTGAGGTTCATGGTGTAGGGATATTCACCGGGCTTGTTCACCTCGCCCAGGATGTAGAAGGGCCGATAATTCAGCACCTCGGCGCTGACGCGCGGCTCGTTGATATAGCCCTGCTTAAGGGCCTCGGCGATTTCGGCCTGGAACTGGGAGATGGTGTAGCCAGCGGCCTGAACCTCGCCGATCAGCGGCAGGGAGACCTTGCCGCCCGAACCGACCAGGAACTCGCCGGTCAGGGCCTCTTCCCCGAAGACGTTGACCCGCACCTTGTCGGCCACGCCGAGGCGGTATTCCGGGATGATACGGTCGGACGCCGCCTCCTGGCCCGCAGGCGAAGCCGCGGCTGTAGCCGACTCTACGGGCAGGCCGACGGCCGACGCCGGCGCGCATCCCGCGACGCCGAAAACCAGAAAAGCGAGACCGACGAGTCCCGCCCGAAGTCCGTTCAACATGTCCACAAGCCCCCTTGGAGGCCGGACTATAGCCGTAAATGACGCCGTTCTCCAAGGCGCTGGCGGGCGCAACATCCTTAACAAGCATTCAGATTAACTAGTCGAATACCATGACAATCAACGATTAGAATACGACGTTTGTATTCTATATCTTACAAGACAAGCGTCAGAGTAGCCTCAGAACAAGAGGCCCGGCATGCACCTGACACGCCATCTGATCCTTCGTCTGTCCGCCCTGCTGGCCCTGTCGGCCGGAGCGACCGCCTGCGCCACCACCGACGCCGCTGCGCCTATGGGTGGGACGCTGGTTGCGGCCGTGACTGCACCCGTCGCCGGCCCGCTGGCCCCCGTGGGCACGGCGGCGTCGACGCCGACGGGTTTTCTCGATTTCTGCCGTCGCACGCCTGAAGACTGCGTAGAAGCCGGACAGCCCGCCGATAGTCTTGAACTGGCGTCGATCAGCGCGCGCGCCGCCGACCAATACTGGGCCGAGATCTTTGGCCGCCAAAGCAACGACACCGCGCCGGCCGCCGCAAGGCCGGCCCGCGCCGGTCGGTTCGACTGGAGCGGTGTCTTCGGCGCCGCCGCCGCGACGGACGCCGCGACCCAGGCCCTGGCAGTCGACGCGGTCGCTGTCGAGGCGGCGTCAGCGGATGACAGCCTGGCCCTGGCGGCCGGCGATGTCGCGCAGATCGCCGTGGCCGAGGTCGCCATGGCCGAGCTCATGGATACGGACGCCGTCCCGGCCGCCGATATGGCCGGCGACGTGGCGGCGGTGATCGCCCCCGCGAAACCGGCCGACTTCGCCGTGACCATGGACAAGGCGACCTGGAAACAGGTCCAGGCCCTGAATCGCGACGTCAATCGCCGCATCCGTCACCAGTCCGACCTGAAGACCTATGGCTCGGCCGACCGCTGGATCGTGCCGACCGCAACGGGCGCGCGCGGCGACTGCGAGGACTATGTGCTGGCCAAGCGCCGCGCCCTGGTGGCGGCGGGCGTGCCGGCCACGGCCCTGTCGATCGCCCTGGTGCGCACGCGGTGGGGCGAGGAACACGCCGTGCTGCTGCTGGCCACCCGCGAGGGCGAGTTCGTGCTGGACAACCTGACGCCGTGGATTTCGCGCTGGGATCGGGTCGACTATGAGTGGCGCCAGCGTCAGGCGCCCGGCCGAACCTTCGACTGGGTCTCGATGCAGGGTTGAAGGGGCCATAGAACGCCCCGCAGGGGGAGGGTTCATGGCTGAACGAAAAGCCGGTCGTGCGAGGCGCCTGATCGTGGGGGCATTCGCGCTGGGCGTCCTGGGCCTGAGCGGCGGACTGGTGCTGGCCCTGGCCGCGCCCGGACTGCCCTCGCCCCTGGCGTCATCGATGGTCAGCGTCCGCGAGGCGCGATCCGACGCCTTGGCCCCCGCGGATCTGGACAAGGCGCTGGCCGAAGCGCACGCCGCATTGAAACTGTCTCCCGCTGCCGCGACCGCCTGGCTGCGGGTGGCGGACCTGGAAACGCGCAAGGCCGGCGGACTGACCCCCGCCGCGCTGGAGGCGCTGGAGCGGTCCTACGAGGCGGCGCCGTTGGGACCGGACGTGACGATCTGGCGGCTGACCTTCCTGTTCGAACGCTGGCGCGATCTGCCCGCACCGCTGCGCCAGAAGGCGATCGCCGAGTTGAACGCCCGAACCAAGGCCCGGGCCCGCAGTTCGGACGATTTCGCGGCCACGATCCAAGACCCCGCAGGCCGGTTGGCGGCGCGGATGGCCGTGCGGATCGCCCTTCGTGAGAAACACCCCAATTCGGCGAACGGTGTAATCCAATAGCCACAGTCCCGCAATGAAACACCCTTGCAGCGCAGCAATTCTGCTTAGTCATCTTTGCTAACAAACCTTTACCATATAGGGCGGAGCGGCATTCCTAAGGGGGACTTCCGAATGAAACGCTCTGCTTGGCTCGCCGCCCTGCCCGTTCTGGCGATGGCCGGCTTCGCCGTCGCCGCGCCGGCCGCGCCTGCCGCAGTCGTGGTCCAGGGGGTCGATCAGACGGCCGCCCTGGCCCTGACGCTTCAGGCCGCCATCGTCGAGGCCCAGGCCGACGCCGCCGCACGCGGCCTGTCGGACGCCGAAGCCCAGCTCGCCATCGAAGCCGCCATCGAAGCCGCCATCGCCGCTTCGGGCGCCGCGCCGGAAGTCGCCGCTGCGGCCCTGGGTCAGGCGCGCGCCAGCCTGGCCGCCTCGGGTTCGCTGTCGGCCGCCGCATCGGCCGCCGTGGCGTCGGTCACCCGCGTCATCGGCGCTGTCTCCAGCGCCCCCGCGTCGGGCGGCCAGAGCGGCGGCTCCGCCATGGGCGCCCCGCCTTCGGCCGGCGGCGCGGGCGGTGGTGGTTCGGACTACCGCCCCAACACCTGATCCCGGTTCCCGGCCGCCTGCCGCGGCCGGACAGCCTGCCGCCCCCTCCCCACCATAACCGTCGAGACGGGCGCCCATGCGCCCGGATGAGGTTTGCCATGTCCTTTCTGAAAACCAGCGTGGCCGCTGTCGCCGCCCTGAGCGCCGCCGCCCCCGGCGGCGCTGTCCAGGCGCAGTCGGCCGAGTCCGCCGTCAGCCGCGCCCAGGGTCAGAGCGCCGACCTGTTCGCCCGCGACCGCAACATATCGGTGCGCGAGCGTCCGCGTCCCGACTATGAAGCGCTGGGCGTGCCGATGGGCGTCTTCTCCGCCTTCCCGCGGGTGGAGATCGAGGCCGAGCAGAACGACAATGTGTTCGCCGTGGCCACGGGCGAGGACAGTGACCTGATCTGGCGGGTCAAGCCGGAGTTGGCGCTGGAATCGGGCTGGTCCCGCCATTCGCTGCGCGCCTATGCCCGCGCCGCGATCAGCCGTTATTCCGACTTCTCGGACGAGAATTCCGAGGATTGGGGGACGGGCGCCGCCGGTCGCATCGACATCACCCGCGCCGCCAATCTGGCGCTGGGCGCCGACTATGCCCGGCTGACCGAGCCGCGCACCTCGTCCAGCGCACCGGCCGCGGCCGCAGAGCCGGTCCGCTATGACCTGGCCCAGGCCTTCGCCGCCGGGACCCGCGTCTCGGGTCGCCTGAAACTGGGCGTCCGCGCCGACCTGCGGTCGTTCGACTATGACGACGCCTTCACCGCCGGCGGGGTCGAGATCGATCAGGACAGCCGCGACCGCACCATCACCAGCCTGTCGGGTCGTGGTGACTATGCGTTGAGCCCGGCGACGGCGGTGTTCGGTCAGCTGACCGCCAACAAGCGCAACTATGACGACGCCGGCGCGCCCGGCGTCCTGTCGCGCGACTCCGACGGCTATGAAGTGCTGGGCGGCGTCAATTTCGAGATCGGCGCCGTGTCGCGCGGTGAAATCGCCGCTGGCTATGTCAGTCAGGACTTCGACAACTACGACAACATCGACGGCTTCGCCGCGCGCGGCCTGCTGGAGTGGTTCCCCACCCAGATGACCACCGTGACTCTGACCGGGGCCCGCGCGGTCGAGGATTCCGGCATCGCCTTCTCGGGCGGTTACATGTCGTCGTCGGCGGGCGTGCGCGTCGATCACGAACTGCGCCGCAACGTCATTCTGAGCGCCAACGCCACTGTCGCCCGCGACGAATACGAAGGCATCGACCGCGAGGACGAGCGGGTCGGCGTCTCGGTCAGCGGCACCTGGCTGGTCAACCGCCGCGCCGGCGTGACTGTGGCCGCAAGCCGGTTCGACCAGTCGTCCAAGGGCGCCGACAGCGGCGCGGACTTCGACGTCAACCGCCTGACGGTCACCCTTGTAACCCAGTTCTAGTGCTGAGCGCCCTCGTGGCGCCGGGAAGCGTACCCCATGAATCGTGAACTCGATCCCCGCAGCATCCGCGGTCCCGGCGCCCCCGGGGCCGCTGACTGGTTTCAGGGGCAGGGCGTGGGGCAAGGCGTAGGCTACGGCTTGCGCCAGGCGCTGGGCGACGCGATCGATCCGCACCGACTGATCGCCATCTTCCGCCGACGGTTGAAGCTGTTCCTGGCGATCGCGGCGGTGATCCTGCTGGCGACGGTGGTCTATACGGCCCGCGCCACGCCGATGTTCACGGCCACGGCCAATGTCATGATCGACACCCGCCAGCAGCAGGTGGTCGACACCCAGGCCGTGCTGTCGGGCCTGAGCGCCGATTCCGGCGTCATCGACACCGAGGTCGAGATCCTGCGGTCGCGGCATCTGGCCCAGCGCGTGGTCGATACGCTGAAGCTGGACCAGGACGCCGAGTTCAATCCGGACATCCGTCGCCCCGGCCTGGTCAAGACGGTGACCGGCGCAGCGGGCGCCATCCTGACCGGCGCGGCGCCGGACGGGGCGCGGGCGCGCCTGTCGGAGATGGAGCAGCTGAAGGCCAAGGAGCGGGTCGTCGATTCCGTCCTGTCGCGGCTGAAGATCAAGCGCGCGGGCCTGACCTACGTCATGAACGTGCAGTTCACCTCGGCCGATCCGGCCAAGGCCGCCAAGATCGCCAACACCTTCGCCGATCGCTATCTGCTGGAGCAGCTGGAAGCCAAGTTCGACGCGACGCGTCAGGCCAATCAGTGGCTGAATACCCGCCTGGGCGAACTGCGCATCGAGGTGCAGCAGGCCGAGACGGCGGTCGAACAATATCGTATCGCCAACAACCTGCTGAGCGCGTCGGGCGCGACCCTGACCGAGCAGGAAATCTCGACCTACAACCAGCAGCTGGCGACCGTTCGCGCCCAGCAGGCCGAGGACGAGGCGCGCCTGCGCACCGCCCGCGCCCAGCTGGCGCGCGGTTCGACCGGCGAAGACGTCGGCGAGGCCCTGGGTTCGACCGTGGTGCAGCAGTTGCGCGCCCAGCGCGCGACCGTCAGCGGTAGGGTCGCCGACCTGTCCGGCCGCTATGGCCCGCGTCACCCCGACATGATCCGCGCCCAGCGCGAACTGACCGACATCGACGGCCAGATCCAGGCCGAGATCCAGCGCATCATCTCGAACCTGGAGGCCCGGGTTCAGGTCGCGCGCGAGCGCACCGGATCGATGGCGTCCAGCCTGGGAACCGCGCGCGGCACCCTGGCCGCCAACAACGCCGCCTCGGTCCGGCTGAACGAACTGTCGCGCAACGCGGAATCCGCGCGGACCCTGTACCAGAGCTTCCTTGACCGCTTCAAAGAGACCAGCGCCCAGGAAGGCATCGAACAGTCCGACGCGCGCATCGTCTCGCGCGCCCGCATCCCGACCTCGCAGAGCGCGCCGAACATCCCGGTGAACCTGCTGCTGGGCCTGATGCTGGCCCTGGCCGGCGGCGTGGCGGGCATCGTCCTGGCCGAGATTCTGGACAGCGGCATGACCACCGCCGACGACGTGGAGCAACGGCTGGGCGTCGCGCATCTGGGCTCCGTGCCGCTGGTGTCATCGGTGTCGGAACCATTGGACGGGGACGAGACGCCCGTCGACTACATCGCGCGCAAGCCGCTATCGGCCTTTGCCGAGGCGGTGCGTGCGCTGCGCACCTCGGTTCTGTATTCGGCCACGGGCCAAACGGTGTCGGTGATCGCCCTGACCTCGGCCCTGCCGGCCGAGGGCAAGACGACGACCTCGCTTTGCCTGGCGCGCGTCGCCGCCCAGGCGGGCGGCAAGGTGGTCATCGTCGACTGCGACCTGCGCCGCCGCAACGTGAACCGCCTGCTGGGCGTCGAGCCTGAAGTCGGCCTGGTCGAGGTGCTGACCGGCAAGGCGACGCTGGATCAGGCGCTGATGCTGGACGCCCCGTCGGGCGCCAACGTCCTGCCGCTGACCAGCAACAGCTTCACGCCGCGCGATATCTTTGGCGAGAGCGGGATGGACGATCTGATCGCCGAACTGCGCAGCCGGTTCGACCTGGTCATCCTGGACACCGCGCCGGTGCTGGCCGTGGCCGACACCCGCGTGCTGGCGGCCAAGGCGGATGCGACCATCTTCCTGGCCCGCTGGCGCAAGACGCCGGAGAAGGCCATCGGCGCTGGCATTCGCCTGCTGCAAAAGGCCGGCGCGACGGTGACGGGCGTGGCCCTGACCCAGGTCGATATGAACGCCCAGGCCCGCTACGGCTATGGCGACGCCGGCTACTACTACGCCGACTACAAGAAATACTACGCAAGCTGACCATGGGCCGGATGTCCGCCCCCGCAACCGCCTCGTCGTCTCGCAGCCAGGCCTTCGCACCCCAGCGTCGGGCCGGCGCGCGGCTGAGCGGGCGAGCGCGGCTGGGGCTGGCGCTGGTCCCCGCCCTGCTGGCGCTGGCGCATCTGACGTTCGGGGCCAACCAGATGCTGGCGGCCCAGGTGCTGGCCATGCTGCTGGCGATCGCGCTGATTGTCGGTTTGATGCGACCGGCGGCGGCCGAGGAGCTGGCGGCGGTGCGGCCGCTGTGGCCCGTCGCGGCCCTGTTCGGCATGGTCGCGGGATGGGCGATCCTGAGCCTGTTCGTGGCCGGGCCTGACGGCGCGCATCCGGTGTGGAGCCGGGTCGGCGGGCAGGCCGGGACGATCAACCGGTCCGCCACCTTGCTGGAAATCGCCAAGCTGGGCGGGCTGGCCTGTGTCTTCCTGCTGGGCTGCATGCAGGGCGCGCGGCGATCCGGCGCAGTGTTCACCGTCAACGCCATACTGGCCGTCGGCGCGGTCTGGGCGGGCGTGGCGCTGACCATGTATCTGGGCGGGATGCAGGTGGCCGACACGCCGCGCCTGACCGGCGGTCTGATGAGCCCCAACAGCGCCGCCACCGTGTTCGGCGTGCTGACCGTGCTGGCGGCGGCGGACATGTTGCGGCGGCTGCGTGGGGCGCCGCCGGCCCTGCCGTTGCGGTTGCAGGCGATGGGGCCGGCGCTGGCGTGCGGGATCCTGTTTTCCGGCTGCCTGCTGCTGACCGCGTCGCGGATGGGCGTGGCCTCAACCCTGCTGGCGCTGGCGGCCCTGGTGCTGTGGAGCCAGTTCGCGACGCTGCGTCGCCATCCGCTACGATTGGTGGGAGGACTGGCGCTGGCGCTGGTCGGCCTGATGCTGCTGGGCGGGGACCTGTTCCTGTCACGGCTGGCGCGACTGGATCAGGACACGGGCGCGCGAGAGACCATCTTCTCGACCCACTGGCGCGCCTTCCTTGAAACGTCGCTGACGGGCCATGGATTGGGCGCGTTCAACGACGTCAACAACGCCATCATGACGCCCGAGACCTATGGCGCGCTGCATTTCATCCGGGCCATGCATAACGTCTATCTGCAGTGGCTGACCGAGGTCGGTGTGCTGGGCGCCGCGGCGATGTTCGCCCTGATCGCCGTGGTCATGGCGATCGCGGTAGGACGCGCCGTCGATCCCCGACCGGGGCAGAGCCTGCAACGCGGGCTGATCGCGGCCAATCTGGTGGTGCTGGCGCACGGCCTGACCGACTACGCCCTGCAAACCCCGTCCATCGCGGCCTTCTGGGCCTTCCTGCTGGGCCTGCAGTTCGCCTTTGGCGCGCTGCGGGATTGAGGAGAGACCATGTCGTCCGTCGATCAGCTTCCGCCGCGCGCGATCGATCCGGCGCTGCGGCTGTGGGCCGAGGCCCGGCGCATCGGACTGAGCCTGATCCAGCGCGAGGTCGCGCCGCTGGCGACGGCCGGGCTGGGCGCGGCGCTGGTGGTCCTGTGGGCCGGGGCGGCGGTCGTCATGTCCGGCCTGGCGCTGCTGGCCGCGCCGGCCGACGCGCGCCTGATCGCGCAGGTTGCGCCGCCGCCCAAGGCGATGACCGAGCTGACCCTGGCGCCCGACGCCCTGCGCGATCTGGACGCCGACGAGGCGCGGGCCGCCAACGCCGCCCTGCCCTTCTCGACCCTGCCGATCCTGTCGGCGCGGCCGTTCGTCATGCCGGTGGACCGGCCCGAGGATTATGCCCGCGCGCTGGATTGCCTGACGGCCGCCATCTATTATGAGGCCGCCTCGGAAACGACTGAGGGTCAGGCCGCCGTGGCGCAGGTGGTGCTGAACCGGTCGCGCCACCCGGCCTATCCGCGCACGATCTGCGGCGTGGTCTTCCAGGGGGCCGAGCGGGACACCGGCTGCCAGTTCACCTTCAGCTGCGACGGGGCGATGGCGCGGACGCCGAATGCCGCCGGCTGGGCGCGGGCGCGCGCTGTGGCCTCGGCCGCGCTGAACGGGGCGGTCGCGCCGGGCGTGGGGATGGCGACCCACTATCACACCGACTGGGTCGCCCCCTACTGGGCGCCGCGGCTGGTGAAGATGAAGCAGATCGGGACGCACATCTTCTATCGCTGGCCGGGGGCGTGGGGCCTGCCGTCCGCCTTTACCGGCGCGCATCCGGGGGCCGAGCCGATCGTCGCCGCCCTGTCACCGCTGGCCGAGCCGGCGGTCGAAATTCTGGGGCCGCCGCCGCTCGAGATGGCGACCAGCCCGATCGAGATCGAGATCGCGGCGCCGCGACTGGTCGAAGCCGTCGTCATCGTGGAGCCCGTACCGGTCGAGGAGGCGGCGCCCGTCGTCGTCGTGCGGCCGGCGCCGCCGCCCGTCATGGCCAGCCCGATGGCCCCGCCCGAGGCGCCGGCTCGCGCGCGGCGGGCCCGGATCGCGGCGCCCAGCAGCTGGTAAGGACCGCTCGCCCTTAGTGGGGCGAGGCGACGATGGCGTCAGGCTCGACCCGGCCGGGAATGCGGGCGCAGAGGATGGCGAAGACCGTCAGCAGGGCGTAGCCGGCCAGCGGCACGAAGAAGCCCAGATGCAGATCGCCCGAACGGTCGGCCACCTGCCCCGCCAGCAGCGGCAGGATCGCCCCGCCGATGATGCCGAACACCAGCAGGCCCGACGTGGCCGAGGCCGGCGCCGACGACCGCTCCAGCGTCAGGGTGAAGATGGTCGGGAACATGATCGAGTTGAAGAAGCCGACCGCCAGGGCCGCATAGGCGGCGGTGGTCCCGCCGCTCTGCGTCACCACCAGGCAAAGGCTGGCCGCCACCACGGTGCAGATCGACAGCAGGACACCGGCGCGCACCTTGGTCAGCAGGAACGAGCCGACGAAGCGGCCGATCATCGCGCCGCCCCAGTAGTAGGGCACCATCTTGCCCGCCTGCTCCAGCTCCAGGTTCAGGATGTCGGGGCTGGCCAGGAAGTTGGTCAGCATGGCGCCGATGGCCACTTCCGAGCCGACGTAGACGAAGATGGCCAGGGCGCCGAAAATCGCCCAGCGCGACTTCAGCGCCGACAGCATCGACGCCGCGCCCGCCGGGGCGGCGGCGTCGCGGGCGGGGGCGGCGGCGTTGATCTGTTTACGGGCCGAAGAGATGAAGGCGGCGATCAGGGCGAAGAAGACGCCCATGCCCAGAAAGGCGATGTCGATGCTGCGCAGGCTTTCGGCGCGGGTCGCGGCGGTGACCACGGCGCCGGCGGCGAAGATCCCGCCGGTCAGAAGGATGTGCGTCCCCACCCACGGCGCGAAGGTGGCGCCCAGCGAATTGAAGGCCTGAGAAAAGACCAGGCGGAAGTGCGAACTCTTGCGCGAGCCCAGTTCGGCCACCAGCGGATTGGCCGCGACCTGCAACAGGGTCACGCCCGAGCCGATGACGAACAGGGCCAGCAGGATGCCGGGATAGAAGTCGACGATGGTCGCCACCGGCACGATCAGGCACCCTGCCACCATGGTCAGCAGGGCGGCGATGATGGCCCGGCTGTAGCCCAGTCGCGACAGCACGGCGGCGGCGGGCAGCGAGGCCACGCCATAGGCGATGAACCAGGCCGAGGTGGTCAGGAAGGATTCGGTGTAGCTGAGATCGAACACCCGCCGCACCGCCGCGATCAACGGATCGATCAGCGAGGTCGCAAAGCCCCAGGCGAAGAACAGGCTGGTCACATAGGCGAAGGCGAGGCCCGTGCCGCGCGCCTTGGAGACTTGGGTGTCGGTCATGTCACTCCCCGATCGCCGCTATCGTTGCGGCCGTGGCCCCTTGGTTTCATCCGGCGCCGGTTCCGTCCAGCGCCGAGAGGGCGTTGAAAGAAAAAGTGTAGCGCCGCCCGGCCCGGTCTAGGCTGCGATCTTCAGCGAAAGGATGGCGTGGATGACGGGTCGGGAATGGTGGCGCGGGGCGGTGCTGTACCAGATCTATCCGCGCAGTTTCGCGGACATGACCGGCGACGGGGTCGGCGACCTGGACGGGATCACGGCGCACCTGGACCATGTCGCGTCGCTGGGCGTGGACGGGGTCTGGCTGTCGCCCTTCTTCCCCTCGCCGATGAAGGATTTTGGCTATGACGTGGCCGACTATTGCGGCGTCGATCCGATGTTCGGCGATCTGGCGGCGTTCGACCGGCTGCTGGCCAAGGCTCATGCGCTGGGGCTGAAGGTGGTGATCGACCAGGTCTGGGCCCACACCTCGGACCAGCATCCGTGGTTCCAGGCCAGCCGACAGGATCGCGTCAACGCCCACGCGGACTGGTACGTCTGGGCCGAGGCGAAGCCGGACGGGACGCCGCCGTCGAACTGGCAGTCGGTGTTCGGCGGCCCGGCCTGGACCTGGGACGCGCGGCGCGGCCAGTACTACATGCACAATTTCCTGAGCCAGCAGCCGCAGTTGAACCTGCGTCATCCGGCGGTGCAGGAGGCGCTGCTGGACGCGGCGCGGTTCTGGCTGGACCGGGGCGTGGATGGGTTCAGGCTGGACGCGATCAATTTCGCCATGCCCGACCCGTCGCTGCGGGACAATCCGGCGCTGCCGCCCGGCGGCAAGCGGACGCGGCCGTTCGATTTCCAGGACAAGCGGTTCAACCAGTCTCACCCCGACCTGATCCCGGTGCTGAGGCGGTTGCGGGCGCTGACCGACAGCTATCCCGGCGACCGGTTCACCGTGGCCGAGGTGCCCGGCGAGCGCGAGGCGCAGGAGATGCTGGCCGTCACGGCGGGCGGTGACCGCCTGAACAGCGCCTATGGCTTCCTCTATTTGTACGCGGACCGGCTGACGGCCGATCTGGTGGCGCGGGGGGCCGCGATGTGGCCG
>Ga0160473_100428_pt1 | contig 29393 bp, 34 predicted proteins | sample HID1975I_E11MG_FD_108217 | JGI IMG/M metagenome (GOLD analysis project Ga0160473, IMG submission 108217) | Enriched soil microbial communities from UW Madison campus, WI, USA - HID1975I_E11 MG | ecosystem: Environmental > Terrestrial > Soil > Unclassified | place: USA: Madison, Wisconsin... | reverse complement strand
GTGCTGGCGTTCGCGCTACGCCCGTACCGCGAGGAGATACGGGCACGCAAAGCGGCGGGCGTGTTCTAGACGGGCTCAGGAGGCGGCCATGCAGGACGATCACGATCAGGGTCTCGCCCACGATCTCGCCCGGATGTTCGGCGCACCTGCCACACGCCGGCGGGCGCTGGGGCTGGTGGCGGCCGGAGGAACGGTAGCGGCGGCCCTGATCGGCCGACGGTCACCGGTGCTGGCCGCCGAGCCGGCAGGTGGGGCCAGGTGCATCGCTTTCCCGCAGGAGACTGCGGGCCCTTATCCGGCTAATGGTTCGCGCGGGCGCGGGACGGCACCGCCCGACGTGCTTTCCACCAGCGGGATCGTGCGCAGTGACATCCGGCCAAGCTTCGCCGGACCGACCGGCCGGGCAGGGGGCGTGCCGGTTACGCTGCGGCTGCAACTGGTCAGTTCGGCACGCGGCTGCTCACCTCTGGCCGGCCATGCGGTCTATCTGTGGCAATGCGACGCGGCCGGGCTCTATTCTCTCTACACCGCCCCGAGCGAGAACTACCTGCGCGGTGTACAGGCCACGGACGGGAACGGGCGCGTGACGTTCCGGACCATCTTCCCCGCCGCCTACGATGGCCGTTTTCCGCACATGCATTTCGAACTGTATCGATCGGTCGCCGAGGCGGCGCGACACGCCCGCCCGATGCTGACCTCCCAGTTGGCGATGCCGCGCGATATCGCCCAGGCGGTCTTCCGCGCGGCGCCGATCTACGGCGACAGCGCGGCCAATATGAGCGGGCTCGACATCGCGTCCGACTATGTGTTCGGCAACAACCGGAGCGTGGAGATGGCGGCGATGACACCCGTCATGACCGGCAGCGCCGCCACCGGCTATGTCGCTACCGCCATCGTCGGCGTCGCCTGACCTTCCCGGTCAGCTCGGTTTGTCAACGACGAGCGAATTGCCCTCGGCATCGACCGGGTTGCGATCGTTTTCCGAGCACTGGAATTCCAGTAGCCGGCCGTTGCGGTCGCGGCTGTACGTGACGACCGTTTTGAACGGCTCCTCGAGCGCTTCCGGGTCCTCGATCGTCATCTCGTTGAGCAGGGTGTTCGGATCGCTGGGCTTCAGGTGAATGCGCTCGGTGATGTGGAACTTGTCCGAATGCATCATACCGGGCTGGATCTCGAGCGAGTCCTTGATCGCGATCGTGTCGACGACCAGCGTATCGCCGTCCCAGCGGCCGACGGCATGACCGAAATAGCCGGGATCGGGATCCTCGGGGTGCTGGCGGCCGTCGGTCCAGATGGTGCGGGTCTGCATCCACGCTTCCTGGTTGATCGTGACCCGGCCCGGCGTGAACAGGAACTCATAAGGATATTGGGCGAGCTGCATTATGCGCGGCAGGCCGGGCGGCGCGCAGTTGGACGTGGTCTTCCTCACGACCCCGTTGTTCCGGAGCATCTCCGCCCGCCAAGCGTCATAGCCGGCCTTGTACTTGCCCTTGAGCTTCGGCGCGGGGGCCGCTGCCGCCGGGCTGCCCTCCGGCCGCGGCGCGATGGTGCGAAACCAGATGCCACCCCAGTCCGGCAGCCGGTCAAGATCCTTGTACGCGCCTTTCGGGAAAGGCGCGCCCACGCCGGGCTTCAGCCCCTCGGGCGTCGGCGAGGGCTCCGGCGCGGTGCCGGCCTGCGCCCAGGACGGCGCTCCACCCAGCGACGCGAGCAGAAGCACCGCCGTCATTCCCGTCAGCGCGGCCTTGTGGATCATGCGAGTCTGCTCCTCCCCGAGCTTCGATTTTGAGCATCTGCTGACACCACAAGTTTACCGAGTCAACGTTTGCAGTAGCGGAGGAGGGCGAGTGCAGCGCCCGTCCGCGCGGCGCGGACGGGTCGCTGCTGCTGAGTGTCAGGTGGTAAGATCTGGAGCGGTCAGACCAGTGTGGCGTCGAGCGTAATCGTGGCGCTGAGCAGCTTGGAGACCGGGCAACCGGCCTTGGCCTTCTCCGCCAGTTCTTGGAATTTCGCGGGTTCGACGCCCGGGATCGCCGCCTTCAGCGTCAGGTTCGACGCGGTGATTGCAAAGCCGTCGTCGACCTTTTCGAGGCTGACCACGGCAGACGTATCCATCCGCGTGGCGGTAAGTCCGGCTTCACCAAGAATCAGCGACAGCGCCATCGTGAAGCAGGAGGCATGGGCGGCGGCGATGAGTTCCTCAGGGTTGGAACCGGCGACGCCTTCGAACCGGCTCGCGAAACCGTAGGGGTGCGCATCGAGCGCGCCGCTCTGTGTCGAGATCGTGCCGCGGCCGTCCTTGAGGCCGCCGGTCCACACCGCCGAACCACTCCGTTTGATCTGCATATGCCGTCTCCACGATTGATCGAGGCCAGCGCAGAAGGTGCGCGGCGTGGGGACTCAACCGCTCGAGAAGGTGAATGGTGCCCGGGGGCGGATTCGAACCACCGACACTGCGATTTTCAGTCGCATGCTCTACCAACTGAGCTACCCGGGCACGGGGAGCGTTGGAGCGGCGCCTATAGAGGCGGTGACGCGGGCCTGTCCAGCCCGTCCGAGGCGTTTTCGTCCTCTTCGATTGGCGGACCCGGAATTGCATATCCGTCACCCAGCCAGGCGAGCAGATCGCGGTCGCGACAACCTTGGCTGCAGAACGGGCGGTGGACGGGCGAGATCGGCTTGCCGCACAGCGAGCAAGCGGCGGAATTGCGCTTAAGGGTGTTCGACCTGGACATATCCGCCGGATATGGCGAGCGCCGGATCGCTCCGCAAGGCGACGCCGCCGCCCACGCGACGCGCCAGTTCGGCCAGCCATTCGGGTCGGGCGGCGAGACGATCGATCACGCCGGACTGCCCGACGATCGTGCGCAGGCCGACACCCGGCGTACGTTCGGCGCGGCGCAGCAGAGCACGGGCGGCCGCGCCGATGGGATCGTCGCGCAGCAGCTCGGGCAACGAGGCGCGCCGGCGTGGGCGGACGACCTGCAGGAAGCCGAAGCCGTTGACGGCGGTGCGTTCGAACGGCGGTGGCAACACGGCATCGAGCGCGGCGGCCGCGGACTGCCGCTCGGCCTTGGCGGCGAGGGTCGGCAGGTCGATGCCGATCGATCCGCCGATGTCCATGCGTCGGACCGCCCGACCTGCCGCTGCCGCCCCGGCCCGGGCGAGCTCGGCAAGCGGCAAAGATCCGTCGACGTCGAACAAGGTCATGGCCGGGGTCAGCGACAGGCGCAGGCCGCCGCCCGGAAAGGCGATCTCGCCGCTGGTCGCCTCCTCGATCAGTTCCGACCAGCCGGCCTGTTCCAGCCGGTCGGGGCCGTAGGCGGACAGCGCAGCGACCGGAAGTCCGGTCGCGCCGATCCGGCTCGCGAGATCGGGGGCGGGCGCGGCCTCGGCATTGGTGTCGGCAGGGCGGGCTTTCGCAAGCTTGGGCCGGCCGGGTTCGGACAGCGGCTCCCGCACGATCTCGACCAGCAGCCGGCCGCCTTCGCTCAGGCCCGGCGGCAGCGGCTCCAGGAGCACCTCGCTCCCGTCGTCGAGCGATGCGATACCGCGCCGGCCGGCGACCTGCTGACGGAGCAGGCGAGCCCGCAGGATCGCACCCGGGCGCGGGCCGGCGTCGTCGGTCTCGATCGCCGCTGCCAAGATCACATCATGTTCGACGAGCGCGGCCCGCGCCTCGCCGATGCCGGCTTCGTAGAGCCACTCAGCCAAGGGATGGAGCGGCCGGTGGATAGCCGGCGGCGGCTAGCAAGGCCCGCGTCTCGAACAACGGCAGGCCGACCACGCCCGAATGGCTGCCGGACAGGAAGCGGACGAACGCCTCGGCGCGTCCCTGGATGGCATAGCCGCCGGCCTTGCCGTGCCATTCGCCCGAGGCGAGATAGGCGGTGACCTCGGCGGCGGTGAGGCGCTTGAAGGCGACAATGCTGCTCGACAGGCGATGGCGCGCGCGGCCCTCGCCATCGATGAGCGTGACGGCGGTATGGACGCGGTGGCGCCGGCCGGACAGCAGATCGAGGCAGGTGCGCGCCTCGTCCTCTGCGTCCGTCTTCGGCAGGATGCGGCGGCCAACGGCGACGACGGTATCGGCGGCCAGGATCAGGGCGCCGGGATGGCGCGCGGCGACCGCAGCGGCCTTCGCGGCGGACAACCGCTCGGCGTGAGGTGCCGGTAGCTCCGATCGGGCGGGCGTCTCATCGATGTCGGCGGCGTCGACCGCGTCAGGAACGACGCCGATGCGAGCGAGCAGATCGAGCCGGCGCGGGCTGGCCGAGGCGAGGATCAGGCGCACGAGCGTGGCCGCGCAACCCGATCGGTCGCCACGCAACTAGATGCGAAGTCAGGAGAAAGCTTCATCGACGCGGTATCCAGGCGGGGACCGGTGAAGGACAGCCCGCCGACGCCGATCGCTCTATTTGAAACGATAGGTGATCCGGCCCTTAGTCAGATCATACGGCGTCAGCTCGACCAGCACCTCGTCGCCGACCAGCACGCGGATGCGGTTCTTGCGCATCTTGCCGGCGGTGTGACCGAGGATCTCATGGTCGTTTTCCAGGCGAACGCGAAACATCGCGTTGGGCAGGAGCTCGACCACCGAGCCACGCATTTCAAGCAGTTCTTCCTTCGCCAAACAAGGCTCTCCGCAACCGGGTTATGGGATAGGCGCGTCGCCCTTAGCGCCGCGACGTGCAAAAGGAAAGGTGGGTACCGCCCGTCACGCGATCAAGTCGAGCCGGACCGGACCTCGTCACCACAGAACGCCGTGCCGGTCGGGGCGCAGCGGATCGGGTGCGCGATCGCCGAGCGCCTGCAGCAAGTCGATCTCGACCGTCCGGCACATCGCGCTGAGCGGCACGTCGTGCACCGTCGCCGCAAAGGGATCGACCAGATCGTCACCGATGGTCAGCACCGCCAGGAACATCAGTCCCGCCAGCGTGGAGCCGAGCGGCGTGGCGAAGCCCAGCGTTTCGACCAACGCGATCGGCAAGAGGATGCAGAACAGGTGGGTGAATACCGTTGGGAGGAAGCGATACTGGTTGGGCAGCGGCGTATTCTTCAGCCGCTCCATCCCGCCCTGCGCGTTGGCGATGTCGATCAATATGGTTTCAAGCGATGCCTGCTGAATGGTATCGATCCAGCCGTTGCGCTGGGCCAGGCTGATCCGCCAGCCGGTGCCATCGACGATGCCGTTCGCGACGTTGGTGCGGGCGAGCGCCTCCGCCGCTTCGTCTTCCGACAGAAAACGGAGCACTTCGCTGTCGGCGTCCTGCCGGCGCAGTTGGCACCGCAGCGCGTTAACGTAGGCGATCTGGCGCAGGACGATGCTGCGCATCATGTCGCGCGCCTCGGGCTGCGACAGATAGCTGCGGGTGGCGCGCGCCAGGCTGCGGCTGGCGTTGATCATCAGCCCCCACAGCGAGCGGCCTTCCCACCAGCGCTGATAGGCGGAGTTGCTGCGAAATCCGAGGAACAGCGCCAGGACCGTTCCAAAAAGCGCGAACGGCAGGCTGGGCGCCCGATAGGGCAGCACATAGTAGGTCACGGTGACGACGACGTCCCAGACGAACAGCAAGGTGAGCGGCTTCCAGACCTCGCGAATGACCTGCTTGAAGCGGGGGACGGCGGTTACGATCATGGCGCCTCACTGTGACGGGACAGACCCGGCGGTTGCCGGACCGCGCAGCAACCGGCGCGGCCAGCCTAAACCCTCAGCAGCGGTTGCGTTCCCCAGGCACGGAAGAGAGTCGCCCGGGCGCACTGCACCCGGGCGAACTCAAGGGATCAACCAGCGTGCGCCAGCGCGGCGAGGAGGAGCAGGGCGACGATGTTGGTGATCTTGATCATCGGATTGACCGCCGGACCGGCCGTATCCTTGTAGGGATCGCCGACCGTGTCGCCGGTCACAGCCGCCTTGTGCGCCTCGGATCCCTTGCCGCCATGGTTGCCGTCCTCGATGTACTTCTTGGCATTGTCCCAGGCGCCGCCGCCGCTGGTCATCGAGATGGCGACGAACAGGCCCGACACGATGACGCCGAGCAGCAGCGCCCCGAGTGCCGCGAAGCCGCTCGCCTGGCCGGCGACGAGGGTGATGATGAAGTAGACCAGGATCGGCGCCAGGACCGGCAGAAGCGACGGCACGATCATCTCGCGGATCGCGGCGCGGGTGACGAGATCGACGGTGCGGGCGTAGTTGGGCCGGCTGGTCCCCGCCATGATGCCGGGATTGTCGCGGAACTGGGCGCGGACGTCCTCCACCACCGATCCTGCGGCGCGGCCGACCGCGGTCATGCCGAACGCGCCGAAGCTGTACGGCAGCAGCGCGCCGAGCAGCAGACCGACGATGACGTAGGGGTTGCTCAGCGAAAAATCGACCGGCGTGTCGGGAAAGAACTCCTTCAGGTCGGTCGTGTAGGCGCCGAACAGGACCAAGGCGGCGAGCGCGGCCGAGCCGATCGCATAACCTTTGGTCACCGCTTTGGTGGTGTTGCCGACGGCGTCGAGCGCGTCGGTGCGGATGCGAACCTCGTGCGGCAGGCCCGCCATTTCGGCGATACCGCCGGCATTGTCGGTCACGGGGCCATAAGCATCGAGCGCGACCACCATGCCGGCCAGCGCCAGCATCGACGTCGCGCCGAACGCGACGCCGATCACGCCGGCCAACTGGTAGGTGGCGATGACCGAGATGACGATTGCCAGCGTCGGCAGCGCGGTCGATTCCAGGCTGATGGCAAGGCCCTGGATGACGTTGGTGCCGTGGCCGGTTTCGGACGATTTGGCGATGCTGCGCACCGGCCGATAGGCGGTGCCGGTATAATATTCGGTGATCCAGACGAGCACGCCGGTGAGTGCAAGGCCGACCATCATGCACCAGAACAGGTCCATGCCGGTGAAGCCGCCGCCGACCGCCTGACGCGCGACCGAGCCGGCGACGTCGACGCCGGCCGCTTCGCGCGCCCCGCCGAGCACGGCGTTCATGTCGCCGAGCGTGTAGGCAGTGGCGACGTAGATCGCCGGGACCGCCAGGATCACGGACGTCCAGAAGCCCTTGTAGAGCGCCCCCATGATCGACTGGCCCTTGCCGAGCCGGACTGCATAGGTGCCGATGATCGAGGTGATGATGCACACCCCGCCGACGATCAGCGGCAGCGACATGAGGCGGGTCAGCTCGGCCGCGGTGCCGGCGATGGAAAGCGCGATCGACACCATCGTCACGCCGAGCGTCACGACGTAGGTTTCGAACAGATCGGCAGCCATGCCGGCGCAGTCGCCGACATTGTCGCCGACATTGTCGGCGATCGTGGCCGGGTTGCGGGGGTCGTCCTCCGGTATGCCCGCTTCGACCTTGCCGACGAGGTCGGCGCCGACGTCTGCCGCCTTGGTGAAGATGCCGCCGCCGAGGCGCGCGAAGATCGAGATGAGCGAGGCCCCGAACGCCAGCGCGACCAGTGCGTCGACGACGATCCGATCGTTGGGGGCGAGCGCGGCGGGGCCGGTCAGGTACCAGAAGAAGACCGAGATCGCGATCAGGCCGAGTCCTGCCACCAGCATGCCGGTGATCGCGCCCGATCGGAAGGCGAGGGTGAGGCCGGCCTGCAGGCTGGTCCGTGCCGCCTCAGCGGTGCGGACGTTCGCCTTGACCGACACGTTCATGCCGATGAAGCCGGTGAGGCCGGATAGCAAAGCGCCGATCAGGAAGCCGACCGCGGAGACGAGGCCGAGGAAGTAGGCGACGAGCAGGACGACGATGACGCCGACGACGGCGATGGTGCGATACTGGCGGGCGAGGTAGGCGCGGGCGCCTTCCTGGATGGCGGCGGCGATATCCTGCATCCGGTCATTGCCGGGAGAGGCGGCCAGGATCTGGCGACTGGTAATCGCGCCATAGGCAACGCCGACGAAACCGCACAATATCGCAAGAACGACTATGCTCATCCGCAATCCTTCCCCTGTCGAACCTTGATCGCGGGCGGGCGCTTTGCGTCCTGATCCGCGGGTTTCGGGGAGAGGTATGATCGGGAAGGCGCAGCCGCGCAAGCCGCCAAGAAGGCGCCCTAATCTGGCGGGAAATCAGCCGATCGGCAGGTGCGGCACGGTGAGCCAGGCGGCACTCGCCAGCCCGGCCAACGTGCCCAGCATGGCGATGATGGTACGGCGCAGATTATGGCTGGCGGGAAGTGATTCCATGTTCGTAGCCGAGCCTTTCGGGCAGCGGTACAGCGCCGCCGCGATCCTGCAACGTAAGCCCTGCGCCAGTGGCGAAGCGCCCGATTGCGGTCACGTTGAGCCCGAGTGGTTGGCAAAGAGTTAACAGCGCCGGTGCCGACGCCTCCGGCGCCGCGAACAGCAGCTCGTAATCGTCGCCAGCGGTCGCCGCCGCCAGGCGGGCGGCGCGGTCGCTGCCGGCGATCCTGCGCAGATCGGGCGAAAGCGGGACGGTGGCGAGATCGACCGTAACGGCCAGGCCGCTTGCCGCGGCGATGCGGCCGGCATCGATCAGCAGCCCGTCCGACACGTCGGCCATCGCATGGACCAACGGCGCGAGGCGCTGCCCGGCGGCCATGCGGGGCACCGGCCGGCGATAGGCGGCTAGCAGGGCGGGCGAGCCGTGAATCTCTCCCTGGGCGACGCGCAAACCGAGCCCGGCATCGCCGACCGTGCCGGTCACCCACAGTATGTCCCCGTCGCGCGCGCCGCTCCGGGCCGGTGCCGCGCCAGGTGCCACGCTGCCGATCGCGGTCAGCCCAAAAGCACGCGGTGCACCAACCGGCATCGCCACGGTGTCGCCACCCAGCAGCGGCACGGAGAAAGCTGAGAGGACCCCGGCCAAGCCGGCAGCGAAGGCGGCGTCTCGGATTGGTTCTCCGGCGAGCGCATAGCCCATCAGCACGCCCAGCGGGACGGCGCCCTTGGCGGCAAGATCCGAGAGATTGACGGCAACCAGCTTCCACGCGACGTCCTCGGGCGGGTCGGTGGCCAGGTAGTGGACGCCTTCGACGAGCATGTCGTGGGTCAGGACCAGATCGCGACCGGGCGGCGGCGCCAGTACGGCCGCATCGTCGGCAAGGCAGCGCGCCGCAGGATCGGTCGCGAGCTTGCGCAGTAGGTCGATAAAGGCGCGCTCGTCACTCATTCTCTGCCCCTTGCCGCATCGTACTGCTGCGGCATAGCGGGGCATTGCCAAGCGACGAAGATGGAGGTCGAGGAGTGGCGGCGGTGCGCGGGTTCGACTGGAAAAGCATGGCCGCCGCTCTCGTCACCTGCGCGGTCGGCTTCTGGCTGTTGCAGCCGGGCGCGTCGAGCCGGGTGGAAGACCGGCTAGCGGCGATCGCGGCGCGGATGCAGGGCGCGACGCAACAGACCATGGGCGACGGATCGACGCTTCGCAGCGTCATGGCACGAGGGCGGACGCTTACCCTGGGCATCGATGGTTCGAGCGATGCAGCCGCCGCGTCGACGGCGGCGGAGACGAATGCGGCACGTGCCGCCGAGCTGTGCGGCCAGGCCGACATACGCGAGCTGATCGCAGCCGGCGCACAGGTCGTGATCGAAAGCAGGACAGCGGCAGGCGAGCCGTTGCCGACCTTGCGCGTGGACCGCTGCGAAACGCCCTGAACCGCCTGCAGACCGGACGGGCCGCCCCCTCGCCGAGACAGGTGATGCCCGGGATTGGAAACAAAGCCGCGGCGTGACGTTCTGCGACACGGCCCCGAGAGAACCGGGACGGAGGATCTCCCTCCACAGGAGAGCGAATATGAAGATGCTTCCCCTCGCAGCCGCCGCGCTGCTGTTCACGACCAGCGCCATTGCCCAGGACGCCGCGGCGCCCGCCGGTGGTCCGGCCCCGGCACCCGGCGCGATGTCGCCCAACTCGAACATGGCGCCAAGCTCGACCGCGCCCGAGTCGACCGCACCGGAAGCGGCCGCCCCAGAGGCGAACGAGCCCGCGCAGACGCCGCCTGACAGCGCGCAGCCGAGCGCTTCCGCGCCGGTACCGTCCGAGCCCTCGTCGATGCCGCCTGCCGGCGCCAGCAGCGGTGCCTCCATGGGCGGTCAGGCCATGGCCGCCGGCGGGACCACCGACACCAGCAGCTATCCAACCTGCTCGCGAACCGTCACCGACAAGTGCGTGCAGCGCGCCGGCCGCAGCCGCCGTCGCTGATCTGACGAGGCTCCTCCGGCATTGCCGGGGGAGCCCGCCGGCTGTTTCAGGTCCGGACCGCCTTGGCGACCGAATCGAGCAGGCCGTTAACGAAGCCCTTCTCACGCTTGGCGTAGAACGCGTCGGCCACGTCGACATATTCGCTGATGACGGTCGCGGTCGGCACGTCGATCCGCGCGATCAGCTCATAGGCGCCGGCACGCAGGATCTGCCGCATCGGCCGGTCGAGTCGATCGAGCGACCAGCCCGATGCGAGCTTGGCCGCAATCGCGCTGTCGATCTCTTCCCGCCGGGCGTCCACGCCGCGGACGAGATCGTCGAAGAAATCGACCTCGGCATCCGCGTAGGTCTCATCCTCGATCGTCGCTCCCAGCCGATGCTGGTGAAACTCGTCGAGCAGCCGCGGCAGAGGCGTCTGCTCCATTTCCTGCTGATAGAGCGCCTGGACGGCGGCCAGCCGCGCCGCCGAGCGTGAGCGCGCGCGTTCGTTCGGCTTCTTCATGCCGCGTCGCCAAGCCGGACCGCGACCGAGGCTGCATGCGCGGGGAGACCCTCGGCCCGGGCGAGGGCGACGGCGGCCGGACCGATCCGGCGCAGCGCCGCTTCGTCACAGGCAAGGAAGCTCGTACGTTTCATGAAGTCCAATACCGAAAGTCCTGAGGAAAAGCGCGCCCGCCGGCCGGTCGGCAGGACGTGGTTGGGGCCACCGACATAATCGCCGACAGCCTCCGGCGTGTAGCGGCCGAGGAACACCGATCCGGCGTGGCGAACGCGGGCGAACAACGGTTCGGGATCGGCAACGGCGAGCTCGAGATGCTCCGGGGCGAGCCGGTCGACAAGAGCAGGCGCTTCATCGAGCGAACGCAGGAGGATGATCGCACCATTGACCGACCAGCTGGTCCGCGCGGTCGGCCCCGTCTGAAGGCGGTCAAGCTGCGCCTCGACAGCGGCGGCGACAGCATCGGCCAGCTTCGCATCGTCCGTGAACAGGATCGACTGGCTGGTCGGATCATGCTCCGCCTGGCTGAGAAGATCTGCGGCTATCCAGTCGGGATGATTGTCCTTGTCGGCAACGACCACGATCTCCGATGGTCCTGCCACCATGTCGATGCCGACGACGCCGTAGAGCTGGCGCTTCGCCTCGGCGACCCAAGCGTTGCCCGGGCCGACGACGACATCAACGGATGCGATCCGGTTCGTGCCATAAGCGAGCGCCGCAATCGCTTGAGCGCCGCCGATCCGCCACACGGTTTGCACACCGGCGATCTCGGCAGCGGCGAGGACCAGCGGATTGATGATGCCGCCGGGCGTCGGTGTGACCATGACGATGCGCTCAACCCCCGCAACAACGGCGGGAATGGCGTTCATCAGAACCGAGCTCGGGTAGGAAGCCCGACCGCCGGGAACGTAGAGCCCGGCGGCCTCGACCGCGTTCCAGCGCACGCCCATCCTGACGCCCGCGGCATCGGTCGTGTCGCTGTCGGCCGGGCGCTGCGCGGCGTGGTAGGTGCGGATGCGATCGGCGGCGAGTTCAAGTGCCGTGCGAAGTTCGGGCTCCAACCCGCCCAGCGCGGCCCGGCGCTCGGCGCGGCCGATTTCCCAGCCGGAGGCGTCGAGATCGTGGCTGTCGAAACGGCGGGTGTAGTCGGCCAGGGCCGCATCGCCCCGCTCGCGGACGGCAGCGACGATCGCCGCGACGTCACGCGAGACGTCGGCGTCAGTTTCACGGCGGGCATCGACTAGTGCCGCGAAGGCGGTGGCGAAGTCGGGATCGGCGGAGGAGAGGCGGTACGTCATCTAGGCGGCATCCCGCGCAACGACCGCCTGCCGGAAGGCGTCGACCAGGGGCGCGATCTCGCCGGCTCGGGTCTTGAAGGCGGCGCGATTGACGACCAGCCGTGCCGAGACGCGGGCGATGACCTCGACCTCGACCAACCCGTTTTCGGCAAGCGTCCGCCCCGACGAGACGAGGTCGACGATCCGGCTCGACAGGCCGAGCACCGGCGCGATCTCCATCGCCCCGTTCAGCTTGACGCACTCCGCCTGGACACCGCGGCTTTCGAAATGGCGCCGGGTCAGGTTCGGATATTTGGTGGCGACGCGGACATGGCTCCACTCGCGCGGATCGTCGCTCGCGGCCATAGCCGCCGGCTCGGCCACCGACAGGCGGCAGTGACCAATGTCTAGGTCGACCGGTGCGTAGAGCTCCGAATAGTCGAACTCCATGAGCACGTCCGATCCGACGATACCGAGCTGCGCAGCGCCATGGGCGACGAACGTCGCGACATCGAACGCTCGAACCCGGATCAGGCCGATGCCGGGATGGTTGGTCGCGAAGCGAAGCGCGCGGCTATCCTCGTCCGAGAAAGCGGGTTCGGGCACGATACCGACCCGCGCCAGCACCGGCAGCGTCTCGGTAAGGATGCGGCCCTTCGGGATCGCGATGATGATCGGTTCGGCCATGGGAGGGGCGCTTTACTTGGGCCGCCGATGCAGGGCAATGGCGAGGGATGGCGAGCGAGGAAGAGGTGCGCGCGGCGCTCCGCTGGCAGGCGGATTATTGCGTCAGGAGCGGTTCGCCGATCGTGGGCAGCATCTGCGCCGCTTTGGCGGCGGTGCTCGACCGGACGACGACAACGGGCCGGCGCGCCCTGGACTGGCCGGGCGATCCCACCGCCGACGCGTTGTCGCTGCGGATGGCGGCCCCGTTCCATGCCTTGCAGCGCAGCGGGCGAGCGGCTGCGCTCGATCCGGTCTTTGCCGGCGAGGCGCTCGCGCCCGAGACGGTCGAGGCGGCGGTGCGGGCGACGTTGGCCACGCACGACGACGAGATCGCACGCTGGATGGACGGCCCGCCGCAGACCAACGAACCCGCCCGATCGGCAGTGCTGATGGCAGGCCTGCTGGCGGTCGCCGCCGAATATCCGGCGATCACCGGGTTCGAACTGCTCGAGATCGGATCCTCGGCGGGGCTGAACCTGATGATCGGGCGCTATGGCTTCGAGCTGGGAGGCTTGCGGTTCGGGCCGGACGATGCGGCGATCACCATCGCGCCGGAGTGGCGCGGCTTCGCGCCGCCGGACAGACCACGCTGGATCGAGAGCGCGCGTGGCTGCGACATCGCGCCGGTCGACCTGACCTTGCCGGGCGAAGCGGAGCGGTTGCTCGCTTATGTCTGGCCCGACCAGCCGGCGCGCCTGGAACGCATGGCGCAAGCAATCGCAGAAGCACAAGCGCGCCCGCCCGGGCTTGAGCGCGGCGACGCCGCCGACTGGCTGAAGGAGCAGCTGAAGAAGCCGCAGGTCGAGGGGCAGGCGCGGGTGCTGATGCATAGCGTGGTGTGGCCCTATCTGCCTCAGGCCACGCAGTTGAAGATCGAGGCGCTGGTGGCGGCGGCACGGGGGCGGGCGACGCCGACCAAGCCGCTCGCCTGGGTGTCGTACGAATGGGGGCCTAAGCGCGAGCCGCACGAATTGCGGCTGCGCAGCTGGCCCGGGCTCGGGTTGAACCGGCTGCTGGCCTACGCCCATCCCCATGGGAGCTGGATCGAATGGCTGAGCACCTCGCCGCGCTAGGCGCCGTGCGGGCCCTTAGGGATAGCTGACGGTCTTCGGCACCTCGGGAAGCGGGATGAATTCGAGGTCGTCGCCGGGCACCGTCGGGAAGCGCCCGGCCTTCCAATCCTCGCGCGCGGTGCGAATGCGGTCCCGCGAGGAGGAGACGAAGTTCCACCAGACATGGCGCGGCGTCTGGAACGCCTCTCCGCCGCAGAGCATCACCCGTCCCCCGGTCGCCGATCGCAGCGTCGCGGTGGTGCCGGGGCGGAGCACGTACAGGACGGTCGGCTCCAGCGGCAGACCGTCCAGCGTGGCCTCGCCGGTCGCGCAGTAGAGGCCACGTTCGTCGGCGGAAGCGTCGATCGGAATGGCGCCGCCTGCATCCAGCGCAATGTCGGCATAGATCGTCTCGGCATAGGCGGTGACCGGCGACGACGCCCCCCAAAGAGTGCCCATGATCACCCGCGCCTGCGCGCCGCCGCCCGAGATCACCGGCATGTCGGCAGCGGGCACGTGCTCGAAGGCAGGCGCGATCTCCTCGCGCCCGTCGGGCAGGGCCAGCCAGGTCTGGATGCCGGAGAGCTCCGGACCGCCTGGGCGAACGGCGAGGGGGCTCCGCTCCGAATGGACGATGCCGGTGCCGGCGGTCATCAAGTTGACCGCGCCGGGCTCGATCGTCCGGAAGGTGCCGAGCGAGTCGCGATGATCGATCGCCCCGGCGAACAGGTAGGTGACCGTCGACAGGTTGATGTGCGGATGCGAGCGGACATCGATGCCGCCGCCAGGCGGCAGGTGCGCCGGCCCCATCTGGTCGAAGAAGATGAACGGACCGACCATCGTCCGCTCCCTGTGCGGCAAGGTGCGATGGACCTTGAACCCGCCAAGATCGTGGGTGGAGGGTTGCAAGGTCTGGATGACGAGATCGTCGGTCATGCCGCATCGAGCTCCGGATAGTGGCGGAAGATGCCGTCGCTAAACGGCAGGCGCCGGTCGCTGGCGAGATAGTCCTGCAGTTCCGGCAGCGTCGCGACAGCTTCGTGAAGACCGAGCAGTTTGGGGCAGTCGCGGATCACGCTGGCGGTGCGCTTGGGAAAGGCGAAGCGCAGGCCCTCGATCAGCTGGAACAGCGACAGATCGGCGTAGCTCCAGCGATCGCCTGCGATCCAGTCTCCGCTATGGAGCAGAACTCGTTCGAAATACTGGAGGAACTTGGGGATGCGGTTGGCCCGGAAGTCTTCGGCGCGGCGAGCGGCCTCGGGCTTCTGATCCTCATAAAAGAGCCCGCCGGCGATCGGATGATGGACGTCGTGCGCCTCTCCGACCATGTCGGCGATGGTGAGCTGAAGCTGGTTGACGCGGAGCCGGCCGGCAAGGTTGCCGGGCGCGAGATCGTGCCTTTCGCCGAGGAAGAGGAGGATGTTGGCGGTCTGCGCGATCGTCAGCCCGTCGGCAATCAGATAGGGCGGCGCGAACGGCGGCATGTCGCGCGGCACCGCCAGATCCGCGGCGAGCGCGCCCGCACCCTCTTCACGCGCCAGATCGCGATAGGAGATGGCGCCGGCCTCCAGCGCCAGGCGCACGAACTCCCCGCGACCGGGGATGGTCGGCCAGTACCAGAGGTCGTAGCTCATGCCGCCTCCTCGGGTGTGCGCGCCTTGATGGCGAGGGCGTGGACCCGCTCGGCAAGGAGGTCGCCGAGCGCGGTGTTGACCGCGCGCTGGCGCTCGACCCGGCTCTTGCCGACGAAGGCATCGGCGACGATCTCCACCGTGAAGTGACTTTCGCCGCGTTCGTCGTGGCCGGCATGGCCGCGATGTTTCTCGCTGTCGTCGATCACGGCGAGCCGTGCGGGGGCGAGGGCGGATGTCAGTCGGCGTTCGATTTCCGCGGCGACCGGGCCTGTAAGTTTGTCGGGCATGATCCCTATATAGCCCGAAAGGAAAGAGGGATCACAGTTGGCAAGTGAAGGTTCTGCCGCACGGAAAGGCGGCCCCAGATTTCATGGCCGCGTGCCGGGTGCGGCGCAGCATTGCGACCATCCTGGATGTGAGGAAGCCGGCGAGTTCCGCGCGCCGCCGGTGGGCGGTCGCCGGGCCGGGTTCGACGGGCCTGGCGACTGGCAGTGGTTCTGCCTGGATCACGTCCGTGCCTTCAACGGCGGCTACAACTACTTTTCCGGCATGAGCAGCGACGAGATCGCCGATGCGCAGCGCCCTTATGCCGGCTGGGAGCGGGAGACGCGGGCCTTTTCAGGGAATGCCGGCGGCACGCCGCGCTGGGCGGACTTCACCGATCCGCTCGATGCCATTCACGCCCGCTACACCGCGTCACGGCCGCCGGAGCGTACCGATGGCCGGCCGCTGTCGGACGCCGATCGCCGGTCGCTGAAGGTCCTGGGGCTGGACCATGACGCCGATCGGCGCACGCTGCGCCAGCGTTATGCCGATCTAGTTCGCCGCTATCACCCGGACCGGAACGGTGGCGACCGATCCTACGAGAAGGCTTTGCAGGAGGTGATTTCGGCTTATACGCAGCTGAAATCCCGCCCCGCGTTCGCCGGGGTCCCCACAGAGTAACGCTCTGTGGGGTGCCCCTGCGCCTGAGCACCAGAAAGCGCTACCCCATGGCCGATATCGCCAACGCCCAGCCCGACTCCCGCGACTCGACCGTGCTGGATGCGCCAGACAAGATGGTGAAGGTCCGCGAGCTGTTCGGGATCGACAGCGACATGCAGGTGCCGGCGTTCAGCGAGGCGGACGAACGCGTGCCGGATCTCGACCCGGCCTATGTCTTCGATGCGGACACCACGCTCGCGATCTGCGCGGGCTTCGCCCACAATCGCCGGGTGATGGTCCAGGGCTATCACGGCACCGGCAAGTCGACCCATATCGAGCAGGTCGCGGCGCGGCTAAACTGGCCGTGCATCCGCATCAATCTCGACGCGCATATCAGCCGGATCGATCTGGTCGGTCGCGACGCGATCGTGCTGCGCGATGGGCAGCAGGTGACGGAGTTCCGCGAGGGTCTGCTGCCCTGGGCGTTGCAGACGCCGACCGCGCTCGTCTTCGACGAGTATGATGCCGGGCGTCCGGACGTAATGTTCGTGATCCAGCGCGTGCTTGAGACCGAGGGCAAGCTGACCCTGCTCGACCAGAACCGGGTGATCCGGCCGAGCCCGTGGTTCCGGCTGTTCGCGACGTCGAACACGGTGGGTCTCGGCGACACGACCGGGCTCTACCACGGCACGCAGCAGATCAATCAGGGCCAGATGGACCGCTGGAACGTGGTCGTCACGCTCAATTACCTGCCGGCAGCGGTCGAGGCGCAAATCGTGCTCGCCAAGTCGGGTGAATATGACAAGCCGGACGGCAAGAAGGTCGTCGACAACATGGTCAAGGTCGCTGATCTGACCCGGCACGGCTTCATCGCGGGCGACATCTCGACGGTGATGAGCCCGCGGACCGTGATTTCCTGGGCGCAGAATGCGCTCATCTTCGGCGATGTCGGCTTCGCGTTCCGCCTGTCGTTCCTGAACAAGTGCGACGAGGCGGAGCGTTCGCTGGTCGCGGAATATTATCAGCGCGTGTTCGGCAAGGACCTGCCCGAGAGCGTGGTCGCCAAGGCCCGCTGATCGCGCGACCCCGCGTGCCGGGCTAACGCACGGTCGGGATTATGCTGATTGAAAATACCGATCCATCTTGTGCTCCCATCTGGCGGGAGCACCTATGTCTCTCAGGCTGCAGCATTCAGTCCGACAGCGTGCTGATAGATCTTTCATAGCATGTTTGCTCACACGACATGGATCGATAAAGCGGACGGAACATAGATCAACATCCGCTTCGTAAAGGATGTTATAGTCGCTCCATCGCCGCATATTAGTCGGGCTCTGGCGACTGAGAGATGCTTTGAGCTCCCGCCCTGTTTTGCGGGACGATCGATGAACGAGCCTCGTCACCCTCTGGAATTGCTCGTCCGCGATCTCAGCCTCCGGGCGGAGCTGAGCGCCGCCGACATGCAGATGGTCCTCGATCTGCCTTACGTGCTGAGGACGATCGAGCCGGGCACGTACATCATGCGCGAAGCTGATCCGCCCGAACTGTGCGGCGTCCTCGTTTCCGGCTTCGCCTATCGCCAGAAGATCACCGCGGAGGGTTCGCGGCAGATCCTGGCGATCAACATTCCCGGGGAAGCACTGGATTTCCAGCACCTGTTCCTGGAGGTATCCGACCACAGCGTGCAGATGCTGACCCGCGGCGAGGTCGCCTTCGTGCCGCAGGCGGCGATGGTCGCGCTGGCCAGGAGCGGCGATTCGCTGATGCAGGCAATCGTCGCCAAGGTGCTTGCCGACTCTTCGATCTTCCGAGAGTGGATTGCCAATGTCGGGCGCCGCGACGCACGATCGCGCGCCGCCCACCTGCTCTGCGAACTCGCCGTCCGGTTGAGCGCCCAGGGGCTTGCCGAGGAATATGGCTATCAGCTGCCGATGACGCAGGAACTGCTCGCCGACTCGCTGGGGCTTACCTCGGTGCACGTCAACCGCATGCTGACGAGCCTGGAGGCGGACGGCTACATCCTGCGCACGAGGCGGTACATCAGCTTCCCCGACTGGCCGAAGATGCGCCACATCGCCGATTTCAACGAGCGCTACCTGCACCTGGGTGACTGGCGTGCGCGGGAACTCGCCTACCTGCCGGGCTGACCCGGCTCCCTGCGGCGGGTCAGCCGGGGCGGGTCTCGTCTAGGTTCTGAGCGAGCAGCTTGTCGATCCGTCGGCCGTCCATGTCGAGGACCTCGAACCGCCAGGTGCCGAGCCGGAACGTCTCGCCAGCGGTCGGCAAATGGCGCAGCAGCGACAGGGCGAAGCCGGCCGCGGTCGCGTAATCGCGGTCCTCCGGCAGCGGAATGCCGAGCCGGTCGGCCAGCACGTCGGCAGATAGGGATCCCGAGACCAGCCAGCTGCCGTCCTCCCGCTCGACCAGCGGCGGATCGGTGTCCGGCTCCTCGTCCGAGGCGAAGCGCCCGGCGATGGCCGCCAGCAGGTCGGCCGGTGCGACGATGCCGTCGACATGGCCATATTCGTCACGGACGAGCGCCATCGGCACCTCCGCGTCGCGCAGGACGGTCAGAGCGTCCATCGCATCCATCTGGTCCGGCACGGCCGGCATGGACCGCATCAGCGCGCGCAGGTCGATACGATCGCCGGCGAGGAGGACGGACACCACGTCGCGGGCCTGGATGACGCCGACGATCTCGTCGACCGAGCCTTCCGCGACCGGCATCCGGCTGTGCGGCATGGCGAGGAGCTGCTGCATGACCTCTTCGGGCTCGGCGGTGAGATCGATCCATTCGATCTCGGTGCGCGGCGTCATCACCTCGCGGACCGGGCGGTCGGCCAGGCGGACGACGCCGGAGATGATCGCCCGCTCGCTTTCCTCGATCACGCCCGCATTAGATGCCTCCGCGACGACCAGGTGCAGTTCCTCGGCGGTAACGCGATTGTCCGACTCGCGGTTGAGGCCGACCAGGCGGAAGATCAGCGCGCTGGTCTTGTCGAGCAGCCAGACCAGAGGTGCCGTGATCCGCGACAGCCAGAGCATCGGCCCGGCCATGATCGCGGCGATCGGCTCCGGGCTGCGCAGCGCGAACTGCTTGGGGACGAGTTCGCCGACGATCAGCGACACATAGGTGGTGACGACGATGACGACCGCGAACCCGGTCTCCGCCGCGGCACGGGCCGGTACGCCGAGCAACGCCAGCCGCTCGCCGACCGGTCCGCCGAGGCTCGCGCCCGAATAGGCGCCGGCGAGAATGCCGATCAGGGTGATGCCAATCTGCACGGTCGAGAGGAACTTGCCGGGATCGGCGGCCAGCTCGATCGCGAGACGTGCGCCGCGCCGATGCGCGCGCGCCATCCCTTCAAGCCGCTGCCGGCGCGCGGAAACGATCGCCAGCTCCGACATGGCGAATACACCGTTGAGCGCGACCAGAGCGACGATGATCGCGAGGTCGAACCAGGGGAACGGCGAGGGGGCGGGGGGTGCGGGCATGCGCTGGTGGGAACTTCTATCGGGCCAAACTGTCAATTGGACAACCGCCTGATCATCACTTGTTCAACAGCGATGACGAACAAGGCGGGGATCTTGAACCAAAAGGGACGCTACGCCATGATTCTATCGCGCCGACTGACTACCGCCACCGCCGCCCTCGCGCTCCTTGCCGTCGCGGGCTGCACCACCGATCCCGTCACGGGCGAACAGCGCGTCTCGAAGGCGGCGATCGGTGCTGCGCTCGGTGGTGCGCTCGGTGCCGGTGGCGGTGCTCTCGTGGGTGGCCGGAACAGCCGGACCGAGACGATTGTCGGCGCTGGCATCGGTGCGATCGCCGGCGGCGCCGTCGGCGGCTACATGGATCGCCAGGAGCGCGAGCTGCGCGAGCGGACCGCCGGCACGGACGTGCAGGTGGTGCGTCAGGGCGACGACATCGTCCTCAACATGCCATCCGGCATCACCTTTGCCACCAACAGCTATTCGATCCAGCCGCAGTTCCGCAGCACGCTGGACGATGTCGCGCGCACGCTCGCCAGCTACGACCAGACCTTCATCGACGTGTACGGGCATACCGATTCGACCGGTGGCGACGCGATCAACGTGCCGTTGTCGGAGAACCGCGCCCGTGCGGTTGCCGATTATCTTACGGGGCGCGGCGTGAAGATGGCGCGAATCGGAACCCAGGGCTTCGGGTCCAGCCGTCCGATCGCCTCCAACGACACGCCCGAAGGCCGGCAGGAGAATCGCCGCGTCGAGATCAAGATCGTCCCGGTGACCGACACCCGCGGCTGATCGCCCACGGCCAATTCGTCTGATCCTCTCCGCCCGCCTCGACACCGTTTGGGGCGGGCGGAGCCATGTCTGGGGTCCGGCCGATGCTAGCGTCGTTCCTCGAAGAAGCCGCGGAGCAGCGCCGCCGCCTCGCTCTCACCTATGCCGGGATAGACGTCCGGCCGGTGATGGCAGGTCGGCTGCGCGAACAGCCGCGGACCGTGGGCCACCGCTCCGCCCTTGGGATCGGGCGCCGCATAATAGAGCCTGGCGATGCGGGAGAGCGCGATCGCGCCGGCGCACATCGCGCACGGCTCCAGCGTCACCCACAATTCGCAGCCGTCCAGGCGGGAGTCGCCGATCGCAGCCGCGGCGCGGCGGATCGCGACGATCTCTGCGTGGGCTGTCGGATCGTGATCGCTGCGCATCGCATTGGCCGACGTCGCGATCGTCGTACCAGCCCGGATGACGACGGCGCCGACCGGTACCTCGCCGGCCTGGGCAGCGGCGCGGGCGAGGTCGAGCGCCTGGCGCATGGGAGCGGGCAGGGGAAAGGCCATGCGTCCGCTTAGGCGAGCGCCGCGCCCGTGGAAACGGCAACGCGGCCCGCCTTGTTCAGGCGAACCGCGTGCTGGGCTTCAAAATCGTGACGAGCGCGAAGATCACGCCGGGCACGAAGAACAAGAGTGTGAGCACCGTGGCGATCCAGAAAGCGGGCGTGATGCCGCGATCGAGGAAGACGCCGAGCGGTGGAAGGAAAAGCGCGGCGACGATCGCCGCCGCGCTGTTTCCGGATCGCTTACTTGCCATCGGCCTTCTGGACGCCGACGACCGGCACGTCGATTTCGGTCTTGGTGGTGCCGACTTCGACCTTCGGCACGTCGACCGAGGTTTCCTTGGTGCCGACGACGACCTTGCCAACGTCCGCATCCACAGACGGCAGTTCGCCGCCCTGCACGGCCACCTTCGGCAGCTCGCCGGCATTGCCGCTCAGATTGACGAAGCCGGTCGCGACGGCGACGATCGCCAATAGAACGATCACGGCAAGAGCGATAAGTCCGGTGCGCATAATGTTTCCTTCCTGTTTTTATGACGGCTCCTAAACGTGCTACTCCCGTAACGGTTGCACCGGCTTGAAGAGAGCCGCGGCGATCTTGACCAAAGCGGCCGGGAACGGTATCCGCCCGGCCTTTCCGACCGTAACGAAATCAGGAATTTCACGATGTCGCGCATCTGCGAGCTGACTGGCAAGGGCCGCCAGGTTGGCCACAACGTCTCCCATGCGAACAACAAGACCAAGCGGACCTTTCTGCCGAACCTGCAGAACGTCACGCTGATGTCGGACACGCTCGGCACGGGCGTGAAGCTGCGCGTCTCCACGCACGGCCTGCGTTCGGTCGAGCATGTCGGTGGCCTGGACAATTGGCTGCTGAAGACCCGCGACATCGACCTGTCGCTGCGTGCCCGTCGCCTGAAGCGCGAGATCGCGAAGAAGTCGGCCGCAGCCGAGGCTCCCGCCGAAGCGGCCTGATGTTCAGGGGCTGCCTGCGGGCGGCCCCTCTTCCAGAGCGAACTTCAATAGCAGTGTGCGTTGCACACCGTTGAAGTTGTCGTCCGAGGCGATCCACAGGATCGTCCGCCGGCCTTCGCGGTCGATGCTTAGCGCCTCCATGTTATCGACCGTCAGCGGCGATGCCAGGCGGGCGAGTTCGCGCGGCACGAGCACGCGACCCGGAGCGATCTGCCGTGGATCGACGATCGTCACCACCGCGGAAACACCCTCCAGCAGCGTGAACCGCCGGTTGAGCAACACGATCCGGCCATCGGGAAGCTGCCCGGCGTCGGTGACGCGGTACCCCGTCGGCGCGCGGTAGCCGAAGCTCAGCGGCTTGGCGGACGGATCGGTTGGGTCGCCGGCGAACAGCAAGGCGGCGGTCGATCCCTGCGGTCCGGGCTGCTCCTCCGAGAAGACGATGAAGCGGCCGTCGGACAGGCGGGCCATTGCCTCCGGCCCACCGTTGGCGGGCCAGTTGCGCATGGCCGGAGGATTGGCGTGGCGCTCGGCGCGCGTAAAGCCCGGGGCGTAGCGCCAGATTGCGTTCGCATCCTCGAACCCGACCCACAGCCGCCCGGACACCGGATCCTGCTGAAGCGATTCCGTGTCGCGATTCTGCTTCTTCGCGCTGGAGCCGGGCCCGTCGGGCAGAGGGAAGAAGCGCGGGTCGATCATGTCCCCGCGCGGTCCGATCCTGAACGAGAGCACCGTGCCGGCATCGCTGAGCGCGATAACGCGGCCGCCGCGGACCACCATGGAGGAGATGCCGCCGAACCGCCGATCACGCGAGGTCAGCATCCAGCCGCCCAGATAACGCAGCGCCCCGACCCTGCTTCGCGCCGGATCCGCCGGATCCAGCGCTACAGGAGTCGCGATGATCCGCGGCGACTGCGTAGCAGGGCGGGCGACGGCGCCGATCGCAGCGACGGTGGCGATCACGGCAATGGACATGGGAAGACGCATTCGCGCCCGCATAGCGGGCCTGTCGGCACCTTCCAACCTTAACGCTGGGTAACATCCATGTTCAGGAGGGGCTCACGCGAATCATGGAATAAGGACATCGTGTTGACGACGCCTGCGTAGGGAACGGTCCCTGAGGCAACGCCGGCAGAGGTTTCGTAAGGGAGTTAGAGTCCATGTTCGCCAAGACGCTCAAGTTCGCCGCCGTTGCCGCGCTGACCGCCGCGACCATGGCGCCCGCCGCGGCCGAGGCACGCCCCCATTATGGCGACCGCTATGCGGGCGGCTATTATGACGGTGGTGGCGACCGCGGCTATTACCAGGACGTCCGCTACCGCGGGGATCGCGGCTACCGGGGTGATCGCGGCTATCGCGGTTATCGCGGCGGCTATTATGCCGATCGCGGCTATCGCGGCGGGCGCGGCTATTATCGTGGTGGTCGTTGCCGCGACAAGGGTACGGGCGGCACGATCATCGGCGCCATCGCCGGCGGCCTGCTCGGTAATGAGATCGGTCAGGGCCGCTACAATCGCGGCGACGGCACCGCCGGTGCAATCGTCGGCGCGGGTGTCGGCGCACTGGCCGGCCGGGCGATCGATCGCAACTGCTGATCAACGGTTCACCCTCGGGTAGCGTAGGGGGGTGGGAAGGCCGGGCTTTCTTCGGAAGGCCCGGCCTTTTTGTGTGTGCGCGCGTTGGCGCTCGTCACCGAGGGTCTCGTCATGCTGACGGGTGTCAGCATCCCTATGCGCCGCATCTCTGGATTCCCGCTCGTCGGGCGAATGGATCCTGACCTTCGTCAGGATGACGTTTCAAGGGAAAGGCCGCCCCCGGCGCGCTACTTCGCGTCGTCGAAGAGCGAGGCGAGCTGTTCCACCATGGTGCCGCCGAGCTGCTCGGCATCCATGATCGTCACCGCGCGCGCATAATAGCGCGTGACGTCGTGGCCGATGCCGATCGCTACGAGTTCGACCGGCGACTTGCCCTCGATCCAGCCGATCACCTGACGCAGATGCTTTTCCAGGTAGCTGCCGGAGTTAACCGACAGCGTGGAATCGTCGACCGGTGCGCCGTCCGAAATGACCATCAGGATGCGCCGCTCCTCGGGCCGCGAGATCAGACGATTGTGCGCCCAGAGCAACGCCTCGCCGTCGATATTCTCCTTGAGCAGCCCTTCGCGCATCATCAGGCCGAGCGACTTGCGCGCGCGCCGCCACGGCTCGTCGGCGCGCTTGTAGACGATGTGGCGCAGGTCGTTGAGCCGGCCGGGCGCGGGCGGGCGGCCTTCCGCCAGCCAACGCTCGCGGCTCTGCCCGCCTTTCCAGGCGCGGGTGGTGAAGCCCAGGATCTCGGTCTTGACGCCGCACCGCTCCAGCGTCCGCGCCAGGATGTCGGCACTGATGGCGGCGATCGAGATTGGGCGACCGCGCATCGATCCGCTGTTGTCGATGAGCAGCGTCACGACGGTGTCGCGGAAGTCGGTGTCGCGCTCGATCTTGTACGACAGCGAGTGCGTGGGATTGATGACGACGCGGGCAAGTCGCGCGGCATCGAGGAGCCCTTCCTCCTGGTCGAAATCCCAGCTGCGGTTCTGCTGCGCCATCAACCGACGCTGAAGGCGATTGGCGAGCTTGGTGACGGCGCCCTGAAGGTGGATCAGCTGCTGGTCGAGATAGGCGCGCAGCCGTGTCAGCTCTTCCTCGTCGCAGAGCTCGTTGGCGGCGATGACCTCGTCGAAGCTGGTGGTGTACGACTTGTAGTCGAAGTGCGGCGTGACGTCGGCCGGCGGGCGGTTCGGGCGGACGGGCATCATGCCCTCGTCGCCTTCCTCGCCAAGATCGGCATCGGTCTCCGACGCCGTATCGTCGTCCATCATCCGGGTTTCGCCGTCCTCGGAGCCATCCTCGTCAGACTCGGCACGGGTGTCGGTCTGGCTCTCGTCCTGGCCGGACTGATCACCTTCCTCATCCTCGCCCTGTTCGGACTGCTCCTGGTCGTCGCCTTCGCCTTCTTCGCCCTCGTCGGGATTTTCGTCCGGCTTGGTCTCGCCGGCGACGAGCTCGAGATCCTCGAGCAGGCGGGTGGCGAGCTTTGCAAAGCCGGCCTGGTCGTCGAGCGCGAGTTCGAGCGCGTCGAGATCGGCGCCGCCCTTGCATTCGATCCAGTCGCGGACCAGCGACAGCCCATGCTGGGCGATCGCCGGCGGCGCCTGGCCGGTCAGGCGCTCGCGGACCATCAGGCCGAGCGCGGAGGAGAGCGGCACCTCATCCCGATTGCGGGCGCGGGTCAGCGGGTCGGAGCGCATCCGGACACTGAGCGCCTGGGACAGGTTGGCGCGCACGCCGGCCATCGCACGCGATCCCAGCGCCTCGACCCGGGCCTGCTCGATGGCATCGAAGGCGGCGCGGGCGACCGGCTCGGACGGAGCCCGGCGTGCGTGGAGGGTGGCGTCGTGGTGGCGCATGCGGAGCGCAAAACCGTCGGCAAAGCCGCGCGCTTCCGCCACCTGGTCGGCGGGCAGAGCGCGGTTCGGCATCGGCACCTTGATCGACTTGGCGGACGAGGCCGGCGCGTCGGCGGTGAAGCCGAGCTCCAGCTCCGGTTCCTGCGCCATCGCGCGGGCCGCGCCGCCCAGCACCTGGCGGAAGGCTTCGATCGGGGTCTGCTCGGCCATCGTCCTGCTCAGCCGCCCAGCTTGCCGAATTTGGCCTCGAACCCGGCAATGTCGCCGGCCGCGAGATGGCCTGCCTGTTCGACCCAGCGATCACGGACGATGCGGCCCCGGAAGGTACCCATCTGCTCGTCGATCGCCTTTAGCCGGTCTCCCGACAAGGCGGCGAGCTGTTCGTAACGGGTAATGCCCAGCGCGCCGAGTCTCGCCGCGGCTTTGGGCCCGAGGCCCTTCAACGTGGTCAGCGGATCGGGCGGGCCCGCCACACCCGCATCGCTGGAGTGCGGCTCGGCCGCCGGTGTGGGCTCGGCTTCTGCGGTGACATCCATCGGCGGGGTGCGGATGGTTCCGACCACCTCTGGCGGCACCGACAGGACGGGATCGATCAGCCCCTCGGCGGCAAGGACCGGAACGTCCGGCTCCTGCGGCAGCGGCGCGGCCGTGTCGGCCTCGGTCGGCGGCAAGGCGCGGGCACGGCGCGCCAGCACGAACCCGAGCACGACGATGACCGCCAGCACGGCGAGGATGATGACGAGATAATAATTGTCCATGGCGTTCCTCGGCCTTGTCCGGCCTCATCCCTTACGCAACGTCCGGCCCGTGCGAAAGCGGCGGCTCGTGCTTCTCGGCCTCGCGTGCGATCTCCCGCCAGCCGATGTCGCGGCGACAGAAGCCGTCCGGGAAATCGATCACGTCGACGCCGCGGTAGGAGGCGGCCTGTGCCTCTGCGACAGTGGCGCCGGTCGCAGTGACGTTGAGGACGCGCCCGCCGGCGGCGACGAGTTGGCCGTCAATCAGAGCAGTGCCTGCCTGGAAGACCTTTGCGCCGGTCGCCTCGGCGGCGTCGATCCCGCGAATGGCACCGCCGCGGCGAGGGGTGCCGGGATAGCCTTCGGCAGCCATGACCACGGTCAGCGCAACCCGGTCCGAGAGGACCGGACGGGCGCGTTCGTTCAACCGGCCTTCGGCAGACGCCAGCAGCAGATCGATCAGGTCGTCCTCCAGCCGCATCATCAGCACCTGGCATTCCGGATCGCCGAAGCGGGCATTGTATTCGATCAGCTGCGGCCCCTCGTCCGTCAGCATCAGTCCGACATAGAGGACGCCGCTATACGGCGTGCCGGCGGTCGCCATGGCACGGACGGTCGGCTCGACGATCTCGGCCATGACTTGCGCCTCGAGCTCCGGCGTAAGGACGGTAGCCGGACTGTAAGCACCCATGCCGCCGGTGTTCGGACCAGTATCGCCGTCGCCGACTCGCTTGTGATCCTGCGCCGAGCCGAGCGGCAGGACGGTCGCGCCGTCGCAGATTGCGAAGAAGCTCGCTTCCTCGCCGTGGAGAAAGGCCTCGACGACGATCTCGCTACCGGCTCCACCGAAGCCGCCGTCGAACATGTCGGCGATCGCCGCCTCTGCTTCGTCGCGGGTGGAGGCGATGACCACGCCCTTGCCGGCGGCCAGACCGTCGGCCTTGATGACCACCGGCAGGCCGAAGCCGTCGAGGGCGGCCAGCGCATCTTCGGCACTCTCGAAGTGGCCGTAGGCGGCGGTCGGGATGCCGGCCTCGGCGCACAAAGCCTTGGTGAACGCCTTCGATCCTTCCAGGCGTGCCGCCGCTGCGGTTGGCCCGAAGGCGAGCACGCCGTTTTCCGCGAGCATATCGACCAGGCCGTCGACCAGCGGCTGCTCCGGGCCGATCACGACCAGGCCGATGTTCATGTCGCAGGCAAAGGCGCGCACGGATTCGAGGTGCGCATGATCCAGCGCGATGCATTCGGCATAGGCGGCTATCCCCGGATTGCCGGGGGCGGCATAGAGCTTCGTCAGCCGCGGCGATTGCGCCAGCTTCCACGCCAGCGCATGTTCGCGCCCGCCCGATCCGAGCAACAGGACGTTCATGGCTTCCTTTCCGACCGACAATCCGGCCCGGCTGTTAGCCGAGGACCTGCCGGGCGACAATTCGCCCGCTCTCTCCGTTTCCGAACTCTCCGGTGCGCTCAAGCGGACGGTGGAGGAACGGTTCGGGCATGTGCGGGTGCGCGGCGAGATTTCGGGGTGGAAGCGGGCGGCGTCGGGGCACTGCTACCTTACACTCAAGGACGACAAGGCCTGCATCGACGGTGTGCTGTGGAAGCAAAGCGCGATGGCGCTCGCCTTCCGGCCCGAAGACGGGATCGAAGTGATCGCGACCGGGCGGCTGACGACCTATCCGGGCCGATCGCGCTACCAGATCGTCATCGAGCGGCTGGAGCTGGCGGGGCAGGGGGCGCTGATGGCGCTGCTCGACCAGCGCCGCCGCGCCCTCGCCGCCGAAGGGTTGTTCGACCGCGAGCGCAAGCAGGCGCTGCCGTTCCTGCCGCGAGTGATCGGCGTCGTCACCTCGCCGACCGGTGCGGTGATCCGCGACATTCTCCACCGGCTCGAGGATCGCTGCCCGACGCGCGTGATCGTCTGGCCTGTCGCCGTTCAGGGCGAAGGGGCCGCGGCGCAGATCGCCGCCGCCGTGCGGGGGTTCGACGGGCGCAAGCCGGGCGGCAGCATTCCGCGGCCCGATCTCGTCATCGTCGCGCGGGGCGGCGGCTCGATCGAGGATCTTTGGGCCTTCAACGAGGAGGAGGTGGTGCGCGCGGTCGCCGCCTGCACCATCCCGATCATTTCTGCGGTCGGGCACGAGACCGACACGTCGCTGTGCGACTTCGCGGCCGACGTCCGCGCGCCGACGCCCACGGCAGCGGCGGAGATTGCGGTGCCGGTGCGCGCCGACCTGCTCGCCGACGTGCGCGATCTGGCGCTGCGGACGCAGCGCTGCGCCAACCGTTACCGCGATCATGCCGCCGAGCGGCTTGCCGTCGTCGCCCGGCGGTTGCCGCGGCGCGAGGCGCTGCTCGCGCCGCAACGACAGAAACTCGACGAACTTGGCGACCGGCTGCCGCGGGCGCTGGGGCGGCGGCTGGCCGAAGCGCGTGGCGATCTTGCCGCTGCGGCCGGGGCGCTCAGGCCGGGCTTGCTGCGGAGCCGGGTCGCGCGCGGGCGGGAGCGACTGGCGGCGGTGCGCTTGCGCCGGTCGCTGGTAGATGTGCGCCTGGCCGATGGCCGGGCGCGGCTCGACCGATTATGGCGGCTGGCGGCGCAGCTTCATCCCGACAAGCCGCTGGAGCGCGGCTATGCCCGCGTCGAGCGGCGCGATGGCGGGGTGGTCGCTACCGCCGCCGAGGCGCGAACCGCCGTGGCGCTGACGCTGCATTTCGCCGACGGCCAGGTCGATGCGCGGGTCGACGCCAAAGCCGGCTCCAAAGGCGCCCGCGGCAAGCCCGAGCAGCCTAGTCTGTTCTAGGCCCGCCGTGGCAGATCAGGCGGGATCGGCGGCGTGAAATCGGCGCGGCGCCACGGCGGATCAGCCGGCTCTTCCGGATCGGGCACGGCAAAGCCCAGATAGCCGAAGAAGGTCGCGATCAGGCGTTCGCTGGCATCCAGGATCGGGGTGCGACCGTGCAGGAAACGGGTGTTGTCGAGCATCAGTACGTCGCCGGGCTGCCACGCGACGGGTGCGCTCAGCCGGTTGCCCACGTCCCGGATCGCCACCAGCCATTCGTCGGGCACCGGGCGGCCGTCGTCGAGCAGAGGAAAGCCGGGGCGGTTGTTGTTGAACCGCGCGAACAGCAGGAAGTTG
>Ga0160473_100427_pt1 | contig 29436 bp, 28 predicted proteins | sample HID1975I_E11MG_FD_108217 | JGI IMG/M metagenome (GOLD analysis project Ga0160473, IMG submission 108217) | Enriched soil microbial communities from UW Madison campus, WI, USA - HID1975I_E11 MG | ecosystem: Environmental > Terrestrial > Soil > Unclassified | place: USA: Madison, Wisconsin... | reverse complement strand
GGGGCGATACCCCTTATCGGGGGACGCCAAAAGCGTCCATCCATGGACTTGAGCTCATGTGGCGACATCCATGTCGCCACATGCCCCCGATAAGGGGTCTCGCCCCCGGACGCCCCACAGACCACCGCGACCGGTACGAAGATCAACTGCGATATCCCTTCTGGTGGAGAGTCCCCCTTTGTTAGGGGGACGCGCCGACAGGCGCGGGGGTAGGCAGGGTGTGGGCCTGGCCCCTGGAGTTCGCTTCGCGAACTTCAGGGGCGAAGCCCGCGAAGCGGGATTTGCCGCTCGTTCAAACGATCCCGTTCACATGCAGCGTCCACACCGCGCATCCCAGGACGAACACGTTCGACCAGAACACCGCCGGCCGCCCGAACGTACTCTGGTAGATCCAGGTCGGCCGCGTGCGCCCACGCCGCGCCGCGTCGCGCGCGAGCATCGGCCCCATCACCCGCGGCAGGGTGACCAGGCATTGGTAGTTCACCACCGTCATGCCGACCCCCAACGTCCCCAGCACGCCCCATGGCCCAGCGCCCAGCAGGCTCAGCACCAACGTCGCCATGCTGGTCACGCCGGCGCTCAGCATCATCTGGCGCAGGACGCGACGTACCTGCGTGCGCTCGTGCTCGTGCTGCGTGTAGCTCAGCAGATAGAAGCCGCTGGCGTAGGTCATGGCGAAGCCAATCAGCAGCGACAAGCCCACCGCCAGCCAGGCACCAGGCGGAATCGCGCCGGCCCGCGCCATCATCGCCGCGCCCAGTGAACCCAGCGCGGTGCCGCCTGACAAGGCCGATACCCCCAGGCTGCCACCCAGCTTCGATGCGCCGCTCGCCGTGCTCAGCCCTGCGCCTATTGTGGTGGCGGCAATCGTCGTGCCCGCTACGCCCGGTGCCACCAGCATTGCCGCCGATACCACGGCCGCTGCAAAGGCCGCACCCGGGGCGCTGCTGCGGGCAAATTCACCGAAGCGCGTCAGCATCTGCTCGCGCACGTTCGCCCGCGCGCGCGACAGGCGCTTGCGCACGGCGGCGTCACTGAGGCCCAGCAGATGTGCAACCTGCTGCGAGCTTTGCCCTTCGCGGTAGTACAGCAGCAGGGTCTCGCGGCTCTCTTCAGGTAGCGCGCAGATCAGTTCTTCGGCGGCCAGTTCTTCTTCCACCCGCTGCATCCGCTCGGACGGCGAAGGCCCGGGGTCGGCTGCCATGCTGATCGCAAGCTCGGCCGCTTCGCCCGATAGCGGGCGGTGGCGCTGGGTGCGCAGCCAGTCGCGGGCGAGGTTGCGGGTGATCTGCCGCAGCCAGGGCAGGAAGCTGGCGTGGTTGTGCAGCTGCGCCAGTTGCTGCCAGGCGCGCAGGAAGGCTTCCTGCGCGATGTCCTCGCTGGCCGATACGTCGCGGGTGATCGCCAAGGCGATGGCAGTGACCGTGTTCTGGCACGCCGAGACGATGCGTCCATAGGCCTGCTGGCAGCCGGAGGCGGCAATGGGCAGGTCTCGCTGCAGGGTGAGGTCGAGCGCGTCGGCATTCATGTCGGACTCCTTCCGGTCTGCCTTCCATGACGCAGCGCGCGCTGCGATGTGACCGCGGGCAGCCCAGGCTGCCTGCGGGTGTCATTGCGCGGGTTGGATGCGCACGCGCGAGGGGTCTTCCTGTGCTTCAGCGGGTTGCTCCGCGGGTGCCGGTGCCTGCGCCGGGGCGGTGGCGGCCGGTGCGGCAGGCGTCGCCGGCGGGGCGGCGCGGTGGTGCAGGGCGATGAACAAGGCGATCGCGCCGATCACCAGCAGCAGGCCGATCCGGATGCGCCAGGTCCAGTTCTTCGTGCTGGTCTGTCCGAGTGGGTTGTCGGCGAAGGCATATTCGGCGAAAGGCACGTCGCGCCGGGTGGTGTCGAGCAGGCGGGCTTCGCGCAGCAGTTCGCGCGCGCGCGGCTGGTCGTCGGCACGCACCACCCACACCGTCGGATGACTTTGTGCGTTGCCTTCTTCGAGATAGCTGAATTGCCCGCTGCGCCGGCTGCGGTAGGAGCGGCCGTTGGTCAGGCGCACGTCGATGCCGGCATCGCGCAGGAGCTTGGCCACGCCTTCGGCGGTTTCAACACGCTGGCTGCTGAAAATCTTGCGCATGGTCAGTCCTTGGCCGGTACGGCGAGGCTGTCGCCATCGCGCACCACGCGAATCAGCCCTTCCTGGCTGGTGCTCGCCACCAGCACGCCGTCGCGGGTGAAGAACTGGCCACGGGCCAGGCCGCGCGAACCCTGCGCGGTGGGGCTGTCCAGCGAGTACAGCAGCCAGTCGTCGGTGCGGAACGGGCGATGGAACCACAAGGCGTGGTCCAGCGAGGCCATCTGCACGCCGGGCGTGTAGTAGCTGATGCCGTGCGGAAAGGTGGAGGTGCCGAGCAGCTGGAAGTCAGACGCGTAGGCGAGCAGGGCGCGATGCAGGGCCTGGTCATCGCCGACCGGATCGGTGAGACGCAGCCACATCTGCTGGAAAGGCGGGCGCTTGGGCGGGTTGAGCTCGTCGCGCGGAAATACGTGGCGGAATTCGAACGGGCCGCCACGCGACAACCAGCGCTGCACCTTCACCGGCAGCTTGGCCAGTACTTCCGGTGCGAGGGGCGGGGTGGGGGCGATGTCCTCGGGCTGCGGCACCTCGGGCATGCGCGACTGATGTTCGGCGCCGTCTTCGTGTTCCTGGAACGAGGCGGCGCAGAAAAAGATCACCTTGCCATGCTGGATCGCCGTGACCCGGCGCACCGAGAAGCTGCCGCCGTCGCGCGTGCGATCGACGTCGTAGACGATCGGGGCTTCGATGTTGCCCGCGCGCAGGAAGTAGGCGTGCAGCGAATGGGCCTGGCGGCCGTTCTCCACGGTGGCCTGCGCGGCCGACAAGGCCTGGCCCAGCACCTGGCCGCCGAATACGTACTTGGTGCCGATGTCGCGGCTTTGGCCCCGAAACAGGTTGTCCTCCAGCCGTTCCAGCGAGAGCAGGCTGATCAGTTCGGAGACGACGGGTTCAGCGGAGTCGGACAAGGTGGGGCCTGCGTGGCGATGGGCTGCAATCGGCCGCGATTATAGCCGGCGCGCCTGGCCGCCCACCCGGCTCAGGCAGGCTTGCGCAGCCTGGCGCCCAGGGCCTGCAGCGCGGCCTGGGCGTCTTCGGCGTACCAGGCTTCGACGAAGCGGTCGAGCTGGATCAGCTCCGGCGCCAGCGCTTCGCGCAGGTCGGCGCGGGCGACGTCACGGGTGTGCAGCATCGGCTGGCGCGGCAGGCGCAGCAGATCCTGCAGCCAGGCAATGGCACGGGCCACGACCAGTTCGCCATCGACCAGTTCGTCGACCAGGCCGATCTGCGCGGCCTGTTCGGCAGACACCATTTCGCCGGCCACCAGCAGGCGCTCGGCACGGTGTGCGCCCACCACGCGGCGCAGCAGGCGCTGGATGCCTTCGGGTGCGGCCAGGCCGACCTGTACTTCGTTCAGGCCGATGGCGTAGGGGCGTGCCGCATCGGCGCTGCGCGCCATGATCCGGTAATCGCAACACAGCGCCAGGACGCAGCCGCCGGCAGGCGAGTGGCCGGTGATCGCGGCGACGACGGGGATGCGGGCTTCGGCCAAGGTTTTCGCCGCGCCGAAGAAGGCCTGCCAGCTGTCGAACAGCTTGGCCCGGTCGTCACCGTGGGAGAGCAGGTAAGGCACGTCCAGGCCGCCGGAGAAGATGTGCGGTGCACCGGAAAGCACGATGGCGTGTGCGTCGTCGGCCTGGGCCGTGTTGATCGCGCCGATCAGCTCGCGGCACAGCGCGGTATCCAGCGCGTTGGCCGGCGGACGGGCCAGGCGGATCTCGCGGATGCGGGCGTGGTCGTGGATCTCGATGCTCATGACAGGCTCCTGGCGGCTGTGGCTATGATAGTCGCCATGAACATGACCCGCCTGCTCTGCATCCTCGCCGTCGCCGGTTTTGCCAGTGCGACCGTCCATGCCGCGCCCGCGAAGACGTGCGTGCCGCAGTTCCGCAATGGGTGGGTGCGATTGCCGCCTACGCCGTCGATGCCGATGGCTGCCGGGTTCGGAGAGTTCGTCAACGATTGCGCCCAGCCGATGGCGGTGGTGTCAGCTTCGAGCGCGGGATTTGATGAGGTATCGCTGCACGAGACCGCGCAGGTGGAGGGCGTCAATCGCATGCGCGAGGTGCCGCGCCTGGTGCTGCCGGTCAATGGCAAGGTGGCTTTGGCGCCGGGCGGGCTGCACCTGATGCTGATGCAGCCGAAGCAGGTGCTGGCGGAGGGCGCCAGCGTCGCTGTGACCTTTACGCTGGAAGATGGAAGCACGCTGCCGGCGACGCTGCAGGTGCGCAAGGTCGCGCCCTGACGCTGGGTCTCATCCGCTCTTTGAGTACCCTCATCCGCCCCTTCGGGGCACCTTCTCCCGCTTGCGGGAGAAGGGAGCTCCTCCCGCAAGCGGGAGTAGGGCGCAGGGCCCTCAATCATCATGAGTACGGCACCCCGCTTTTTGCTCCCCTCTCCCGTTTGCGGGAGAGGGGTCGGGGGTGAGGGAGAGGGGGCGAAGCCCCCTCAGGTAGAAGCCGTACGAATCGCCTCAGGCAGCGGTGCACTCTTCCCGCTTAGCGTATCCATCCACACCACCACCACGTTGCCGTCCGAATACAGCACGCCGTCGTCGTTCTGGTCGACGATGCGGTGGCCAATGGTGACGCTGCTGTTGCCAAGACGTTCGACGAACAGCTCGACCACGATGTCGTTCGGCCACACGATCGGTCGACGATAGTTGACGTTCGTCGCAGCGACCACCGGCGCGATGCGGTCGGTCATCGACACGCCCGGTACGCCCAGCATCCAGCGCACGCGCGCTTCTTCCAGGTAGGAAATGTACTTGGCGTTGTTGACGTGGCCCATGCTGTCCATGTCACGCCAGCGCACGCTGATCGGAACGCGGGCGAGGATCTTGTGCGCGGTGGGGGTATCGCTCATCACTTGCTCTTCTTGCGGGGGGCGGTCTTGCTTTTGGCGGCAGCCGGGGCGTCGCTCTTGGCGGTCTTGCTCTTGGTCGCCTTCTGCTTGCGCGGCGGCAATGCATCGGGCTTGTTGGCGATCGCCGCCGGGCGGGTCGGGCGCGTGGCCACCGAAGGCAGCATCCGCGCCAGGAACTGGCCGGTGTACGACGGTCCATGCGCGGCCACATCTTCCGGCGTACCCGTCACCAGGATGCTGCCACCACGGTGGCCGCCTTCCGGGCCCAGGTCCACGATCCAGTCCGCCGTCTTGATCACGTCGAGGTTGTGTTCGATCACCACCACGGTGTTGCCTTCGTCGCGCAGCTTGTGCAGCACCGCCAGCAGCGCCTCGATGTCGTGGAAGTGCAGGCCGGTGGTCGGCTCATCGAGGATGTACAAGGTGCGGCCGGTATCGCGCCGCGACAGTTCCTTGGACAGCTTCACGCGCTGTGCTTCGCCACCGGACAACGTGGTCGCGCTTTGGCCGAGCTTGACGTAGCTCAAGCCGACATCCACCAGCGTTTCCAGCTTGCGCGCGATCGCCGGCACGGGCTCGAACAGGGCCAGCGCATCTTCGACCGTCATCTGCAGCACGTCGTTGATGTTGTAGCCCTTGTAGAGGATCTCCAGCGTCTCGCGGTTGTAGCGCTTGCCGCCGCAGATATCGCAAGGCACGTACACGTCCGGCAGGAAGTGCATCTCCACCTTGATCATGCCGTCGCCCTGGCAGGCCTCGCAGCGGCCGCCACGCACGTTGAAGCTGAAACGCCCCGCCGAGTAGCCGCGCGCACGCGATTCGGGCACCTGCGCGAACAGCTCGCGCAGCGGGGTGAACAGGCCGGTGTACGTGGCCGGATTGCTGCGCGGCGTGCGGCCGATCGGCGACTGGTCGATGTCCACGACCTTGTCGAACAGGTCCAGGCCATCGATTTCGCGATACGGTGCCACCGGGTGCGATGAGCCGTTGATCTCGTTGGCAGCCAGCGAATACAGGGTGTCGTTGATCAGCGTCGACTTGCCCGAGCCGGATACGCCGGTGATGCAGGTCAGCAGGCCGGCCGGTATGTCGAGGTCCACGTCCTTGAGGTTGTTGCCCCGCGCGCCGCGCAGGTGCAGCGTCATCTTCGGATTGGGCTTGTGCCGCTGCTTCGGGATCTCGATCGCGCGCTTGCCGGACAGGTACTGGCCGGTGAGCGAACGCGGTGAGTCCAGCACCTGCTGCAACGTGCCCTGGCCGACGATCTCGCCGCCATGCACACCCGCGCCCGGGCCGATGTCCAGGACGTAGTCGGCCAGGCGGATCGCATCTTCGTCATGCTCGACCACGATCACCGTGTTGCCGAGGTCGCGCAGGCGGGTGAGGGTGCCGAGCAGGCGTTCGTTGTCACGCTGGTGCAGGCCGATCGACGGTTCGTCGAGCACGTACATCACGCCGACCAGGCCGGCGCCGATCTGGCTGGCCAGGCGGATGCGCTGGGCTTCGCCACCAGACAGGGTGTCGGCCTTGCGCTCCAGGGTGAGGTAATCCAGGCCCACGTCGACCAGGAAGCCGAGGCGTTCGGCGATTTCCTTGACGATCTTGGCCGCGATCTCGCCACGCCAGCCCGGCAGGTGCAGGTGCTTGAAGAAGTTCAGGGCCTCGTCCACTGGCAGGACCACCAGGTCCGGCAGCGGGCGATCGGCGACGAACACGTTGCGCGCGGCCTTGTTCAGGCGCGCGCCACCGCAGTCCGGGCAGGCGCGTTCGCTGATGTACTTGCCCAGCTCTTCCTGCACGGCTGCCGATTCGGTCTCGCCGTAACGCCGTTCGAGGTTGGGAATGATCCCCTCGAAACGATGCTTGCGTTGCGTGCGTCCGCCCGATTCGGTGAAGTAGGTGAAGGTGATGACGTCCTCACCGCTGCCGTACAGCACGGCCTGGGCCACCGCCGGCGGCAGCGACTGCCACGGGGCGTCCACGTCGAACTTGTAGTGCTTGGCCAGCGAGGCGATCAGCTGGAAGTAGTAGGCGTTGCGACGATCCCAGCCGCGCACCGCACCCGCGGACAGCGACAGCTCCGGGTGCACGACGACGCGCTCGGGGTCGAAGAATTCGGCCATGCCCAGGCCATCGCAGCTAGGGCAGGCGCCCATCGGCGCGTTGAACGAGAACAGGCGCGGTTCCAGCGCCGGCAGCGAATAATCGCACACCGGGCAGCTGTACTTGGAAGAGAACAGCTGCGGTGCGGCCTTCTCGTCATCCAGCGACTGCACCGCGGCCATGCCGTCACCGAGCTTGAGCGCGGTCTCGAACGATTCGGCCAGGCGCTGCTTGATGTCCTCGCGCGGGCGGAAGCGGTCGATCACCGCTTCGATGGTGTGCTTCTGGCGCAATGCCAGCGGCGGCACCGCGTCGATCTCGTACAGTTCGCCATCCACGCGAACGCGGACGAAGCCCTGCGCGCGCAGTTGCTCGAACACCTGGGCGTGTTCGCCCTTGCGGTCGCGAATGACCGGGGCCAGCAACATGTAGCGCTGTTCCGGGTCCAGCGTGAGCACCTGGTCGACCATCTGGCTGACGGTCTGTGCTTCGAGCGGGTAGCCGTGGTCCGGGCAGCGCGGCTGGCCTACGCGGGCATACAGCAGGCGCAGGTAGTCGTAGATCTCGGTGATCGTGCCGACGGTCGACCGCGGGTTGTGCGAGGTCGACTTCTGCTCGATCGAGATCGCCGGGGACAGGCCCTCGATGTGGTCGACATCGGGCTTTTCCATCACGCTGAGGAACTGCCGCGCATAGGCCGACAGCGACTCGACGTAGCGGCGCTGGCCCTCGGCGTAGATGGTGTCGAACGCCAGCGACGACTTGCCCGAGCCGGACAGCCCGGTAATGACGATCAGCTTGTCGCGCGGCAGGTCGAGATCGAGGTTCTTGAGGTTGTGCGTCCGCGCACCGCGGATGCGGATGTAGTCCAGCGCCATTCGTTCCTCAGGAGCGGGTGCTTCAAGCGGGGGGAGGGTGGCCCGGCGGGCCAATAGAGAAGCCTATCGACTGGGGCAGGTTGGGGCAAATCGCCGCAAGGCTAGTTTCCACGCAACTGTCTCAGGCCCTGCGACATGGGGGCGGAAGCGGGACGGACAAAGGTGGCGGGGGCTGCGGCCAGGCTGAGGGCTTCATCTGTTCAGGCAGGTGAGTGGGCGCCGGCCGGGCCAGGCCCAGGCGGAGCCGTGTGGGACCTGCGGCAGCCGCCCGCGCGGGCTCGGAACACCGCCGTGCTTGGCTTCCGGGGTGGTTGCGGGGTTTGACCCGGGGCATCTCGGCGGGCTATCATTCCGAGTCTGTTCGTCCCCCAGGGTGCGGCAGATCTATCAGAATAACTACAGAAGAGACGTCTCATGTACGCAGTCGTGGTCACCGGCGGTAAGCAATACCGCGTCGCGCAGGGCGAAACGCTCCGCGTGGAAAAACTCGAAGTCGAGGCCGGCAACGAGATCAAGTTCGACAACATCCTGATGCTGGGCGACAGCGACGGCATCAAGGTGGGCGACGCGCTGAAGGGCGCTTCGGTCACCGCCAAGGTCGTGTCCCATGGCCGTGCTGACAAGGTGCGCATCATCAAGTTCCGCCGCCGCAAGCACCACATGAAGCGCCAGGGTCACCGTCAGTACTACACCGAAATCGAAATCACCGGCATCGCCGGCTAAGCAAAGGAGAATTCGTCATGGCACATAAGAAGGGCGTAGGCTCCTCGCGCAACGGTCGCGATTCCAACCCGAAATACCTCGGCGTCAAGATCTTCGGTGGCCAGGCCATCGATGCCGGCAACATCATCGTGCGTCAGCGCGGCACCCAGTTCCACCCGGGCGCCGGCGTCGGTCTCGGCCGCGACCACACCTTGTTCGCGCTGGTCGACGGCACCGTCGAGTTCTCGGTCAAGGGTGCGAAGAAGCGTCGTACCGTCAGCGTCGTCCAGGCCTGATCCTGGTCTGCAACGGAGCCTGCGGGCTCCGCTGACACCAAGCCCCGCTTCGGCGGGGCTTTTGTTTCCTGCGGGCAGGGCATTCGCCCCGCGGCGGCTTGCCTGCCGTGTTTGGCCCGTTAGACTCGGCGCTGCCTGTGCGCGCCTTCCTTCCTTATTTCAGCTGCCTTCCCATGAAACTCGTAGACGAAGCAGAAATCCAGGTGATCGCCGGCAACGGCGGCAATGGCTGCGTCGGCTTCCGACGCGAGAAGTTCATCCCGCTCGGCGGGCCGGATGGTGGCGACGGCGGTAACGGCGGCAGCGTCTGGCTGCAGGCCGACGAAAACCTCAACACGCTGGTCGACTTCCGTCATGAGCGCATCTTCAAGGCGCAGCGTGGCGAGAACGGCATGGGCCGGCAGATGTACGGCAAGGCCGGCGAAGACCGGCTCATCATCGTGCCGGTCGGCACCGTGGTGATGAATGTCGATACCGATGAAGTCATCGGCGACCTGACCCGGCATGGCGATCGCCTGCTGGTCGCCAAGGGCGGCAAGGGCGGCCTGGGCAACATGCACTTCAAGAGCTCGACCAATCGTGCGCCGCGTCAGGCGCTGCCGGGCGAGTCGGGTGAAGAGCGCCTGCTCAAGCTGGAGCTGAAGCTGCTGGCCGACGTCGGCCTGCTGGGCTTTCCCAACGCCGGTAAGAGCACTTTCATTCGCGCCGTGTCCGCGGCGACGCCGAAGGTGGCCGACTATCCGTTCACCACGCTCTATCCCAACCTGGGCGTGGTCAGCGTGGAAATCGGGCGCAGCTTCGTCATTGCCGACATCCCGGGCCTGATCGAAGGTGCAGCGGAAGGCGCGGGCCTGGGTGCGCAGTTCCTGCGTCACCTGCAGCGCACGCGACTGCTGCTGCATCTGGTGGACGTCTCGCCCATGGAAGGCGGCGTGGAGGGTGTGTCGCCGGTGGAGCAGGTGCGCCTGCTGGAACATGAGCTACTCAAGCACGACCCCGAGCTGATGGCCAAGCCGCGCTGGCTGGTGCTCAACAAGGCCGACCTGATGTTCGAGGACGAGGCCCGCGCCGCGGCCGAGCAGGTCGTGGCCGAGCTCGGCTGGACGGGGCCCTGGTATCTGGTCTCGGCCCTGGGCCGCGAAGGCACCTGGCCGATCATGAAGGACGTCATGACGTTCTTCGATCGCCAGCGCCAGCAGGCTGAAGAGGAAGCGGATGCAGGCTGAGCCCGTCCGGGCCGGCGATTGCCAGTTCCCACGCGTCGCGCAGGTGCGCGCGCGTGCGGCTGCAAGCCGCTGGGCCCACCTGCAGGCAACAAAAAACCCGGCCAAGGCCGGGCTTTTTTATGCCGCCGAGGGCAGGGCCCCCGGCGTCGTCGCCGGATCAGGCGGCCTTGAGGGCCTTGATGCGGGCGGTGATGCGGCTCTTGTGGCGCGCAGCCTTGTTCTTGTGGATCAGGCCGCGGGCGCTGAAACGGTCGAGGATCGGCTGGGCGACGGCGAAAGCAGCTTCGGCGCCGGCGGCATCGTTGGCGTCAAGGGCCTTGATCACCTTCTTGACGGCGGTGCGCAGCATCGAACGCTGAGCCGTATTGCGCGCGTTGCGCACGACGGTCTGCTTGGCGCGCTTCTTGGCGGACTTGATATTGGCCACGGTGGTGGTTTCCTGAAAAATCGATGTGATGGAAAAAGCAAGCTCGAAATTATGATCGTCTCAAACATCCGCGTCAAGTCAGTTGTCAAGGGGGGCGCCCAGTGAGCAAGCCCCGCATGTGGAAGGGCCTGCTGTCATTCAGCAGCATGACGATGGTCTCCCGGGTCCTGGGCCTGGTCCGGGACCAGGTGATCTCCACCCAGTTCGGCACCAACGCCGTCACCGATGCGTTCTGGGTGGCGTTCCGCGTTCCGAACTTCCTGCGGCGCCTGTTCGCCGAAGGGTCGTTCGCCACCGCTTTCGTGCCCGTGTTCACCGAGGTCAAGGAAAGCCGCTCGCACGGTGACCTGCGCGAGTTGATGGCGCGGGTTTCCGGCACGCTCGGCGGCGCCCTGCTGGTGGTGACCGCGTTGGGCCTGATTTTCGCGCCGCAGCTGGCCTGGCTGTTCGGTAGCGGCGTGGCGACCGATCCGCAGAAGCAGGGGCTGCTGGTGGATCTGTTCCGCCTGACGTTCCCGTTCCTGCTGTTCGTCTCCCTTACCGCCCTGGCCGGTGGTGCGCTAAACAGTTTCCAGCGTTTCGCGATGCCGGCGCTGACCCCGGTGATCCTCAACCTGTGCATGATCGGCGGTGCGCTGTGGCTGGCGCCGCGGTTGGGCGGCCAGCCAGAGCAGCAGATCCTCGCCCTGGGCTGGGCGGTGCTGGCAGCGGGCGTGCTGCAGTTGCTGTTCCAGTTGCCGGCACTGCGCGGTATCGACCTGCTGACCCTGCCGCGCTGGGGCTGGCAGCATCCGGGCGTGCGCAAGGTGCTCACGCTGATGGTGCCGACCTTGTTCGGCTCGTCGGTGGCGCAGATCAACCTGCTGCTGGACACGGTGATTGCCTCGCGCCTGGCGGATGGCTCCCAGTCCTGGCTGTCGCTGGCCGATCGTTTCCTGGAGCTGCCCCTGGGCGTGTTCGGCGTGGCGCTGGGCACGGTGATCCTGCCGGCGCTGGCCCGCCATCACGTCAAGACCGATCGCGCGGGCTTCTCCAACGCGCTGGACTGGGGCCTGCGCACGACCTTGCTGATTGCCGTCCCGGCGATGCTGGGTCTGGTGCTGCTGGCCGAGCCTCTGATCGCCACGTTGTTCCAGCACGGCAAGTTCTCTGCCTTCGCCACTCAGATGACCGCCCTGTCGGTGTACGGACTGGCCTTCGGCCTGCCGGCGTTCGCCCTGTTGAAGATCGTGCTCCCGGCGTTCTATGCCCGCCAGGACACCCGCACGCCCGTGCGCGCTGGCGTGGTGGCGCTGGTGGCGAACATGGCGCTGAATTTCCTGTTCCTGGCGATCCTGTACCAGATCATGGTGCCGGAGGACCTCAAGGCGCAGGGGGTGATGACCGCGGTCGGCAAGCAGCCGGGCCTGCACCTGGCGCTGGGTATTGCCAGCGCGCTGTCCAGTTACCTGAATCTCGGGCTGCTCTGGTACTGGCTCGGCAAGACGGGCGTCTACGAACGGCGACCGGGGTGGGGTGGCTATCTGGCCCGCCTGGGCGTGGCCTGCGCGGCGATGGTGGCCGTGCTGGTGGCGATGCTGTGGTGGCTGCCGGACTTCACGGTGATGGGCAAGTGGCAGCGCGCCGGTGGCCTGGCCTGCCTGGTGGTTGGTGGCGGAATGGTCTACCTGCTGGCCTTGCTGGCACTCGGCTTCCGTCCCCGGGACCTGCGCGAGCATTGATCCTGCCGGGCCCGGCTATACTTCTGAATTCTTGTTTTGTCGTGACGGCCCGCACGGGCCGCGGATTTCCCGAACCGGAATGAGCAGGCTATTTCGAGACGTCGATGGCGGGTCCTTGTATCCGCACGGAAGCGTGGTCTGCATCGGCGCCTTCGATGGCCTGCACCTGGGGCATCGTGCGCTGGTGCGCCACGCCGTTGCCCGTGGGCAGGCGCTGGGCGTGCCGGCCGTGGCGGTCACCTTCGAGCCGCTGCCGCGTGAATTCTTCGCGCCGCAGAATCCGCCGCCGCGCCTGACCCTGGCGCGCGCCAAGTTCGAAGGCCTGCGCGAGCTTGGCGCCGAAGGCGTCGGCCTGCTGCGCTTCGATCGCAAGTTGTGCTCGCTGAGCGCAGAGGATTTCGTCCGGCAGTGCCTGGTTGGGCGGCTGCAGGCGCGCGAAGTGTGGATCGGCCCGGAGTTTCGCTTTGGCCACAAGCGCGGCGGCGACATCGCGCTGCTGCAGCGCATGGGCATTGAACTGGGCTTTTCCGCCGGCGAAATCGCCCCGGTGCACCTGCAGGGCGAACGCATCTCCAGCACCCGCATCCGCGAGCTGCTGGTGGCGGGGAATTTCGATCACGCCGCCGAACTGCTCGGCCGGCCCTATGCGATCGACGGTCGCGTGGTTCGCGGCAAGCAACTTGGCCGCACGCTCGGGTTCCCCACCGCCAATCTTCGATTCCCGCATACGCCGGCGCTGTCGGGTATCTACGCCACCTGGGTGCACGGCGTTTTCGAGCAGCCGTGGCCGTCGGTCTCCAGCTTCGGCACCCGGCCTACCGTGGCTGGCGTGGAGCCGTTGCTGGAAGCGCATTTGTTTGATTACCAAGGCGATCTGTACGGTCGCCATATCGCGGTCGAGTTCGTCGCCAAGCTGCGCGACGAAGAGAAATTCGACGGCCTGCCTGCGCTGACCGCGCAAATGCACCGCGACGCCGAGCAGGCCCGTCGCATCCTTTCCGAACAACGACTGCGAGCCACTGCGTGAGCCAGGACTACAAAGCCACCCTTCAACTGCCGGCAACGGAATTCCCGATGCGCGGCGACCTGCCCAAGCGCGAGCCGGGAATCCTGGCGCGCTGGGAAGAAGAAGGGTTCTACGCCAAGCTGCGCGCCCATGCCGCCGGCCGGCCGACCTTTGTCCTGCACGACGGCCCGCCGTATGCGAACGGCGCGATCCACCTGGGTCACGCGGTCAACAAGATCCTTAAGGACATCATCGTCAAGTCCAAGCACCTGGCGGGCTTCGATGCCCCGTATATCCCGGGCTGGGATTGCCACGGCCTGCCGATCGAGATCGCGATCGAAAAGAAGTTCGGTAAGGTAGGGGTCAAGCTCGATGCGGTGGAGTTCCGGCAGAAATGCCGCGAGTACGCGCGCGAGCAGATCGACCTGCAGCGCCGCGACTTCAAGCGCCTGGGCGTGATCGGTGACTGGGACAACCCGTACAAGACGTTGGACTTCCATTTCGAAGCCAACGAGATCCGTGCGCTGGCCAAGATCGTCGACAACGGCCACCTCAGCCGCGGCGTGAAGCCGGTGCACTGGTGCTTCGATTGCGGCTCGGCGTTGGCCGAAGCTGAAATCGAGTACGCCGACAAGGAATCGCCCGCGGTGGACGTGGCCTACAGCGCACGTGACCCTCAGGCGCTGGCGGCGCGATTTGGCGTGCAGCTGCCGGCAGGCGTCGACGTGGCGGTGCCGATCTGGACCACCACGCCGTGGACGCTGCCGGCGTCGCTGGCCGTGAGCATCGGCCCGGACCTCGAATACGCGCTGGTCGAAGGCCCGGCGCACAACGGCCGCGCACGCTGGCTGGTGCTGGCCGACGCGCTGGTGGGCAAGGCGTTGTCGCGCTATGGCGTGGCTGGCGAACCGGTCGTGCATGGTCGTGTCGCTGGCGAGGCGCTGGATGGCCTGGTGCTGGCCCACCCGTTCTATGCTGAGCGCGATATCCCGTTGCTGCTGGGCGAACATGTGTCGGCCGAAGACGGCACCGGCGCCGTGCACACGGCACCCGGCCACGGCCAGGAGGATTACCAGGTATCCAAGCAGTACGGCCTGCTCGAACGCTACACCGCTGCGCAGATCAATCCGGTGGACGGCCGCGGTGTGTATCTGCCGTCGACGCCGCCATTCGGCGACGTCACCCTGGCCGGCCTGCATATCTGGAAGGCCAACGACGTGATCGTCGAGGCCCTGCGCGCCAATGGCACGCTGCTGGCGACCTTCAAGCTCACCCATAGCTACCCGCACTGCTGGCGGCACAAGACGCCAATCGCGTTCCGCGCCACGCCGCAGTGGTTCATTTCGATGGACCAAGCGAACCTGCGCGCTGACGCCTTGAAGGCGATCGAGCAGGTCACCTGGTATCCCGGCTGGGGCCAGGCGCGCATCACCGGCATGGTGGAAGGCCGCCCGGACTGGACGATCTCGCGCCAGCGTACCTGGGGCGTGCCGATCGCCTTGTTCGTGCATCGCGAAACCGGGCAGCCGCATCCGCGCAGCACCGAGCTGATGCGCCAGGTGGCCGACCGCGTGGAGCAGGATGGCGTGGACGTGTGGTACTCGCTGGACAGCGCCGAGCTGCTGGGTGAAGAGGCCGCGCAGTACGACAAGATCACCGACATCCTCGATGTCTGGTTCGATTCCGGCGTCACCCATGAAGCCGTGTTGCGCGAGCGCGGCCTGCCGTGGCCGGCGGACCTGTATCTGGAAGGCTCCGACCAGCACCGCGGCTGGTTCCAGTCCTCGTTGTTGACGGGCGTGGCGCTGGAGCGTAGCGCACCGTACAAGCAGTGCCTCACCCATGGCTTCACCGTGGACGAGCACGGTCGCAAGATGTCCAAGTCGCTGGGCAACGGCATCGAGCCGCAGGACATCATGAAGACCCTGGGCGCGGACATCCTGCGCCTGTGGATCGCCTCGGCCGACTACAGCAACGAGATGTCGCTGTCGCAGGAGATCCTCAAGCGCAACGCCGACGCTTACCGTCGCCTGCGCAATACCGCGCGCTTCCTGCTCGGCAACCTGCATGGCTTCGATCCGGCCGCGCATGCGGTGCCGCTGGCCGAGATGGTCGCGCTGGATCGCTGGATCGTGCATCGCGCCCATGAATTGCAGGAGAAGATCAAGGCTGCTTACGAGCGCTACGACTTCGCCGAGATCGTGCAGGCCTTGCTGAACTTCTGCAGTGTCGATCTGGGTTCGCTGTACCTCGATGTGACCAAGGACCGCCTGTACACGATGGGCGAGGACTCGCGCGGCCGTCGTTCTGCACAGACCGCGATGCACCACATCGCCGAGGCCTTCGTGCGCTGGATCGCGCCGGTGTTGAGCTTTACCGCCGATGAGCTGTGGGGCTACCTGCCGGGCCAGCGCGAGGAGAATGTGCTGTTCGCCACGTGGTACGAAGGCCTGGCGCCGTTGCCGCTGGACGCGCCGCTCAATGCGGCCGATTTCGACAAACTCCTGGCGCTGCGCGAGCAGGTGGCCAAGGTGCTGGAGCCGATGCGGGCCAATGGCGCGATTGGCGCGGCGCTGGAAGCGGAAATCACCGTGGCCGCCGATGCGGTCAGCGCAGCGCGCTGGCAGCCGCTGGCGGACGAGTTGCGCTTCCTGTTCATCAGCGGCGACGTCAGCGTGACGCCGGCCAGCACCGACGACATCTATGTCAGCGCGCAGCCGACCACCAAGACCAAGTGCGTGCGCTGCTGGCACCACCGTGCCGATGTCGGCGCCGACCCGCGCCATCCCGAGTTGTGCGCGCGCTGCGCAAGCAACATCGAAGGTCCGGGTGAGGACCGTCGCTGGTTCTGATCAGCGACCAACATTGACGATTGATCGTGGAAGGGGCACGCGCCCCGATATCCCGGCGTGCACCGCCGGGGTTGCCGCTCCACCCTTGAACTGCAGAGAACCCGAATGACGTTTCGACCCAAACCCAACGCGCTGATCTGGCTGCTGCTCTCGGTCCTCGTCATCGGCCTGGACCAGCTCAGCAAGACGTGGGTGCTGACCCACCTGCCGGATATCGACGCGCTGACCGGCCGCTGCGTGCGCATTCCGGTCATTCCCGGTTTCTGGGACTGGTGCCGCACGTACAACACCGGCGCAGCGTTCAGCTTCCTCAGCGATGCGGGCGGCTGGCAGGTGTGGCTGTTCACCGCACTGGCGGTGGGCATCAGTGCGCTGATGGTGTTCTGGCTGTCACGCACGGCACGCGCGGACTGGCGCTCGGCGCTGCCTTATGCGCTGGTGATTGGCGGTGCGATCGGCAACGTGATCGATCGCCAGGTCCATGGCCATGTGGTGGACTTCATCCTCTGGTATGTCGGCGATCACATCTGGCCGGCGTTCAATGTCGCCGACTCGGCGATCGTCGTCGGCGCGGTCGGGATTGCCCTGTTCGGGGTGTTCGACGGCAAGTCGGGTAAAAAAGCGGGATAATTCCCACCAGCCCCCCAACCGGTCGTTGCTGGCCGGAGCCGAAGAACGATGGAAGTCCTGCTCGCCAATCCCCGTGGTTTCTGTGCCGGTGTCGACCGCGCGATCGAAATCGTCAAGCGTGCGATCGAAACGCTCGGCGCGCCGATCTATGTGCGTCACGAGGTCGTGCACAACCGTTTCGTGGTCGACGACCTCAAGCAGCGTGGCGCGATCTTCGTCGAGGAACTGGACGAAGTGCCGGACGGCGCCACGGTAATCTTCAGCGCCCATGGCGTGTCGCAGGCCGTGCGCCGCGAGGCCGAGCAACGCGGCCTGAAGGTGTTCGATGCGACCTGCCCGCTGGTGACCAAGGTGCACCTGGAAGTAGCGCGGCATTGCCGCGCCGGCCGCGACGTGGTGCTGATCGGCCACGCCGGGCACCCGGAAGTGGAAGGCACCATGGGCCAGTGGAGCCGCGAGGCAGGGCAGGGACGCATCTACCTGGTCGAAGACATCGAAGACGTGGCGACGCTCGATATTTCCCAGCCGCAGAACCTGGCCTACACCACCCAGACGACGCTGTCGGTGGATGACACGCGCGGCATCATCGATGCCCTGCGCGTGCGCTATCCGGCGATGCAGGGGCCGAAGAATGACGACATCTGCTACGCCACCCAGAACCGGCAGGACGCGGTGCGCGACCTGGCCCGCGAATGCGACCTGGTGTTGGTGGTGGGCTCGCCGAACAGTTCCAACTCCAACCGGTTGAGCGAGCTGGCGCGCCGCGATGGCGTGGAGTCCTATCTGATCGACGATGCCGATGAAATCGACCCGAGCTGGGTGGCTGGCAAGCAGCGCATCGGCCTGACCGCCGGCGCTTCGGCGCCGCAGGTGCTGGTGGATGGCGTTATCGCGCGACTGCGCGAACTGGGCGCGGACAACGTGTCCGAGCTGGCCGGCGAGCCAGAGTCGATGGTGTTTGCCCTGCCCAAGGAACTGCGCCTGCGGCTGGTGAGCTGAGCCGGGCGATTACTCCGGTGGTGTGCGCCGGGGATGGCCGAAGCGGTTTGAAGATGGCGGCCTCGTGCGGCGCGTCAACTCACGGAATTCCTGCATGTTCAACGGTGCTTGCAGCCGCTGCGGATGACGCAGCGCCAGCACTTCGATCCGTTGCGCTGCCGAGAGCAGGCAGCATGATCCTATCCATCCGATGACCTGCCCGGTTTCCTCTAGACGAAGTTCGTGAAGCTCTGCGCAGAAATGCATGCACAGTTCGCAGCGGTGTTTCATGGATGCGCAGGGATTGTCAGTGCTGACTGAAATATTAATCAGCAGTGACTGAGAAATCCACATGACGTATGGACTAGGGTGATGACTGCAAGCGGCTGCCGAGGTCCTCGCAGGACATGACGTGGCAGGTACCAATCGTGGACAGAATGACCGCAATGGTCCCGAGTTCGGGATGCCGGCCGAAATAGCATTCGCGGTCACCCAGGTCCACGTGGCGGTCAATGGCCAGCGCCTCGACCAAGCCGACGGCCAATGCCCAGCTCACCGGTTGCCCATGACTGAAGCCATCGACACGTGCGGATGCGCTCAGCACGTTCGGGGGAACCGGGGGTGGTGTTGCCATGATGATTGCGGGTCGATGCGTAGGGCGCGGCGATGGTGCATCAGCCCCTGGAGTGCAGCAAGCCAGATACGTTCATTGTTGCCGTAGTGCGAACCGTGTCACGTGGCATCTGTCAGTAAATTGACGGTGATATAGTTCGTTCAGGCGCTGACCTACCGCGCTGCGCAAGTAGACGGGGGAGATCGATGTCCGAAAATGGCAGCAGCGTGGTCGCCGCCTACATTGCGGCGGCCATCGAAAAAAGCAGCAAGACGCAACTGGAAATTTCGGCCGAAGCAGGCTTTCCACGCTCCAGTGTGCTGTCGATGATCAAGCAGGGCCAGACCAAGATGCCGCTGGCCCGCATTCCGCAGATGGCACGGGCGCTGGATGTGGATGAGGTGGAATTCTTCCGCCTGGCCATGAGCGAGTACATGCCGGACTTGTTGCGGATCTGCGATGCGATGTATGCGCGCGATGCACTGAGCGAGGCCGAGCGATTGCTGCTCAAGGAAGTGCGCCAGTGCGCGAAGGAACAGCCGCTGCAGATCACGCCGAAGTTTCGCCAGGCGTTGCAGCGTTTCGTGGCCGATAGTCGCGATTGAACGATGCACCGGGCCCGCGCTGGCGGGCCCGGTGCCGATGACTCAGAAACGCCAGTCGAAGCTCACCGTGTAGTTGCGTGGTGCGCCGTAGAAGCCGCTGTAGCGCAACGTGTTGATGTACTTCTCGTCGGTGATGTTGTCCACGTTCAAGCGCAGCGTGGCATTGGGCACCAGGTCCCAGGCGACGAAACCGTTCAGCACCGCGTAGCTGCCCTGGCGCACGGTGAAGCCGTTGCTTTCGACGTTGGAGATCGCGCTCTGCCAACGGCCGCCAAGGCCGAACGACAGCGCGGTATAGCTCGGCAAGCGGGCACTGAGCACCAGGTTTGCGGTGCGGCGGGGCACCCAGCGATAGGTGTCGTCTCCGTCATCGCCGGTCAACTTCAGCGCGGTGTACCCGAGCACGAGGTTCACGTTTTCGGTGATCTTGCCCGTGGCTTCGAACTCCACACCCTTGGATTCAACATCCATCCCGGTGTAGTAGAACTGGCCGTCGGCGTTGTAGCCCGCGCCGGTGGCCAGGCCGCTCTGCTCGGCCTTGAACAGGGCCAGCGTGGTCAGCAGGCGCTTGTCCAGCCAATCGGCCTTGATGCCGACTTCGTAGTTGGAGCCCTTGGTGGGATCGAGGTAGCGGCCTTGCGCATCGCTCTGGTCCTGCGGCTGGTAGATGTCGGAATAGCTGACGTACCCCAGCACGTGCTCGTTGAAGTCGAAAGTCAGGCCGCCGTACGGCGTGGTCTTGCCTTCGGTCTGGTCGAACACCACGCCATAGTTGACGCCTTCGCGGTGATAGTTGGCGTAGTTCAAGCCAAGCACCGCCTTGAAGCGATCGGTGAACGACAGGCGGGTCGCGCCATAAACGCGCTTCAGGCGCTGATCAAGCGTGCTGTACACGGACAGATCGCCCCAGATCGGTTCGGGGATGGCATTGCCGGCCCACGGGAAGCCCGGCATCGGCAGATAGCCACACACCGCGTCACCACACATGGCCCCCGCATATTCGCGATTGGTTGCCTCGCTTTGCGCGTAGCTGACGCCGAACATCACTTCCTGATCGCGGCCGAACAGGTCGAAATGACCGTTGAGCGTTGCCGCCCCCAGGTGGGCAGTCATCTTGTCCACGCCGCCCCACGGATAGCCGTACAGGCCCAGCCCGGTGTCACGATCCACGCCACTGCCCAACAAGTCGTAGCCGTAGAACAGCTTGGAGTCGTTGTCGATCTGGCGGAAGTTGTAGGACAGCTTCAGCGCCCAGTCTTCGGCCAGCTGGTGGGTGTACTCGAGGAAGGCGGTCTGGGTGGTGGTGTCCCAGTTCGTCCAGTCCTGCGTGGTGGAGGCGCTGCGGCTCCAGTCGGCCTGCGTGCCATCGCTGTACATGAAGGTCAGCGCGCCCCACATGTTGCCGTTGGTGCGCCCCTTCTGCCACGAATAGCCCGCCGTCAGCGTGCCGTTCTCGCCGATCTGGCCGTCGACCACGCCGTAGAGGAAATCGCGCTTGTCGTCCTTGCCACGCAACCAGGAGTCGCCTTCTTCATGCGCCACGACCACGCGACCGGCCCAGCGGCCGTCATCGGTGAACGGCGTGGAATAGTCGGCCTGCACACGCGTGGTGCCCCAGGAGCCGTAGCTGACGCCCACGGTGCCTTGTTCCTGATTGGTCGGGCGCTTGCGCACGTAGTTGATCGTGCCGGCAGCGTTGCCCACGCCGGTCAGCAGGCCGTTGGCGCCGCGGATCACTTCCAGCTTTTCGTAACCGAAGGCATCAATCGCGCCGGTGGCGATGCCCCAGCCGTTGGGCAGGCCGACGCCGTCGATCTGGGTGTTCTGGATGTCGAAGCCGCGCGAGGTAAAGGTGGTGCGATTGGTTTCCCACTCGTCCACCTGGATGCCGGTGGCCAGGCGCAGCGCGTCGTTGACGCTGTTGGCGCCGAACTGCTGCATCTGTTCGCTGCTGACTTCGCTAATCGACTGTGGCGTTTCCTTGATCGGCAGATCGAGGTTGGTGGCGCCGTTGCTGACGCGCTCAGCGCGCTGGACGACGACCAGGACGCGGTCGAGGTCCGTGGTCTTGGCTTCGGTGGCGGACGACTCAGCGTCCTCGGCATGGGCATGGACCGCAACCAGCAGGCCGGCGGCCAGCAAGGGCAGACGTGGCAGGCCGGTGGGTCGGCCGAAAACAGTGAACATGGGGGTCCCCGTATGGATTGGTCGGAGCGCCGCCTGTGGCGGGCCTCGGGGCGGGGATTTTACATGAAAATGGTTCTTATTTGGCTTGAGCGCCGTCGCGTCCCCAAGTTGCAGCCCAATTCGGCAACGGCAGGTGGGCCGGGGAGGCAACCGGAATGACTGGATCAGCGCGCCTGCATGTCCAGGTGAGTCAGGTACAGGCGCAGGTCGAACTCCAGCTGGTGGTAATCCGGTGCCATGTGCGTGCACAGCTGGTAGAAGGCCTTGTTGTGATCGGCTTCCTTCAGGTGCGCCAGTTCGTGCACGGCAATCATCTTCAGGAACTCGGCGGGTGCGTCCCGGAACACGGTGGCAATGCGGATCTCCCGGCTCGCCCTGAGTCGGCCGCCATGGTTGCGGGAGATGGCCGTATGGGTACCGAGTGCATGCTTCATCACCTGGAGCTTGCTGTCGTAGATCACCTTGCCCAGCGGCGCTGCCCGGCGCAGGTGCTGGTCTTTCAGGGCCTGGACGTAGTCATAGAGCTGGCCGTCGTTGCGAACGTCGTGGCGTTCGCCGTAGCGGGCTGCGAGGATGTCGCCCAGCCGGCCCTGGGCGAGCAGTGCGCGTACCTGGGCCTGGATCGCAGCGGGGTAGCCGGCAAGGTATTTCAGGGTTTCCATCGACGGGGCATGCGCGAAGGGCGGCGGGTATGATGGCCGGGAAATCACCCGTACGAAACGTCGACATGGCAAAGGCAAATCCGCTACAGGAACAATTGCTCAAGGCGGGCCTGGTCAAGAAGTCCAAAGTGGCAGAAGTGGCCCGCGAGCAGAACAAGGCGCGACATGCCAAGGCGCCGGCCGGCCCCAGCGAGATCCAGCGCGAGGCCGAGCGTGCCCGCCTCGAAAAGGCCGAGCGCGACCGGGCCCTGGCCGCCGAGCACAAGGCACAGGCGCGCGCGGCTGAAATGCGCGCGCAGGCCCGGCAGATCATCGAGGACCGGAAGGTGCCTCGTTCTGGCGAAAGCGAGTATCGCTTTGCCGCCGATGGCGTGATCAAAACCCTGCTGATCAACGAAGACCTGCGCAAGAAGTTGTCCGGCGGCCAATTGGTCATCGTCCGTCTGGGCGAGCGCTACGAATTGCTGCCGCGCGAGGCTGCGGAGAAGGTGCGCGAACGCGACCCGAGCATGATCGTGCTTGACCACGGCCAGCGTGGCGATGACGCGCCAGCCAGCACCTCCGAAGACGATGCCTACTACGCACAGTTCAAGGTGCCGGACGATTTGATGTGGTGACAAGGCAGGCGCGAGGCATGGCGCCTGCCTGGCACCTCACGCCACGCCCAGTTTTCCGCGCAGCCCTTCATGGGGCGGCGCTGCACGTTCCTCGGGGGTGAGGAACGCTGCCAGGTCCTCCACCTCGAGGAACGGCCGGATCTCGATTTCGTTCCGCCCCGACGGCGGGTAGGGACTGCGCCTGGCCCAGGCCAGCGCCTCTTCCATGTCCTTGACCTCCCAGATCGAGAATCCGGCGACCAGCTCCCGCGTTTCGGCGAAGGGGCCGTCGATGACCGTCTGGCTACTGCCTTCGGACACGATGCGCTTGGCCAGGGCGCAGTTCTTCAGGCCAGCGGCGGCCACCAGGACGCCGGCCGCGACCAGTTCTTCCATGAAGCGATCCATCGCCGCAAATGCCTCGGGCGTGGGTGGCGCGTGCTGCACGTCGTCTGACGTGGCTTTCGCAAAGACCATGACGCGCATCGACATTCTCCTGGTGTCGCCGGTATTGGCCACTCGGGAAAACGACGGATGAGCCGCGCGAAAATCGACGGCGCTGGTCAGGCATCGATCGACGCAGACCCGGCTGACCCGTTCAGGGCCGCCGCCGCAGGGAAGTAACAGTAATTTTTCTGAGGGCCGGCTAAGTAGTTGCACCGGCGCGCACCGGCGCTGCAGTTGCTGCAATAGGGTGTGGCTGTTTTGCCCGGCCAGTGGCCTGGCGGCACCCCGAGTGTGTTGCGTACTTTCCGAAGTACCCCTTGGTTCCGCGGAGAATTCCATGCGTCCAGTTCATTCGTTGTCTTCCCTCGCACTCGTGATCGCCGTGCTCGCCACCGGCGGTTGCCAGACCACCTCCACGGCGGCAGACACGCCGCCTGCGCGCGCCTCTTCGGGGCCATTCACGGCGGCCTCGTCGCGGGTGACCCTGCAGGGTGAAATCACCGCCCTGGACAAGGCCACCCGCGCGGTTACCGTCACCGGTAGCGACGGGGCGAGCCTGGCGTTCGTGGCCGACAGAAGCGTGCGCAACTTCAACCAGCTGCAGGTCGGTGACAAGGTGAGCCTGGATTACGAAGAGGCCGTTGCCCTGGAGCTTCAGCCTGCAGGCAGCGCGCAGGTGGGTGTCACCTCGGCGCAGGGCGGCACCGTCGCCCCCGCGGGGAGCCGGCCGGGCGGGTCGATGTCGAACACGGTCAGCATCGTCACCGAAGTCGTGGCGGTAGACCCGGTGGCCAACACCATCGCGCTCCGGGGGCCGCGTGGCAACACGCAAATCATTGCCGTGCAGCGTGAGGACCTGCGCGCGAAGCTTCCGAACGTAAAGCGCGGCGACATGTTGCGAATTTCCTATACCGAAGCCGTGGCGGTCAGCATCCGGCCGACGGCGCCCTGATCCGTTAGCAGATAGCGTGAGCGGTGCGCGCCGCTCACGCTATCGACCGATGCGGGCGCGGCAAGTTGCTCCCTCAGGCCGCGGGCACGCCCGACTTCGCTTTTCGGCGCAACAGGAAGAAGCACAGCAGCCAGAGGGCGCACGCAGCGAGCGTCCACCCCAACGCGCTGGGGATGAAAAACCCGTTGAGGGGATGACCCAGGCCGGGCACGCCCCAGCCGCTGAGCACCCAAAGCGGCAGCATCGCGGCGATCAGGACCAGTACGTTGGTGACGGGGATCAACGCCAGGAGCGCGGTGATCGCCACGCACAAGGTGGCGCGCAAGGCGGGCGAGGCGAGGTGGTTCACGCTGGGCGCTCCAAGGTGATCTTCGATGATGTCCGCGCTGCTGTGCTTTCGCGCGGCGGTGACGGGCACGGCTGCGAGACGTTCGAACAGCCGGGGGTTGGCCCGGACCGGCCATATATCGTAGAGGAAGCATTGCTTCGGTTCGCGCGGTGCTGTCGCGCCGCGATGGCTGAAGTACGCACGTGTTGAATCGCCCAGCGGGATCGGCGTCGGTTCGCTGACACGACACTGGCGAATTCGATCGTGAGCTCAGAGCGGGCGCTGGACGCAGGGTCGGAGGCGACGCCTCCGGCTACGGAAATCCTTACCCGAGGCCGTCTCGAGGCGGGCAGGGGGCGTTCCCAAAGCCTTGCCAGCCAAGGCGCCAGCGGCTGTGGCCTTGCCCGAATTGACCGCGGCCTGCCTGAAACCCTAGAATTCGCGGCCCAGCCGGAATAGCTCAGTTGGTAGAGCGGCGCATTCGTAATGCGTAGGTCGTAGGTTCGATTCCTATTTCCGGCACCAGGTACTTCAAAGGCCCGCGCAAGCGGGCCTTTGTCGTTTGAAGTGCGGCCAGGCCCAAAGACCCCGAGTGCATCCGTCTGTCGGATACGCGGACGCGCAAGGTTGCCCGCCGTTGTGTGCACGTCGCTGCATCTGAAAATGCAGTCAAGGTCAAGCATCGACCAGCATCGCAGCGGTGCGCGCGCCGCTATTCCATTCCGCGCACTTGCCATTCCCTTGTAAACGCCGAAGCCGCGCGCAATCCCGCGACAACGTGTCGCACGTTCAATCGCGGCCAATTGCGCCGGATCATTGCCCGGTGCCTTTCGTGAACACGTCGTTAGGCTTAAAATTGCGGGGCTAACCTGCGTTCCCTGTTCAGGTCCGTGCCGCCACTTGGCGTCTGTGTCCTGCAGCGCTCCTTTCCGAGGGGCAGGGCGCTCAGTTGGCACCCCCTCGCAATTGGATCTACCGATGATTCCGTTGAAATTCCTCGGGCGCGCTGTGCGACCCGGCCTGGTGGTGCTGTCCACCGCACTGCTGGCGGGCTGCCAGTCGGCCCTCCTCGCCCCCAAGGGCCAGGTTGGCCAGGATCAGAAGACCCTGCTCATCACCTCCGTGGTGCTGATGCTGCTGGTCGTGATCCCGGTGATCGTGATGACGATCGCCTTCGCCTGGAAATACCGCGCTTCCAACACCAAGGCCCGCTATGAGCCGGAGTGGTCGCATTCCACTGCCATCGAGGTCGTGGTCTGGTCGATTCCCTGCCTGATCATCCTGGTCCTGGCCGTGTTGACCTGGCGTTCCTCGCATGCGCTCGATCCGTATCGCCCGCTGCAGTCGGACGTCAAGCCGGTCACCATCGAAGCGATCTCGATGGACTGGAAGTGGCTGTTCATCTACCCCGAAGAGGGCGTGGCGACGGTCAACGAAATCGCCGTGCCGGTGGATACCCCGCTGAACTTCCGCATCACCTCCGACACGGTGATGAACTCGTTCTTCATTCCGCATCTGGGCACGCAGATCTATGCGATGGCCGGCATGCAGACCAAGGTGCACCTGATCGCCAACGAGCCGGGCGAGTACTTCGGTATTTCGGCCAACTACAGCGGCCACGGCTTCTCGAAGATGGGCTTTGCCGTGCATGCCACCGACGCTGCCGGCTACCAGGCCTGGCTGCAGAAGGTGAAGGCCTCGCCGAACAAGATGGATGACGCGGCGTTCCAGGCCCTGGCGGCGAACCGCAATGACAAGGCGCAGTACCCGGTCACCTACTTCGCGTCGGTGCAAGACGGCCTGTTCAAGTCCCTGCTCGACAAACACATGATGGGCGGCCACGAGCACGAGGGCCACGATCATGCGGCCATCGGCGCCGAGCCGGTTGCCATGTGCACCTCTGGAGACAACTGATGCTAGGCAAACTCACGCTCGAGGCGGTTCCGTACCACGAGCCGATCATCATGGGCGCCCTGGGCGGCGGCGCGCTGCTCGGCCTGGTCCTCGTGGCCGCGCTTACCAAGTTCAAGCTCTGGGGTTACCTCTGGCGCGAATGGTTCACCTCGGTCGACCACAAGAAGATCGGCGTGATGTACATCGTGGTGGCGCTGCTCATGCTGCTGCGCGGCTTTGCCGACGCGGCGATGATGCGCACCCAGCAGGCGCTGGCCGCCGGCGGTGGCGAGGGCGTGCTGCCCCCGCACCACTACGACCAGATCTTTACCGCGCACGGCGTGATCATGATCTTCTTCATGGCCATGCCGTTCATGACCGGCCTGGTCAACCTCGTCGTGCCGCTGCAGATCGGCGCACGCGACGTGGCCTTCCCGTTCCTCAACTCGCTCAGCTTCTGGCTGTTCGTGGCGGGCGTGGCGCTGATCAACATCTCGCTGGGCGTGGGTGAATTCGCGCAGACCGGCTGGTTGGCGTATCCGCCGCTGTCGGGGCTGGAATACAGTCCAGGCGTTGGCGTGGATTACTACATCTGGGCGCTGCAGATATCCGGCCTGGGTACATTGCTGACCGGCATCAACTTCTTCGTGACGATCATGCGCATGCGCGCACCGGGCATGACCCTGATGCGCATGCCGATCTTCACCTGGACCGCGCTGATCACCAACATCCTGATCGTCGCTGCCTTCCCGATCCTCACCGTCGCCCTGGCGCTGCTGGGTGCTGACCGTTACCTCGGCACGCACTTCTTCACCAACGACGGTGGCGGCAACGCCATGATGTACGTCAACCTGATCTGGATCTGGGGCCACCCGGAGGTCTATATCCTGATCCTGCCGGCGTTCGGCATCTATTCCGAGCTGGTGGCCACGTACTGCCGCAAGAAGTTGTTCGGCTACACCTCGATGGTGTACGCCACCGCGTGCATCGGCGTGCTGTCCTTCATCGTGTGGCTGCACCACTTCTTCACCATGGGCTCGGGTGCCAACGTCAATGCCTTCTTTGGCATCACGACGATGATCATCTCGATCCCGACGGGCGTGAAGATCTTCAACTGGTTGTTCACGATGTTCCGTGGCCGCGTGCACTTCACCTCGCCGGTGCTGTGGATGATCGGCTTCATCATCACCTTCGTGATCGGTGGCATGACCGGCGTGATGCTGGCCATCCCAGCGGTGGACTTCGTGCTGCACAACAGCCTGTTCCTGATCGCCCACTTCCACAACGTGATCATCGGTGGCGTGGTGTTCGGCTACCTGGCCGGCCTGACCTACTGGTTCCCGAAGGCGTTCGGCTTCAAGCTCAACGAGAAGCTGGGCAAGGCATCGTTCTGGTGCTGGATCATTGGCTTCTTCGTCGCCTTCATGCCGCTGTACGTGCTGGGCTTCATGGGCATGACCCGTCGCCTCAACACCTACAACCACCCCGAGTGGGGCCCGTGGCTGATCGTGGCCGCGGTGGGTGCGGCGATCATCGCCTGCGGCATCGCGCTCAACCTGCTGCAGCTGGCCTACAGCGTGTGGAAGCGCAAGGAGAACATGGACCTGTCGGGCGACCCGTGGGATGGCCGCACGCTGGAATGGGCGACCTCCTCGCCGCCCCCGTTCTACAACTTCGCCCACCTGCCGCGCGTGGACAGCATCGACCAGTTCTGGGAAGACAAGCAGCAGGGCAAGGGCTGGGTGCGTCCGGCCAAGTACGAAGACATCCACATGCCGCGCAACACGTCGGCCGGTTTCTGGATTGGCGCCTTCAGCATCGTCATGGGCTTTGCGCTGACCTGGCACATCTGGTGGCTGGCGTTGGTGGGGCTGGTCGGCATGATCGGCAGCTTCATCGCGCGCACCTTCGACAACGACATCGACTACTACGTGCCGGCGGCGGAAGTGGAGCGCATCGAGAACGAGCGCTTCGCCCTGCTTGACCAGGCCCAGGCAAGCAAGGCGGTCTGAGCATGTCCACGACAACTACCCTCGACACCCACGCCGCCCACACGGGCGGCCACGGTCACGACCACGCGCACGACGACCACGGTCACCACGACGCCGGCGGCAACACCGTCTTCGGCTTCTGGGTGTACCTGATGAGCGACTGCCTCATCTTCGCCGGCCTGTTTGCGACCTTCGCGGTGCTGTCCGGCGCCACGGCCGGCGGCCCGACGGCCAAGGAGCTGTTCGACCTGCGCTTCGTGCTGGTGGAAACGTTCCTGCTGTTGTTCAGCAGCTTGACGTTCGGCTTTGCGATGATCTCGGCGGGCAAGCGCAACATGTCGGGCCTGTATGGCTGGCTGGGTGTCACTGCATTGTTCGGCATCGGCTTCCTGGCGATGGAACTGTATGAGTTCAATCACCTGATCCATGAAGGTGCCGGTCCGGATCGCAGCGCGTTCCTGTCGGCGTTCTTCACCCTGGTGGGCACGCACGGTTTGCACGTGGCCTCCGGCCTGCTGTGGATGGCGGTGTTGGTGATCCAGATCGCCAAGAACGGCCTGACCGCGCGCAATACCACGCGCCTGGCGTGCCTGAGCCTGTTCTGGCACTTCCTGGACATCATCTGGATTGGTGTCTTCACCATCGTCTATCTGCTGGGAGCGCTGTAATGGCCGGCCATGACAACCACACCGAATCCCACGCCGGGCACGGCGGGGTGAAGTCCTACCTGATCGGCTTCGTGATGGCGGTCGTGCTGACCGTGATCCCCTTCGCGATCGTGATGAACCACACCTTCTCGCGTGGCGTGACGGTGGCGATCATCGCGATCATGGCGGCGGTGCAGATGCTGGTGCACATCGTGTATTTCCTGCACATGGATCGTTCACCGGAACAGCGTTCGAACGTCCAGGTGGGCCTGTTCTCGGTGCTGATCATCGGCATCGTGGTGATCGGCTCGCTGTGGGTGATGCACAACATGAACATCAACATGATGCCCATGTAATTCGAGCTTTCGTCTCGAGTTGGGAGAAAGGCTGCCTTCGGGTGGCCTTTTTCTTTTTCTAGTTCTTTTTCTAAGAATTTATCGGGTGATTGTTGATCTGGCGGAAAGCGGCTCTCGTGGTTCTGCGCGTGGCATCCGGGGGCGATACCCCTTATCGGGGGACGTGTGGCATATCCCGCTGCGCGGGCTATGCCCCCAAAGTTTGCTGCGCAAACTTCGGGCCCCACTTTTGCCTTGCCTATCCCCGCGGCTTTGCCGCGCCCCCTTAACAAAGGGGGCTCTCCTCCAGAAGGAACACTGCGAGGTCGAAGTGGGGAAATGACGCGCCTTGCACCGACCCCTCGGGGGCAGGC
>Ga0160473_100417_pt1 | contig 29840 bp, 26 predicted proteins | sample HID1975I_E11MG_FD_108217 | JGI IMG/M metagenome (GOLD analysis project Ga0160473, IMG submission 108217) | Enriched soil microbial communities from UW Madison campus, WI, USA - HID1975I_E11 MG | ecosystem: Environmental > Terrestrial > Soil > Unclassified | place: USA: Madison, Wisconsin... | reverse complement strand
GGGCATGTGGCGACATGGATGTCGCCACATGAGCTCAAGTCCATGGATGGACGCTTTTGGCGTCCCCCGATAAGGGGTCTCGCCCCCGGACGCCAAGCGCAGAACCAAGAGAGCCGCTTCTAAGAACAAGGCGCGCAAAGAGCCAACTGGAGAAACAGCCCCCCTTTGTTAGGGGGGCGCGCCGACAGGCGCGGGGGTAGGCAAGCCCGGAGCTGGGGCCCGAAGTTGCGCAGCAACTTTGGGGGCGAAGCCCGCGCAGCGGGATTTGCCGCTCCACAGGCGCGGGGGGATCAGCCCTTCGCTGGTGGCTCGATCTGCAAAAGCTGACCTTCAACTTCATCCGTCAGCACATACACCTTCCCATCCGCCCCCACCCGCACATCGCGCACACGCTGCTCCAGCTCGCCCAGCAGGCGCTCTTCGCCCACGATCTGGTCACCATCCAGTTGCAGGCGAATCAGGTTGCGCTCAGCCAGCGAGCCCAGGAACAGACTGTCATTCCACGCGCTGCCCGGATGCCCGGTGTAGAACGCCAATCCACTGATCCCCGGCGATTTGGGCCAGTAGTGGTGCGGCTGCTCCAGCCCCTCGCGCGCCTGGCCCACGGATTCGGCAATCGGCAGGCCCGAATAGTCGATGCCATACGTGATCAGCGGCCAGCCGTAATTGCGACCCGGCTCGGGCAGGTTGATCTCATCACCGCCGCGCGGGCCATGCTCGCTCTCCCACAGCTTGCCGGTGCGCGGGTCAATCGCCAGACCCTGCGAGTTGCGATGACCATAGCTCCAGATCTCCGGGCGTACATCGGCCTGGCCCACGAAGGGGTTGTCCGCCGGGATGCTGCCATCCAGGTTCAGGCGCACCAGCTTGCCCTGCAGCTTGTCCAGCTGCTGCGACATCATCCGCATCGTCCGCTCGCCCTGGCTGATGAACAGATGGCCTTGGCCATCGAACGCCAGTCGCGAGCCGAAATGGTTTTCTGCGTCCACCTTGGGTTCCTGCCGGTAGATCACCTTGACCTCGGTCAGGCCCCCATCGCCCAGCACGGCGCTGGCGACGGCCGTGCCTGCCAGCACGCCTTCGCCCGGTTCGGCATAGCTCAGATAGATCCTGCGGCTCTGTGCAAAGTCGGGCGAGAGGACGACATCCAGCAAGCCACCCTGGCCGCGTGCAAACACCGCCGGCACGCCTGCCAGCGGTGCGGACAGGCGGCCGTCGGCAGTGATGTGGCGCAGGCTGCCGCTGCGCTCGGTGACCAGGAAACCGCCCTCCGGCAGCAGCGCCAGGCCCCAGGGGTGGCTCAGGCCGGTCGCCAGTTCGCGCACCTGGATCGGGCCGGCCTGGCTCGGTGAGGGGCGCGGGGCAGCGGTAGTGGCGCTGCGGGCGCTGGGCGCGGGAACGGAGTCGGCGGTCTGGGCGTTGCACCCGGCCAGCAGGGCCAGAGCAAGGGCGAATGGAACCAGCGCGGTGCGATGGCGGGCGGCCTGGGTCATGCGGGGAAGCCTCGGGTCGTCGGAAGCCTCAACGATAGCCAGCTGCCTGCAGTTCGAACAACTCCGCGTAGCGGCCGCCCGCTGCCATCAGCTGTTCATGGGTGCCCGCCGCTTCCAGTCGACCGTTGGCCAGCACCAGGATCCGGTCGGCCATGCGCACGCTGGAGAAGCGGTGCGAAATCAATACGGCAGTGCGCAGCTCGGACAGCTCCTTGAAGCGCTGGAAGACTTCGTATTCGGCGCGGGCATCCAGCGCTGCGGTGGGCTCGTCCAGGATCATCACCTGCGCATCGCGCAGGTAGGCGCGGGCAATGGCGATCTTCTGCCATTGGCCACCGGACAGGTCCACGCCGCTCTTGAAGCGGCGCCCGATCAGCTGGTCGTAGCCGTGCGGCAGCGATTCGATCATCTCGTCGGCCAATGCACGACGGGCGGCGGCTTCGATGCGCGGTTGGTCGTCCATGGCCTCGACGCGGCCCACGCCGATGTTCTCGCCGGCGCTGAGGTGGTATCGGACGAAGTCCTGGAAGATCACCCCCATGTTCGCGCGCAGGTCCTCCAGGTCGTAGTCGCGCAGGTCGCGGCCGTCGAGCAGGATGCGGCCTTCGTCCGGGTCGTAAAGCCGCGCCAGCAGCTTCACCAGGGTGGTCTTGCCGGTGCCGTTCTCGCCCACCAGCGCCAGTACTTCGCCAGCGCGCAGCTCGAAATCCAGGTGGCGCACCGCCCACTGTTCGGCATCCGGGTAACGGAAGCCGACGTTCTCGAACACGAAACCGCGGGTGATCGGCCGCGGCACGGCGATGGCGCCGGGTCGCGAGGCGATCTCTGGCTCGATCTCGAAGAACGAGAACAGGTCGTCCAGGTACAGCGCTTGCCCGGCGACCTGGGAAAAGCCGATCAACAGGCCTTCCAGCAGTTGGCGCAGGCGCAGGAAGCTGCCGGCCAGGAAGGTCAGGTCGCCGATGCTGAAATCGCCGCGGATCGTGCGCCAGGCGATGTAGGCGTAGGCCACGTAGTAGCCCAGCGTGCCCAGCGCGGCCAGCAGCGTGCCCCAGAGGGCGCGCCGTCGGGCCAGGTTGCGGTTGGCGATGTAGTAGCGCTCGGCCAGTGCGCGATACCGCTCCACCAGGAACCGATGCAGGTTGAAGATCTTCACTTCCTTGGCGGTCTCGACACTCGCGCCGACCTGGCGCAGGTAGTCGAGCTGGCGCCGCTCGGGCGTCCACTGGAAGTTGAGCGAGTAGCCCACGGCGTTGAAATGCGATTCGCCAATGAAGGCCGGCACCAGCGCCACCGCCAGCAGCGCGATCAGCCACGGCGCGAAGACCAGCAGCCCGACCGCGAAGCTGGCCACGGTGATCGCGTCCTGCAGCTGGCCGAACAGCTGGCTCATCAGGTTCATCCGGCCCATGCTCTGGCGCCGCGCGCGATCCAGACGGTCCTGCAGCTCGGGGTCTTCGAAGTCTTCCAGGTCCAGCAGCGCGGCGTGTTCCATCAGGCGCACGCTGGTGGCGTTGTTGAACAACTCCGAGAGCAGGTTGTCGGCGTAGGCGACCAGCCGGCCGAGCAGGTCCGATCCGATCGCCAGCGCCAGTTCGAGCGCGAGCAGGGTCAGCAGGTGGTCGAGCCGGCCGCTCTCCAGCGCCACACCGAGATCGTGCAGGCCCGGCGTCTGCCCGGCGAGGTGGATCGCCTCGTCGATGATCAGCTTGCCGATGTACAGCGTGGCCACCGGCATCAATGCGCGCAGCAGGCGCAGGCCGAGGCTGGTCAGGGTGAGGGCGGGGCTGGTCTGCCAGATCTGGCGCAGGAACGGCGGCAGGTTGCGCAGCGCATGGAATCGTTCGCGCAGGCTCGGCTGGCGCGCGGGAGCAGGGGGCGGTGTCATCGGGCGATTGTCACCCCGCGACGCATCGCGCGGTGCGGGGTGCGACAAGCAGGCAGTCCGCGGCGCAGGTCAGCCGTCGTCTTCCAGGTCGAAATCGGCGGTGGAGCCGGGGCCACCCTGGTGATCGGCGCCGCGCACCGCTTCGCCGGGCTTGCCGAACGAGGCGCTGCCATCATCGACATTGAGCAGATTGCGCACAGTGGCCACGCCGGGCAGCGTGGCGACGAGGCGTTCGGCGCGTTGGCGCATCGCCTGTTCCGGGACATCGCCACTCAGGGTCACCTGGCCGTCCGTCACCTGGATCAGGATCTCGCCCGCCTCGATGTCGTCCTCGTCGGCCAGGGCACGGATCACGTCGTCGGCCAGCAGCCGATCGGGAATGGGGGCGTGGGCGTTGGACATGGCGATCCCTGCTCGGCTTGGAGAGGCCGCCATGCTCGCGCCGCCGTCGTGACGGCGGCGGCAAGGTTCACTCGTCCAGGCGCAGGGTCAAGCACTTGGCTGCGCCGCCGGACTTGAGGAATTCGTCCAGCGGCGTCTCGCAGGTGGTGTAGCCGAAGCCGGCCAGGCCCAGGCGCAGCGCCGGACTGGCGCGGTTGAGCACCAGCACCTCGTCCAGGTCCACGGCATTGCAGGCGAAGGCCAGCGCGTCGGCCTCGCTCACCGCCATGCGCAGGTGCGGCGGCACGCGCGCGGCGATCTGCACCTGCGCCGCTTCGTCGAAAGCGGGCGGGTAGTACAGCAGGCGCCCGTCGCGCAGCGGACAGAAGCAGGTATCCAGGTGATAGAAGCGGGCATCGACCAGGCGCAGCGGCACGACCTCGACATCGAGCATGCGCTCCAGCTCAGGGGCGACGGCCTCATCGGAGCGATGGCCATGGCCCAGCCAGAGCAAGCCCGGCCGGCCGCGATCGAACAGCGCATCGCCGGCCCCTTCGAAAAACAGCGGCTCGGGCAGGGGACGGATGCGGAAGCCGGCGCGGCGGAACCAGTCGATGCACAGCGGCTCTTCGCCGCGACGCTCGGCGTAGCGGAAGCGGCTGGGCACGAAGATATTGCCGCGCACCAGTCCGGCGTTGGCGGTGAACACCAGATCCGGCAGGCCGGGGGCCGGGGCGAGCAGGTCCAGCGCGGCATGCTCGGCCAGTCGGCCCCGCAGCGCCTGCCACTGGCTGGCTGCACGTGCGCGGTCGGTGTCGTGGACATGGCCGGCCATCCACGGGTTGATGACGTAGTCCACCGCGAAGTGTTGCGGTGCGCACAGCAGCAGGCGGTGGCGCACCGCGCGGCCGTCGTCGTTGGCGGCCAGCGGCAGGGTGGCTTCGCCGGCGAAGGCCGGCAGGCCGTGCTTGTCGTCCATCGTGCAACTCCGCGGGGGCAGGGAACGCAGACCGTAGCGGCGGCGTGTTGCACGTAGGTGTCCGGCACGGCCCGCCGGCGGCGGGCTTACGGCAGCTCGGGTTGCAGGCCCACGCCCAGGCGGTTCCAGGCGTTGATCAATGCGACCGCCATGGTCACCTCGGCGATTTCCTTCTCGTCGAAGTGCGCTTTGAGCCCCTCGTAGTGGGCCTCGGCCGGCGCACCGTTGGGCAGGCGGGTCAGCGCTTCGGCCCAGGCCAACGCGGCGCGTTCACGTGCGTCGAAGAAGCGGCTGTCGTGCCAGCCGGCGACGGTGTCGAGCTTGCGCTGTTCCACCCCGGCCTTGCGCAGGGCGGTGGCATGCATGTCCATGCAGTAGGCACAGCCGTTGATCTGCGACACGCGCAGGAACAGCAGCTCGGCCAGTTCGGCGCCGATGCTGCCGGCATGCACCTGCATGCTGGCGGTGGACAGGCCCTTGAAGGCGGCGGGCAAGTGCTGGGTGTAGTCGACGCGATGGAAGTTCATGGATATCTCCGCAGGCAACGGCCACGATGGCCGTTTTCGATATCCAGGACGCGCCGGCGCGCCGGCGCGTGACAACGGTGCGGCATCAGGCCGGCGGAAGTTTTTCGGGGTTCATCAGGGTCAGCAGTTCGACGATGCGATCGCCGTCGATCACCGCCAGCGTGGCCGAATGCAGGCGGCCGTTCGGATGGTGGCGCAGGATCGCCGGTTCGCCATTGACCGTGCCCAGGCGCGCGCGCAGCCCCAGCCCGCGCCGCGCTACGACCCAGTACAGCCGGGCGATGCGTTCGGCGCCGAGCAGCGGGCGCAGCGTGGCGGTGACCTTGCCGCCGCCGTCGGACACCAGGCGCGCGTTGCTGTCCAGCAAAGCGCTGATCGCGTCCATGTCGCCGGATTGGGAGGCATCCATGAAGCGCGCCAGCAGTTCGCGATGGCGCGCGCGCGGCACCTCGAAACGCGGGCGTTCGGCCTTCAGGCGGGTGCGCGCGCGATGCACCAGCTGGCGGCAGTTGGCCTCGCTGTGGCCGAGCAGCTCGCCGATGCGCGCGTAGTCGTAGTCGAACGCCTCCTTGAGCAGGAAGGCCGCGCGCTCTTCCGGGCCCAGCCGTTCCAGCACCGCCAGCATCGCCAGCGAGACCTGTTCGGCCTGCTCGCGGCGCTGCTCCGGGCCGGGTTCTTCGCCGATCTCCAGCGGCTCGGGCAGCCACGGGCCGACATAGTGGCGGCGGGCGGTGCGGGCGGCGCGCAGGCGGTCCAGTCCCAGGCGGGTGGTGGCGGTGACCAGCCAGGCTTCCGGGTCCTGGATCGCCGCGCGGTCGCTGCCATGCCAGCGTAGCCAGGCGTCCTGGACCACGTCCTCGGCCTCGGCGCGGGCGCCGAGCAGGCGGTAGGCCAGGCTGAACAGACGGGGGCGGTGCTGCTCGAAGAGGGGATCGGCGTTCATGCTCACCAGGACGGAACAGGGTGTGCCAGCGTGACAGGGACGGGCGCCGGGCCACTTTGCCCTAAAATAGTCGGGTTTCCCCGCACGCCTTCAGAGCCAGCCGTGACCTCGATCAAGCAGGAAGACCTCATCCAGAGCGTCGCCGACGCGTTGCAGTACATCAGCTACTACCACCCGGTCGACTACATCAAGAACCTGTCCGCCGCCTACGAGCGCGAACAGTCGCCCGCGGCCAAGGATGCGATCGCGCAGATCCTGATCAACTCGCGCATGTGCGCCGAGGGTCATCGGCCGATCTGCCAGGACACCGGCATCGTCACCGTGTTCCTGGAAATCGGCATGAACGTGCGTTGGGATGACGCCACCATGGGCGTGGAGGACATGGTCAACGAAGGCGTGCGCCGCGCCTACAACCATCCGGACAACAAGCTGCGCGCCTCGGTACTGGCCGATCCGGCCGGCAAGCGCCAGAACACCAAGGACAACACGCCTGCGGTGGTCAACGTGAAGGTGGTCCCCGGCAACACCGTGGACGTGATCGTCGCGGCCAAGGGCGGCGGTTCGGAAGCCAAGAGCAAGTTCGCCATGCTCAATCCGTCCGATTCGATCGTCGACTGGGTGCTCAAGACCGTGCCGACCATGGGCGCGGGCTGGTGCCCGCCGGGCATGCTCGGCATCGGCATTGGCGGCACCGCCGAGAAGGCGATGCTGCTGGCCAAGGAAGCGCTGATGGAGCCGATCGACATCACCGAGCTGCAGCAGCGCGGCGCGTCCAATCGCGCCGAGGAACTGCGCCTGGAGCTGTACGAGAAGGTCAACGCGCTGGGCATCGGCGCGCAGGGCCTGGGCGGCCTGACCACCGTGCTCGACATCAAGGTCAAGGATTACCCCACCCACGCCGCCAACCTGCCGGTGGCGCTGATCCCCAACTGCGCCGCCACCCGCCATGCGCACTTCACCCTGGACGGCAGCGGCGCGGTCGCGCTGGACCCGCCGTCGCTGGAGGATTGGCCCAAGTTGACCTACAACCCGGCCAACGCGCGGCGGGTCAACCTGGACACGATCAGCCGCGAGGAAGTGGCGACGTTCAAGCCGGGCGAGGTGTTGCTGCTCAACGGCAAGCTGCTCACCGGCCGCGATGCAGCGCACAAGCGCATGATCGACATGCTCAACAAGGGCGAGCAGCTGCCGGTGGATTTCACCAATCGCTTCATCTACTACGTGGGCCCGGTGGACCCGGTGCGCGACGAAGTCGTCGGCCCGGCCGGCCCGACCACCGCCACGCGCATGGACAAGTTCACACGGCAGATGCTGGAGCAGACCGGCCTGCTGGGCATGGTCGGCAAGTCCGAGCGCGGCGATGCGGCGATCGAGGCGATCCGCGACAACAAGGCGGTCTACCTGATGGCGGTCGGCGGCTCGGCCTACCTGGTGTCCAAGGCGATCAAGGCCAGCCGCGTGCTGGCGTTCGAGGACCTGGGCATGGAGGCGATCTACGAGTTCGAGGTCAAGGACATGCCGGTGACCGTGGCCGTGGATGCGAGCGGCGAATCGGTGCACAAGACCGGGCCGCGCGAATGGCAGGCGCGCATCGGCAAGATCCCGGTGATCGTCGAGCCGGCGTAAGCAGGCATTGCGCGATGAAGAAGGCCGGGGATTCCCGGCCTTCTTCGTTCTGCCATGGCCGCGTCGTGGCGCGCGCCTCTACAATCGCGGCATCCCATCGCCGGAGCATCGCGTGAGCGCCATCCTGTACTACTCGCCCAGTACCGCCGCGCTGGTGGTGCACTGGCTGTTGATCGAACTGGATATCCCGCACACGCTGCGTCTGCTCGATTTCGATGCGCGCGAGCAGAAGTCGCCCGAATACCTGGCCCTGAATCCCGCCGGCGTGGTGCCGACGCTGGTGCTCGAAGGCCAGGTGCTGACCGAAGCCGCGGCAATCGTGATGCATCTGGCCGACCGCCACCCGGCCGCCGGGCTGGCGCCCGCGCCGGGCAGTGCCGAGCGCGCCGAGTACTACCGCTGGATGTTCTGGTGCGCCAACACGCTGCAGCCGGCCTTTCGCGCCTGGTTCTATCCCGATGAGCCTGCCGGCGCCGGCCAGGAGCAGGCGGTGCGTGCGCAGGCGCGCGCGGTGATCGAAGCTGCGTGGGAGCGGCTGTCGGCGCATCTGCAGGCGCAGGGGCCGTATCTGCTCGGCGTGCGCCCGAGCGCGGCGGATTTCCTGCTGACCATGCTGATGCGCTGGTCGCGCAACATGCCGCGGCCCAGTGACGATTGGCCGGCCCTGCGCGAGTACGCGCGGCGGATGAAGGATCGCCCGGCGTTCGCCGAGGCCTATCGCCGCGAAGGGATTACCGACTGGACCTGAGCCGTCGCCGCCGCGCCCGCAGCACGGGCGCGGCGAGGTGGCTGGCTCAGAACCACTCCAGCAGCGACACGCCGATGCCGACATAGGTGGCACGGTGGTTGTAATCGATCATGCTCTCGCCATAGCCGTCGAACACCTGCAGGTGGCCGCGCAGCAGGTGGGTGATCGGGAAGCCGTAGTCGAGCTGCAGCGCACCGTGCGAACGATCGCCACCGCGCAGCGAATGCCGCGCCATCAGCGACACCTCGTGGCCATTGCGGTTGTAGACCAGGGTCGCGTCGCCGCGGCCCATGTAATCCTCGATATCCGGATTGTTGTCGTCGCTGCGGTCTTCCTTGATCCGATACCAGGGCCGCAGCATCAGCGCCCAGTTTTCGCGATCCAGGCCGACGTTGAGGATCACCCGGTTCCAGCTGCGCGACAGCGGATCGCTGCGGCCGTTGGACTGGTGGGTCAGGGCGATGCCGCTCATGCGCCCGCGCCAGCCGAACAGGCTGTAGTTGTTGCGGAACACCAACATGGCCTCGGGCTCGTAGTTGGTCTCGCGAAACGGTCGCGACTCTTCCGAGTTGTACGACTGCCAGTGCGAGCTCTGGGTGTAGCCGACCCAGATGTCGCCGTTGTCGTTGAACAGGTCTTCGACCACCTTGGTCTTGAAGCTGAGCTGGAACTTCAGCTCGATGTCGTCCAGCGCCTGCGGCTCGGTGACGGTGTTGTTCGGATTGGGCGAGCTGGGCGTCTCGTTGACGTCGCTGGTCCAGAACGCCGGCAGCAGGTAGACCGGCTTGTAGGCGCGCAGCTGGAACGTACCGAGCTTGGAATCCTTGGCCAGCTCCCAGCGGCTGTCGAGCAGCGAACCGCGACCGGCATTGGCCAGGCTCGGGTCGTCGGACTTGAAGATCTCCTTGGCCTGCTTGCGCTCCTCGCGCGTCTGCGCGCCGGCCAGGGTTTCCCGCTTCGCCTCGCGCGCGGCGGCCGCGGCCGCGTCGGCCTGTGCGGTATCGGCGGCGGTGTAACCCAGGGCGCGGTCGTAACAGGCCAGGCGAATGGCATCGCTGGCGATCGAGGTACAGGCGGACGGCGAGGCCGGTTGCGCAGTGATTTCCTGTGCATGTGCCAGGGGGCTGGCAGCCAGGGCGAGCAGCAGGCAGGGGTGGGGACGGCTCATGGGACAGCGTGCTCCATGCAAAGGGGGAAGGGCCGGCAGCGCAGAAAATACCCGATCCGGCGCTGCCGGCTCAGCGCGTGGCTTCACACCAGCCACGCCAGGACGAATACGCCCAGCATGCAAAAGCCCAGGGCCAGCTTCGAGGCGGTGCCCAGCGCGATGCCCAACCAGGTGCCCAGGCCCACGCGGGTAGCGTGCCCGACGCGGCGACTGTGCCAGTACTCGCCGATCCAGGCGCCGGCGAAGGGGCCGACAAACAGGCCGACGGGCAGGAAGAACAGGCCCACCACCGTGCCGATGGCCGAGCCCCACAGCGCCCATCCGCTCGCCCCCAGGCGCTGCGCCCCGTAGACCGTGGCGAGGAAGTCGATCAGGAACGACAGCGCGGTGATCAGGCCGATCACGACCAGCGCGATCCAGCCCACGCGCTCGAAACCATCGGCCCACGCCGCGACCAGCAGGCCAGCAAACACCAGGGGCAGGCCGGGCAGCGCCGGCAGCAACACGCCGGCAAAGCCGACCAGGACCAGGACAGCCGCTATCAGGTAGTAGATGAATGTAGGGTCCATGTCGATTCGTGGGCTTCCAAAATGGGGGCCAATGGGGGTTGACTTTATCGGCCCGGGGTGATTGACACTATGTTTTGTCCGGGTTAAGTTGCAGCCGCTGCGCTTGGCAAGGTCACCGTGAATCGTGGCCTGACGGGATGGACCGGAAACGGCACGCCCCTGTTCCTCGCTTCCTCCTTGCAACCAGCCACCTATTGCCGTCAACCAACCGAATGCGTCGTCAGGGAGTAGTCGAGATGTCAGAGCGTGAGACCGGTACCGTCAAGTGGTTCAATGATGCCAAGGGCTTCGGATTCATCAGCCGCGAGAATGGAGAGGACGTGTTCGTCCATTTCCGCGCGATCCAGATCCAGGGCTTCAAGAGTCTGAAGGAAGGGCAGAAGGTCAGCTTCACCGTCGTGCAGGGCCAGAAGGGTCTGCAGGCGGACGCGGTCCAGCCGGTCTGACGGCACGGACGCAGCCCAGCAAAAAGGCCCGCATGCGGGCCTTTTTGCATTCCGGGGTGGCCGTGCGCCTCAGCGCAGCACCACCTTGCCATTGACCACGCGCACGTAGGTGTTCTCGCGGATCCCGCCGAGATCGCGCTGGTTGACCATGAGCACCCGGCCGTCATCCATCCTGACCTGGATGTCGTAGGAGTCACCGGTAGTGTTCTTTTGGATGGCGTTGCCCGCCACCGCGCCGGCGCCGGCGCCGAGCACCGTGGCCACGTTCTCGTTGCCCTTGCTGCCACCGGTCTCGTGCGAGATGGTGCGGCCGGCGACCGCGCCGACGATGCCGCCCAGCACCGCACCGGTCGCCGAAGGCGCACTGCGGTTGGACTGCACGGTATCGATGCGGGTCACGATGCCGCAATCGGCGCAACGCCCTTGCGAGTAACCCGAGCCACTGTAGCTGCCACTGCTGCGGTTGCTGTAGGTCGGCTGGCTGGTGGCACAGCCGGCCAACAGGGCCACCGTGCCCAGGCCGAGGCCGATCTGACGGATATTCATGGATCCTCCACTGTCGTCATGCGCGGCGGTCGCCGCGGTGGAGCCATCCTGTCGTGGCCGGGGTGAACGCGGCGCCAATCAGCGGCGCGGGGTGCGACTCACCGGAAGTCCTGGTGGCAGGCCTTGCAGCTTTCGCCGATGCGGGTGTTGATCGTGGCCAGCGAGGTGCAGTCTGCCGGCGGCGCGACCACGGCTGCATCCAGTGTCGAACGCAGGTTGCGCGCGTGCTCGGCGAAGCGGCGGTCATCGCGCAGGCTGGGGAAGGCGATTTCAAGATCGTTGGACAGCGCGCGCAAGGACTGCAGGCGCGGCAACGCATCGGACACCGTGCAGCGGTTGGCCTTCTGGCTGGCCTGCAGCAACTCGGCCTGCTTGGCCATCACGTGCATCAGACTGTGCGGGAACGGGTCGCGGCGCGCCTGCAACGCGCGGCCGATCATGACCGTGGCGATGATGCCGACCAGCAGGCCGACCAGGGCCATGAACAAATAGCGGTAGGCGGCAGACGGACGGCGGGGCTGGCTGGACATGGCGGGCTCCGGGCATGGATGGAATGGTGCGGCCGATCCTACGACGCCCGGCCACGCCGCGCCTACCGTTAAAATACCGGGATGAATTCCCAGTGGCTCGAACGATTTGCCGGCGTGGACCGGCTCTATGGCGCCGGCAGCGTCGCCCGCCTGGCCGTGTGCCGGGTGGCGGTGGTCGGCATGGGCGGGGTGGGCTCGTGGGTGGTGGAGGCCCTGGCCCGCACCGCCGTGGGCCACCTGACCCTGATCGACGCCGACGACATCTGCGTCTCCAACACCAACCGCCAATTGCCGGCGCTGGCCGGCCAGTACGGCCAGAACAAGGCGCAGTCGATGGCCGAGCGCTGCCGTGCGATCAATCCGGAAATCGACGTGGTGGCGGTGGCATCCTTCCTCACCACCAGCAACATGGCTGAGCTGCTCGATCAGGGTTTCGACCTGATCGTCGATGCCTGCGACAGCTTCCGGGTCAAGGTGGAAACCATCGCCTGGTGTCGTCGGCGCAAGTTGCCGTTGATCACCGTGGGCGCTGCCGGCGGACGCACCGATCCCACCCTGGTGCGGGTGCGCGATGTCTCGCGCACCGAGCATGACGCCATGCTGGCGTTGATCCGCAAGAAGCTGCGCAGCGAGTTCAATTTCCCGAAGAACCCGCAGCGCTACTTCGGCGTGCCGGCGGTGTATTCGCTGGAGAACGTCAAGTATCCGCAGGCCGATGGCAGTGTCTGCGGCCTGCGCCCGCAGCTCGGTGCCGATGCGGCGCTCAAGCTCGATTGCGGCGCCGGGTTGGGTGCTGCCACGCACATCACCGGCGCATTCGCGTTCGTGGCGGCGGGCAAGGCGATCGAGATGCTGCTCAAGCCCAAGCGCCCTGCGGCCGCGGCGGCGACGGAAGCGGCGAGCGAAACGACCGGCTGAAACCTAGCCGGCCAGGCCAAACAGGCGGCGCGCGTTGTCGGCCGTCTGTGCGGCAACCTCGGCCAACGCTTGGCCGCGTAGCGCAGCCACCACTTCGGCCACGTTCGCCAATCGCGCCGGCTCGTTGCGCTGGCCGCGGATCCCCGCATCGGGCTGGTCCGGCGCATCGGTCTCCAGCAACAGGTATTGCAGCGGCATCGTGGTCACGAGCTGGCGCAACCTGTGCGCACGCTCGTAGGTCACCGGCCCGCCCAGGCCGATCAGGAAGCCGCGTTGCCACAACTGCCGGGCCTGTTCCGGGCTGCCAGCAAAGCTGTGGACTACGCCGCGGATCTCGCCGGCGCGGCGCACGGACTGGATCACCGCCTCCACCGCGCGCCGCGCATGGACCACCACCGGCAAGTCGTAACGCCGGGCCAGCGCCAGCTGCCCATCGAAATAGCGCGCCTGCTCGGCACGATCCAGCGCCTCGATGAAGTAATCCAGGCCGCATTCGCCGATTGCACAGGGGCGTTCGCGTTCGATCCAGGCCTGCAATTGGTCCAGGTGTTCGGGCCGATGCTGGTCCAGGAACACCGGATGCAGCCCGTAAGCCGGATATAACCCCGGCTGCGCCTGGCAGACTTCGCGCAGCTTCGCCCAGCCGGCGGCGACGGTGGCCGGCACCACCTGCGCGACCACGCCCGCGGCCTGTGCGCGCTGCACGATCGCTTCCCGGTCCGGGTCGAATTCCGCGGCATCCAGGTGGCAGTGGCTGTCGATCAGCGGCATGACCGCGCCACTCAGCGGTTCGGAAGGGACGGCGGGGTGCCCTTGCGATACTTCCAGTTGGCCAGCAGCACGGTGGCCAGGCCGAGCACGAGCTCATCGACGAACGGCACCGGGTCCGGCAGGAACAGATCGATGACGAACAGGGCCGCCACCACCTTGGCCAGAGTCGGGTAGCGCAGGCGGCCGGCCCAGTTCAACAGCGGCACGGTGAGCGGGTGGGGCATGGCGGTTCCTTGAAAACGATTAAGCGTGAATGAAATCACTCGGCACTGACCTTCACGCGCACATTCGGCGACAAGGCGTGGATTTGTTCAGCCAGATCATGGTGGAATCCAGCCGTCCTCAAATCGCGGACCGTCCGCAGGGAGCAAATCAATGAAAAGCAACACGACAACTATACTGGTCGCGGCAGGCGCACTGCTGGTGGGCGGTGTGGCGACGGCCGCCTTCATGAACAATCGCGGCAAGAGCGACGAGTTCGTGGCGCCGAGCGCACAGACGCGCCCGGCGCTGGACAACTCGATGGCCGCCGAAGATCCGAATGCGGTTGCCGCCGGCAAGGGCCTGGAATACGCCGACGTGGTCAAGGTCGACCCGGTGACGCAGAAGGAAAAGGTCTACGCCACGGTACTCGGCACCGAGCCGGTGCGCGAAACCACCACCACCAATACGCCGCACGAGGTCTGCCAGGATGTCGTGGTGCAGGAACGCCAGCCGGAGCGTGACGGCAACGTCGGCGGCACGGTGGTCGGCGCGGTGATCGGTGGCGTGCTGGGCAACCAGGTGGGCGGCGGCAACGGCCGCAAGGTCGCCACCGCGGCCGGCGCCGTGGCCGGTGGCGTGATCGGCAACCAGGTCGACAAGCGCCACGTCGGTGGCCAGGTCGTCAACCGTACCGAGCGCCAGTGCCACACCGAGAATGCGACGGCCGAGTCGTCTCGCGTCACCGGCTACAACGTCACCTATCGCAATGCCGACGGCACCACCGGCACCATGCGCATGGACAGCAAGCCGGGTGAGCGCATTGCCATGGGCAATGCGGACAAGGTCGTCGGCTACAACGTGACCTACCGCTATGACGGCGAGGAGAAGACCGTGCGCCTGGACGACAAGCCGGCCAGCGATCGCCTGCCGGTGGTCGACGGCCAGCTGGTCACCCAGACCGCCGCCGCGGGCGCTGCCAACCGGCAGTAACGGACGGGTAGGTGCTTGATCGAAGGAGCCGGCTTTTGCCGGCTCCTTTTTTTGTGGGCGCGCACCACGGACGCGGCCTTTTGCCGCACCCGGCAAGCCGATCGCACGTGGCTACAATCGCCGTACTTCCTTCGCGAGCCTGGCCATGTCGTTGCAGCCTGATGATCTGTTCGATGTGCAATCGCTGCTCGACGACGAGCACCGCGCAGTACGCGAGGCGGTGGCGCGCTTTACCGACGAGCGCGTACTGCCGTTGATCGGCGAAGCGTTCGAGCACGGTCGTTTCCCGCGCGAACTGGTCGGCGAGATGGCGGGGCTCGGGCTGCTCGGCGCCACGCTGCCCACCGAACATGGCAGTGGCGGCCTCGATGCGATCAGCTACGGGCTGATCTGCCAGGAGCTGGAGCGCGGCGACAGCGCGCTGCGCAGCTTCGTCAGCGTGCAATCGTCGCTGTGCATGTATCCGATCTACGCCTATGGCGACGAAGTACAGCGCCGGCGCTGGCTGCCTGCCATGGCGGCGGGAAAGCTGATCGGTTGTTTCGGCCTGACCGAGGCCGAGGGCGGCTCGGATCCGGCCGCGATGCGCACCCGCGCGCGCCGCGACGGCGGGGACTGGGTGATCGATGGCGCCAAGCTCTGGATCACCAACGGCAGCATTGCCGACCTGGCCATCGTCTGGGCGCAAACCGAGGAAGGCGTGCGCGGTTTCGTGGTCGAGCGCGGCACGCCGGGCTTCAGCGCGCAGGACATCGGCCAGAAGATGAGCCTGCGCGCCTCGGTGACGTCGGCGCTGTTCTTCGACGGCGTGCGCGTGCCCGATGCGCAACGCCTGCCTGGCGCCAGCGGGCTGAAGGGACCACTGGGTTGCCTCACCCAGGCGCGCTACGGCATTGCCTGGGGCGCGATTGGCGCCGCCCAGGCCTGCCTGCGCGAAGCCCTGGCCCATGCCGGCGAACGGCGCCTGTTCGGGCGCCCACTGGCCGCCAACCAGGCCGTGCAACTGCGCCTGGCCGAGATGGCCCGGCAGATCACCGCTGCGCAGTTGCTGGCGCTGCAGCTCGGCCGGCTCAAGCAGGCCGGGCGCATGCAGCCGGCCCAGGTCTCGCTGGCGAAGTGGAACAATTGCCGCATGGCGCTGGATATCGCCCGCGATTGCCGCGACCTGCTCGGGGCGGCCGGGATCAGCCTGGCCCATGCCGCCATCCGGCATGCCTTGAATCTGGAGTCGGTCATCACGTATGAAGGCACACAGACCATCCACCAATTGGTGGTGGGCCGGGAACTGACCGGGGTCAACGCGTTCTAGGGCAGGACGCCCAAGGGGGGAGTGTGCGCTTCATCAACAAGCAATGGCTGCTGATCGCGGCGGTGTGGCTGTGCGCGCCGGCCTGGGCGGGCGAACAGCCGCCGGCGATGGCGGCGGCGCCAGCCTGGGTGCAGCTCGACAGCGTGCCCCTTACCGGCAGCGGCAGCGGCGGGCTGCGCTACGAACTGGTCTCCGACCAGATCGATCTCAGTGGCGCGCGGCCGCTGTGGTACCACCGGGTCAGCTACACCGTGCAGCGCGACAACGCGCTGGGCGATGCCGGGCAGATCGGCCTGTACTACCAGCCCGAGTACCAGCAGCTGGCGTTGAACCACCTCGATGTGTGGCGCGGCGGCCAGCGCGTGGACATGCGCCAGCGTGCCCATTACGCGCAGCTGCGGCGCGAGAACGACCTGGAGCAGGGCCTGCTCGATGGCGCGCTGACCCTCAACATCAGCCTGCCGGACCTGCGCGTGGGCGATCGCATCGATTACGCCTATACCGTGACCGGTGCCAACCCGGTGTTCGGCCGCGGCTACTACGACACTTACACCGCCCGCTATGACGTGCCACTGGCGGCGCGGCGATTGCGCGTGCGCTACCCGCAGGGCCTGCCGCTGCGCTGGAAGGTGAGCGCGCCGGGCTTCGCGCAAACCCGGCAGCAGGCCGGCGGCATGGAGGAACTGCGCCTGGAGGCACTGGCGCTGCCGGCGGTCCGCTCGGAGAAGGACACGCCTGACGGCCACGACACCTACGGCCGCATTGAGCTGTCCACCGCTGCCAACTGGCAGGACGTGGCGAACTGGGCGGCCGGGCTGTATCCGTTGCGCTTCCAGGACACCGCCGCGGCGCGGGCGATCGGCGAACAACTGCAGCTCAGCCGCGCCGATCCACAGGGCTCGATGCAACGGGCCATCGCCTTCGTGCAGGGCGAGATCCGCTACCTCGGCCTGGAAATGGGCGCGAACTCGCACGCGCCCCATCGGCCCGAGGAAACGCTGCGCAACCGCTACGGCGATTGCAAGGACAAGGCGACCTTGCTGGTCGCCCTGCTGGCCCTGGCCGGGGTGCCGGCCGAGCCGGTACTGGTGAACTCGGCCACCGGCATGGATCTGGATGCGCGCCTGCCCAGCCCGCTGGCGTTCGACCACGTCGTGGTGCGCGCGCGGCCGCCTGGCGGTGAATTCTGGATCGATGCCACGCGTGATCGCGAATACGGCACCTTCGATGCGCGTGCACCGCTGCCGTTCGGCCAGGGCCTGCCGGTGCTCGCGCGCCAGGCGCGGCTGGTGGAGATCCCGTATCCCTCCGCCGTGTCGCCGGAAGTGGTGGTGGAGGAGGGCGTGGACATCGACCTGTCGCACCCGCGCCGGCAGGCCCGCTTCACCGTGACCACCGACTACCTGCAAGGCCGTGGCGAGAATGCGCGGCAGCTGTTCGAGAACCAGGGCGCCGAGGCCTTGGGCGACCAGTACCTCGAATACATGCAGCGCTTCTACACGCAGATGCAGCTCGACGGCCTGCCGACCCTCGACGACGCCGACCCGGCGCGCCTGCGCGTGGCCGAAAGCTACCGACTGGCCTGGCGCCCGCGCGACAACGATGTGGTCGGCTTTCCGCTGTTCCAGCTGCAGGACTGGATGAAGGAACTGCCGCGTACCGCGCGGCGCACGCCCCTGGCCCTGGGCGGTCCGCGCCTGGCCACGCAGACCGTGCGGGTGCGCAGCGATGGCGGCATCTGGGTGCAGCCGGGCAAGGAGGAGGTCGCCAATCCGTGGTTCCGGTTCACCCGTCGCGTGGACATGGAGGGCGGCGAGCTGGTGATCGTCGGCGAGTGGGAGCGGCGCGCGCTGTCGATCCCGCCCGAAGGCGTGCGGCGCGCGGCCAACGACATGGCGCGGGCACGCGAGCTGGTGTTCTTCGAGCATGACTTCAAGCCCGACCCCCTGCGCAGCATCGGCCACGTGCCGTGGCTCTATGCGATGGGCGGCCTGCTGGTCACTATGGTGCTGCTCGGCGCGGCAGGTGTGAGTGCCTGGCGCGGCGGCATCGGCGGCATGTTCTACACGCCTTTTGTCACCGGCGCGCGCGTGCAACACGAGTCGCGCCTGCGCGGGTGGGTCTGGGTAGGTTTTGCGCTGACGTACCTGCTGTTGATCAGCGTCTATCGCAGCGGCGGTACCGGCGTGATGCTGCTCCAGCTTGGCCTGCTGCTGCTGCAGTGGATCGTCTGGTTCCTGTTGTTCTGGGGCGTGCTGCGCTTGTTGCAGGTGCGCATCGGCGCGCGTGCGCTGGCCACCGCCGCGGCGGCCGGCACCGTGCCGCATCTGCCTTTCGTGGTTGGCGTGGTGGTTGCGACCTGGGGTGCGATGGCGTGGTTCAACGGCGCACCGCCCACGCCGAAGGACTGGCCCGGCATCGGCGCGACGGTGCTGCTGTTGCTGGCCAGCGCGACGTGGTCGATCGTGGCCACCACCGCCAGCGTGGCCGCCGCCAGTGGCGCCTCGCGCTGGCGCGTGGCGGCGGCGTGGCTTGGCATGTTCGCGGTGACCGCCGTGCTCGGCGCGATCGCCCTGTTGCTGCATCTGGTGGCGCAGGCCAACCACTGAGCCGGCGCGGGGGCTTTGCAAAGCGGGCCATGGCTGTGACACTGCCGGGCCCGCTCCCAGCAGAATCCCGCGATGCCGAGCCCGCGTGCGCCCCTGACCGTTTACGGCATGTCCACCTCCGGCAATTGCTACAAGGTGCGGCTGCTGCTCGAACAGCTCGGCACCCGCTATGCCTGGGAGGAAGTGGACAGCGCCCATGGCGCGACCCGCACGCCGGCCTACCTGGCCAAGAACCCCAACGGCAAGGTGCCGATGGTGGAGCGCGACGACGGCCGCGTGCTGGTCGAATCGAACGCGATCCTGCATTGGCTGGCCGAAGGCACGCCGTTGTTGGCCGGCGATGCCTGGCAACGCGCGCAGACCCTGAGCTGGATGTTCTTCGAGCAGTACAGCCATGAGCCCTACGTGGCCGTGGCGCGCTTCATCCGCGGCTGGACTGCGCTCGATTCGCCGCGCCGCGCCGACCTGCCGCGCCTGCGCGAGCGGGGCGACGCCGCCCTGGCGGTGATGGACCAGCACCTGCGGCAGCACCCCTGGTTCAGCGGCGCCGATTACGGCATCGCCGACATCGCCCTGTTCGCCTATACGCATTGCGCCGAAGACGGTGGGTTCGATCTGGCGCGCTGGCCGGCGCTGGTGGATTGGCTGCAGCGGGTGCGCGCCACGCCGGGCTTCGTGGCGATGCCGGCGCCGGACGCGGCCGCGCGCGCGCGCCTGGCCGCGGCCGAGCCGGCCTGAGGCGGCGTCGATGTGCGGACTGGCCGGACTGTGGCTGCCTCAACCCCGCCTGCACGGCGATGCACTGGCTGCCCTGGCCGCGGCGATGGGCGCACGCCTGCAACATCGTGGCCCGGATGACGCCGGCGTCTGGTGCGATGCCCAGGCCGGCATCGCCCTGGCGCACCAGCGGCTGAGCATCCTCGACCTGTCGCCGCTCGGCCACCAGCCGATGGCGTCCAGCGATGGCCGCTACCAGCTGGCCTACAACGGCGAGGTCTACAACTTCGCCCAGCTGCGTGCGGCGTTGTCGGCCCTCGGCCATCGCTTCGCAGGCCATTCCGATACCGAAGTGCTGCTGGCGGCGATTGTCGAATGGGGCCTGGAGGACGCGCTGGCCCGCTGCAACGGCATGTTCGCCATCGCCCTGTGGGATAGCCGCACCCAGACGCTCTCGCTGGCCCGCGACCGGGTCGGCAAGAAACCGCTGTATTACGGCTGGGCCGGCGACACCCTGGTGTTCGGTTCCGAACTCAAGGCGCTGTGGCGGCACCCGTCCTTCGACAACGACGTCGACCACGACGTGCTGACCCTGCTGCTGCGGCTGGGCTACATCCCGGCGCCGTACTGCATCCATCGCGGCGCCTTCAAGCTGATGCCGGGGCGCATCTTGCACCTGCGGGCGGCAGACATCGCCGCCGGTGCGGCGGCGCATCGGCCGGAACAGGCGCAGCGCCCGTTCTGGGATGCGCGCCAGGCGATGCAGGCCGCGCTGGCCGATCCGTTTACCGGTGACGCCGCCGCGGCCGGCGAACAACTCGACACGCTGCTGCGCGATGCCGTGGCCCTGCGCATGGTGGCGGACGTGCCGGTGGGTGTGTTCCTTTCCGGCGGCACCGATTCATCGATCGTCACGGCGATGATGCAGGCGCAGAGCACGCGCCCGGTGCGCAGCTTCAGCATTGGCTTCAGCGGCTCGCATCACGACGAGGCGCCGCTGGCGCGCGAAGTGGCCACGCACCTGCATTGCGAACACACCGAGCTGTACGTGGACGGGCGCGACGCCCTGGCCGTGGTGCCGCAGCTGCCGCAGATGTTCGACGAGCCTTTCGCCGACGCCTCGCAGGTGCCTACCGCGCTGGTCGCACGGCTGGCGCGCACCGGGGTCACGGTTGCGTTGTCCGGCGATGGCGGTGACGAACTATTCTTCGGTTACTCGCGTTACGTGCGCGCGCTGCGCAACTGGCAGATGCTGCGCGCGGTGCCGGCGCCGCTGCGGGCGATGCTGGCGCGCCGCGCGGGGGGCGAGGCTTCGCGCACCGGCGGCCTGGCGGTGCTGTTTGCCGAGGCCGGCGCGCGCGGGATCGGCGATGTCTACCGCAACCGGATTTCGCGCTGGCGCGCGCCGGCCGCGGCGGTGATCGGCGCCCACGAGCCGGAAACCTTCTACAGCCTGGCCCAGCCGTTGCACGGCGCGGGCACCGCGGCCGACGCAATGATGCTGGCCGACTTCACCACCTATCTTCCCGACGACCTGCTGTGCAAGGTCGATCGCACCAGCATGGCGGTGGGCCTGGAAGCGCGTGCGCCCCTGCTGGACTGGCGGGTGGCGGAATTTGCCTGGTCGCTGCCGTTGTCGATGAAGTATCAGGGCGGCACCAGCAAATACCTGCTCAAGCAGGTGCTGCGACGCTACTTGCCCGATCGCATGGTCGATCGCCCCAAGCGCGGGTTCGGCGCGCCGGTGGGCGAATGGCTGCGGGCAGACCTGCGCGAGTGGGCGCAGGCGCTGCTCGATCCGGCGCGGTTGGCGGGCGAGGGGGTGTTCGTGCCCGAGGCCGTGCAGGCGCCGTGGCAGGCGTTTGTGGGTGGCCAGCGCAAATGGCACACCCATCTGTGGACCGTGCTGATGTTCCAGGCCTGGCAGGAGAACTGGCGCCAGGCGCGGGCCGAGGCCATGCCGCTTCACCCGGCCTGAGCAAGGCGCCCGGTAGATTCGCGGGCAACCCCGCCACCGCCGGAACCGGCCATGAGCGCCTACAAGATCGCTGTTTTCGTCGGCAGCTTGCGCAAGCACTCGTTCAATCGCCAGCTCGCCCACGCCCTGACGCCGCTGTTCGGCAAACGCGCCACGCTGGACCTGGTGGAGATCGGCGACCTGCCGCTGTACGACCAGGACTTCGACCACGACTACCCGGCCCAGGGCAAGCGCCTCAAGCAGCAGGTGCGCCAGGCCGACGCGGTGCTGTTCGTCACCCCCGAGTACAACCGCTCGATCCCCGGCGTGCTCAAGAACGCCATCGACCTGGGCTCGCGCCCCTATGGCGACAGCTGCTTTGCCGGCAAGCCGGCTGCGGTGCTGGGCATCTCCATCGGCAGCATCGGGACCGCCCTGGCCCAGCAGCACCTGCGCAACGTCCTGGCCTACCTCGACATGCAGGTCCTGGGGCAGCCGGAAGTCTTCCTGCAGCACAAGGAAGGCTTCTTCGACCCGGACGGCGGTTTTGGCGATGCCGGCACGACCAAATTCCTGCAGGGCTACGTGGACAAGTTCCTGGACCTGATCGATCGCCACAAAGGCTGAGCCGTCGCGGAAACTGAGACGGGCCGGGGCCAGGATCGCGTTCGCGCACCGGCTGTGCACGGCTTATCCACAGACTTGTTCCTAGCGCGTGGGGCCGTGGCTGCCTATGCTTCCTGCCCTCGTCCCCGTGTCAGGTTTCCGCCCGCATGTCCGCCCGTCCCGGCTTCCGTTCCAATCGCGATCGCGATCGCGATGATCGTCCCGAGCCGCGCATCGACCAGCTGCGCATCCCGCCGCATTCGGTCGAGGCCGAGCAGGCGGTGCTGGGCGGCCTGATGCTGGCCCCGGACGCCTTTGACCGGGTCAACGACCAGCTCACCGAGAACGACTTCTACCGCCGCGACCATCGCCTGATCTACCGCGCGATCCGCGAACTGGCGGAAAAGGATCGCCCGTTCGACGCGGTGACCCTGGGCGAATGGTTCGAGTCGCAGGGCAAGCTGGAGCAGGTGGGCGATGGCGCATACCTGGTCGAGCTGGCCAGCACCACGCCCTCGGCGGCCAACATCACCGCCTATGCCGAAATCGTGCGCGACAAGGCGGTGCTGCGGCAGCTGATCGAGGTCGGCACCAACATCGTCAACGATGGCTTCCAGCCGGAAGGGCGCGAGAGCGCCGAACTGCTGTCCTCGGCGGAGAAGGCGGTGTTCCAGATCGCCGAGGCCGGCGCGCGCGGGCGCACCGACTTCGTCGCCATGCCCAACGCACTGAAGGATGCCTTCGAAGAGCTGCGCAACCGCTTCGAGAACGGCGGCAACATCACCGGCCTGCCGACCGGCTACAACGATTTCGACGCGATGACCGCCGGCCTGCAGCCGACCGACCTGATCATCCTGGCCGCGCGTCCGGCCATGGGCAAGACCACCTTCGCGCTGAACATCGCCGAGTACGCGGCGATCAAGTCGAAGAAGGGCGTGGCCGTATTCTCGATGGAAATGTCGGCGCCGCAGCTGGCGATGCGCCTGATCTCCTCCAACGGCCGCATCAATGCCCAGCGCCTGCGTACCGGCCAGCTCGAGGACGAAGACTGGGCGCGCGTGACCGGCGCGATCAAGATGCTGAAGGAAACCAAGATCTTCATCGACGACACCCCCGGCCTGTCGCCGGAGGTGCTGCGGTCCAAGTGCCGCCGGCTCAAGCGCGAAAACGACCTGGGGCTGATCGTCATCGACTACCTGCAGCTGATGTCGGTGCCGGGCAACAGTGAAAACCGCGCCACGGAAATCTCGGAGATCTCGCGTTCGCTCAAGGGCCTGGCCAAGGAGTTGAACGTGCCGGTGATCGCGCTGTCGCAGCTCAACCGCTCGCTGGAAACGCGTACCGACAAGCGCCCGGTGATGGCCGACCTGCGCGAATCGGGCGCTATCGAGCAGGACGCGGACATGATCGTCTTCATCTACCGCGACGACTACTACAACAAGGAAAATTCGCCGGACAAGGGCCTGGCCGAGATCATCATCGGCAAGCATCGTGGTGGCCCGACCGGTTCGTGCAAGTTGAAGTTCTTCGGTGAGTACACCCGCTTCGACAACCTGGCCCACGACTCGGTGGGCAGCTTCGAGTAAGCCCCGCCTGGTTGCGGCGGTCCAGGCCATCGCGCATGATCGGCGCAGATGGCTGCGCCGGGGGGACGGCCGCCATCCCGTCACAGGACTTCCGGGGCGCATGCCCCGGCCATTGCGCGTCGGGGCTGGCGCGCGACGGTAATCGCGCGGGAAGCAGGTTGGACCTACAGGGAGGTGACGCATGCGCAAGGCGCTTAGGGCAGTGGGTGGGATCGTGGCCGTGTTGTGTGCCTGCGCGGTGCTGGCCTATGCCGGGCTGTGGGTGATCAACGCGCGCGACGAGCCGCCATCGGCGGACGTGGTGGCGTTTGATGCGCAATTGGCGCAGCGGCCGCCGTTGGCCGATGCCGACAACGCCTATGTGTACCTGCTGGGCATGGCCGCGCCCGATGCGGTTGATCCGCAACAGTTGGGCGCCCAGCGCATGGCGTTCCTGGCGGCACGGGCGCAGGCGCCTGCCACCCATCCCATGACCCAGCTTCCCGGCGCTGAGCGCAGCAGCTGGCGTGCGATGCGGCCCGGGCCCGTGGTCGCGCTGGCCAAGGTGTGCCAGGGCGACATAGCCGCGTGCGCCGAGGCACTGGATGCATCGGCCGAGCCGACCGTGGACCAATGGCTGACTGAAGAAGGCTGGTTGCTGTCGCGTTACCAGACGCTGCTTGCGCATCGAGCGTGGCGTGAGTACGTGGATGGCGATCCGACCTCGCTTCCCGGCTACACGGGATTGATGGACGGGCAGCAACTACTGTTGATGCAGGCCTGGCGGAAGGCGCGCAAAGGCGACACGGCTGCGGCCGATGCCTTGTTGGCGGCGGATCTGGGCTTCTGGCGTGTAGTGCTGCGCGATTCGGACCTGCTGATCTCCAAGAGCATCGCTGCCTCGGCCATCCGCCGCCATTTCGCCTTCGGGAACCTGGTGCTCCGGGCCGGCGCGATGCCGGCGCCGGCGGCCTGGCGCGTGCCTTTCACCACGCAGGAGCGTTCGCTTCGGCGTGCGATGTCGGGGGAGCTGCGGTATGTCGGGGTGGCAGTGCAGGCCGCCAGTGCGGAAGTGGCGATGGCGAAGTTCGACGGTCCGGCGGAACGGTTCGGTGTGCGTTTGCAGCGGCCCTTTTTTAAACCGCAAGCCAGCACCAATCAGGTGGCCGCGCGCGACACGCAACTGGCCGACCTCAGCGAGCTGCCGCTCGCACAATTGCCGCAAGCCCTGGCCCAGGCAGGGCATGCCACGCCGCAGCGCGGCCTCGTTGAACGCCTGTACAACCCGATCGGCAAGGCCCTGATGGACGTCGGCGATCCGGTGGTGGTGTACGCAGGCCATGCACTGCGCATCGGCGACCTGGAAGGCTTCCGGCGCGTGGCCGTCGCCACCGCCAGCCTACGGATGCAAGGGGCAGCAACCGATCCGAACGCTGCGCCCCCCAAAATCGCCGAGCGCGATCCCTATACGGAACAACCCCTGGGTTGGGATGCACAGCGCCGCATGATCGTGTTCGACCGCAAAGGTCTCGACGACGATCCCGGTACCCGCATCGTCTACTGAGCGGCCCACACCACGGTGCTGATGCTGCGCGCCGGCAGCACATGCCGGTACGCGCGGCCCTCGACCTTCACTTCGATGGCCTGCGCCTGCGCATTCGAGTTCACCGCCACCAGCACGGTCGAACCATCATCGGCATTGCGGAAGGCGACATTGTCGACACCCTGCGCGCCGGTGTCGGTCGAACCGATCCGCACCGCGTCGCGGCGCACGAAACGGCTGGCATGGGCGAGCACGTAATACTCGTCATTGCGCTTGACCGTGCCGTCGCGATTGTCGATGGTCACCACGCCCGAACAGGTCGCACAGCCACCGGCATGCGGGCCGCGATCCTGGTCCAGCGCCAGGTTCCACAGCAGGATGCCGCGCGCCCAGTGGCGCATCGGCAGCACCAGCATGCGCTTGGCCACCAGCGGCATGCCGCCACTGCGCAGCGGCTCCCAGGTGCCGCCGGAGCACTCGGTCATGTACGCGTCCTTGTCTGGAAACGCATCGTGCACCGGCGATTGCGCCGACGGCTCACCCTCGTAGCAATGCCAGGCGATGGCATCGATGTACTGGCCCGCCGCAGGGTCGCGCAGCACCGCCAGCGGTTCCTGCGGCTTGTCCCAGTTGTGGTCCCAGTCGAACAACAACGGCTTGCCGCCGCGCTTGGCCAGCATCGGGCCGAGGTGGTCACCGATCAGTCGCGCGCGCGCCGGCGCGTTGACGCGCATGCCCGGATAGTCCTTGGGCTCGAAATCCGGTTCGTTCTGCACCGTCAGCGCCCAGATCGGAATGCCCTCGGCCTGGTAGGCATCGACATAGCGCAGCAGGTAACGGGCGAAGGCGTCGTAGAACTCTGGGCGCAACTGGCCGGTGACGAGCTGGTTGCTGGTCTTCATCCACGCCGGGGCGCTCCACGGCGAGGCCATGATCTTGAGTTGCGGATTGATCGCCAGCGCCGCTTGGGTCACCGGGATCACGTCACCGCGATTGGGTTCGATGCTGAAGTGGCGCAGCTGTGGATCGGGCTGGCCGTCCGGGCTGTCGTCCAGGCTGTAGTGATGGCGCGAGAAATCCGAGGCGCCGATGGTCAGGCGGGTAAAGGACAGGCCAATCCCTGTGCCCTCGCGACCGAAAAGGTCCTTGAGCAGCGCCTGTCGCGCTGCCGGTGGCATGCGTTGTTCGATCAGCCAGGCCGAGGCATCGGTGATCGCCGCGCCGAACCCGACTACGGACTGATGGCGTTGCGCCGGATCGATGTCGATGGCCAGCGCGGCCTGAGCGGCAGCCGGCGCGATCAACGCGCTGGGCGCCAGTTTCTGCCGACCATCGGCCGTCGTCGTCCACGCCTGCGGCGCGCTCGCCGCAAGGCTGGGCAAGGGCAGGGCAGCGATACACAGCAACAACCACGCATGGCGGCGCGCGCACAAGGTCATGCAGATCTCCAATGTCGAAAGCCGGGCCACGGTAGCCGCGGATTGCGCGCAGTGCTTGCTGCGACGCCGCAGTACGGAGCGTGGTCGGTGTTGCGGAGGCGTTGTCGCCAAAGGCGCTTCGCGTGCTCGCCAAATTCCATATAACGAAAAGTTGACAATCTATTCGGCGCGACGATAGTACAGCGCTGTCATCGAGGCTGGAGGGGCCCGAATGCGCCACATCACATTGTCCCGTCACGGGAAGATCCAACGTCGTCACCTGTCCGTTGCTTGCGCCCTGGCGCTGAGCTTCAGCGCCGCCGCACAGGCCCAGCAGGCCACGACCCCCGACCCGACCACGCTGGACGCCGTGCAGGTGACCGGCATCCGCGCCGCCATCGAGTCGGCGGTCGCGACGAAGAACGAATCGACCTCGATCGTCGAGGCGATTTCCGCCGAGGACATCGGCAAGCTGCCCGACATCAGCATCGCCGACTCGATCTCGCGCCTGCCGGGCATTGCCACCCAGCGCGTGGACGGCCGCTCGCAGGTGATCCAGATCCGCGGCATGTCCGAACAGTTCGTCGGCACCACGCTCAACGGTCGCGAGCAGGTCAGCACCGGCGACAGCCGTGGCGTGGAGTTCGACCAGTACCCCGCCGAGCTGATCAACGGCGTCACCGTGTACAAGACCGCCGACGCGGCGATCGTGGGCCAGGGCCTGTCCGGCACCGTGGACCTGCAGACCATCCGTCCGCTGGACCTCACCGAGCGCCGCATCGTGGTGACCGGCAACCTGGAAAAGAACTCGCTGGGCGACCTGAGCGCCGACGGTGACGACAAGGGTTACCGCGCCAGCGCCTCCTACGTGGACCAGTTCGCCGATGACACCATCGGCGTGGCCCTGGGCGTGGCGCGCTTGAATTCGCCGTTCCAGGAACAGCATTACAAGCAGTGGTGGTGGGCCAACACCGACGTGTGGGGCCAGCCGCAGCCGGGCAAGCCGGCCGACGCGGTGGCGCTGCAGGGTCAAGAGGCCTGGGTGAAGTCGCGCGACCTGACCCGTGACGGTGTCATGGCGGCGTTCGAGTTCAAGCCCAACGAACACTTCCACAGCATCCTGGACGTGTACTGGTCCAAGTTCGACCAGGACGAGGTGATGCACGGTGCGATGTGGACCAACGACGCCTACTGGACCGGCATCAACGGCCAGCCGGCGGGCTACGAGAACATCGGCCTGACCGACGTGCACGGCACGCCGATCATCACCAGCGGCACCCAGACCGGCGTGCAGCCGCTGGTGCGCAACGACAACAATACCCGCGAGGACAAGCTGTTCTCGGCCGGCTGGACCAACACGATCAGCTACGACCCGTGGTCGTTGACCTTGGACCTGAACTACTCGCGCGCCGAGCGCGAGCAGTCGCAGCTGGAAACCTATGCCGGCCTGGCCGATCCGCAGGACGTGGGCTTCCGGATTCCGGTGAGCGCCGGTTACGGCAACTACTCGCTGGCCAGCCTGGCCGACCCGAACACCGTGTACCTGTGGGACGTGCAGAACTACGGCCACGACGGGCGCCTGGAAAATTCCTGGCAGAAGGACGAGATCAAGGCCGGGCGGGTGGAGTTCACCTACAACGTGGACACGGCGATCGTGCGCAGCTTCGACCTGGGCGTGAACATCAATCGCCGCAGCAAGGACAAGCGCTCGGACGTGTACTTTGCGACGTTGCGCGATGGTCCGACGCTGGTCGACCCGTCGCTGCTGATGTCGCCGACCTCGCTGGGTTTTGTCGGCATCGGCGACATCCTCAGCTTCAACCCCCGCAACCTGCTGGACCAGTACTACGACGTTGCGATTTTCGAGAGCAACGACGACCTGCGCAAGGACTACGTGGTCGACGAAGACGTCAACACGTACTACGTGCGTGCCAACATCGACATGGACCTGACCAGCCGCATCCGCGTGCGCGGCAACGCCGGCATGCAGTACATCAGCACCGACCAGTCCTCGACCGGCTTCAACGCCAACGGTGGCGCGATCACCGGCAGCCAGACCCTGGGCGCACGCTACAACGATGCGTTGCCGAGCTTGAACCTGGTGTTTGATTTCGGCGACGGCTGGAACGTGCGTTTCGGTGCGGCCAAGCAGATGATGCGCGCGCCGATCAACTATCTCAGTGCCGATTCGAGCGCATCTGTCAGCCAGACCACCAACCTGTGGTCGGGCAGCGGTGGTAATCCGAAGCTGGAGCCTTACCGTGCCAACGCGGTGGACTTGTCGCTGGAGAAGTACATGGGGACGGCGAGCTACGTGAGCGTGGCGCTGTTCTACAAGGATCTGGAAACCTACATCTACAACCAGACCTTGCCGTGGGATTTCAGCGGCTACAACCCGGATGGGGCGACGCCGATTTCCAACATCGGCACGTTCTCGACCTGGGCCAACGGCACCGGCGGCTACATGCGCGGCGTGGAAGCGGCGGCGACGCTGACCGGCGATCTGTTCAGCGATGCGCTGGATGGATTCGGCGTGCAGATCAATGGTTCGTACACGGAATCGTCGATCGATCCGGATCCGAACGACACCACGCCGGGCACGGACACGATCCCGGGTTTGTCGAAGATTGTGGCGAACGCGACGCTGTTCTACGAGAAGTACGGGTTCGGTGCGCGTATCAGCCAGCGTTATCGTGATCCGTATCGCGGTGAGTATTCGTCGTTGTTCGGCCAGCGCCAGTACCGCAATACGCTGAGCGAGCGGACGATGGATCTGCAGTTGAGCTACGAGTTCCCGGAAACCAGTGCGCTGAAGGGGTTGTCGTTGATGTTCCAGGTGAACAACCTGACCAACGAGGCATTCCGCACGGAAGTCAGTGAGTCGACCAATACGACGGGGTTGTTCCTGCCGGAGGAATACACGGAGTATGGCCGGCAGTATTTGCTGGGTTTCAGTTATAGGCTCTGATTTTTGGAGAACCCCCGCGCCTGTCGGCGCGCCCCCCTTGTTCACAAGGGGGGCTGTTTCTCCATTTGGATCTTTGCGCGTCTGATGGTTTGCACTGTGCGGTAGCTTTCGTCGGCTTACGTCACGGGCCCCGTCCCCTCCGGGGTAGGCGCGTCGGTTTCGTCGTACGTCCTGTACTCAGGCACCGAACGTGGGCCATCCATGGCCCACTCGCGCCTACCCCAGAGGGGACGGTGCAAGGCGCATCATTTCCCCACTTCGACGAAGCGGCGCTCTTGATCTTCTGACCGGTCATGGCGATCTGTGGGGCGTCCGGGGGCGATACCCCCATCGGGGGCGTGTGGCGACACGGACGTCGCCACACGAGCTCAAGTCCATGGATGGACGCTTTTGGCGTCCCCCGATGGGGGTATCGCCCCCG
>Ga0160473_100414_pt1 | contig 30286 bp, 29 predicted proteins | sample HID1975I_E11MG_FD_108217 | JGI IMG/M metagenome (GOLD analysis project Ga0160473, IMG submission 108217) | Enriched soil microbial communities from UW Madison campus, WI, USA - HID1975I_E11 MG | ecosystem: Environmental > Terrestrial > Soil > Unclassified | place: USA: Madison, Wisconsin... | reverse complement strand
CGCGGTCGATACCCTCAAGGCTGCCGGCTACACCAACATCGAATACCTCACTGGTTCGTTGCCGGAAGCCGAGCTGAAGGAAAAGATCGCCGATGCCCACTTCATCGGCATCCGCTCGCGCACGCAACTGACTGAAGAGATCTTCGACTGCGCGAAGAAGCTGGTTGCGGTCGGCTGCTTCTGCATCGGTACCAACCAGGTCGACCTGGAAGCGGCCCGCGAGCGCGGTATCGCCGTGTTCAACGCCCCGTACTCGAACACCCGTTCGGTCGCCGAACTGGTGCTGGCCGAGGCCATCCTGCTGCTGCGCGGCATCCCCGAGAAGAACGCTTCGTGCCACCGTGGTGGCTGGATCAAGAGCGCGGCCAACTCCTTCGAGATCCGTGGCAAGAAGCTGGGCATCGTCGGCTACGGCTCGATCGGCACCCAACTGTCGGTCCTGGCTGAAAACTTAGGCATGCAGGTGTACTTCTTCGACCCGCTGACCAAGCTGCCGCTGGGCAACGCCGTCCAGGTCGCCAGCCTGCACGAGCTGCTGGGCCTGGCCGACATCGTCTCGCTGCATGTGCCTGAGCTGCCATCCACCCAGTGGATGATCGGCGAGAAGGAAATCCGCGCGATGAAGAAGGGCTCGATCCTGATCAACGCCGCCCGCGGTACCGTGGTCGAGCTGGATCACCTGGCTGCCGCGATCAAGGACAAGCACCTGATCGGCGCCGCCATCGACGTGTTCCCGGTCGAGCCGCGCTCCAACGACGAAGAGTTCGAAAGCCCGCTGCGCGGCCTGGACAACGTCATCCTGACCCCGCACATTGGTGGTTCCACCGCCGAGGCCCAGGCGAACATCGGCCTGGAAGTTGCCGAGAAGTTGGTCAAGTACAGCGACAACGGTACCTCGGTGTCTTCGGTCAACTTCCCGGAAGTTGCCCTGCCGGCGCACCCAGGCAAACACCGCCTGCTGCACATCCACGAAAACATCCCTGGCGTGCTCAGCGAGATCAACAAGGTCTTCGCCGAGAACGGCATCAACATCTCCGGTCAGTTCCTGCAGACCAACGAGAAAGTGGGTTACGTGGTGATCGACGTCGACGCCGAGTACTCGGACCTGGCGCAAGAGAAACTGCAGCACGTGAAGGGCACTATCCGCTCCCGCGTTCTGTTCTAAGTTTCAGGGCGGCATGAAAAAGGGAGGCCCTGGTGGCCTCCCTTTTTCGTGGGTGATTACTTCACCTCGACGGTGATCTTCTTCGATTCGACGCTCGGCTTGAACGGCACGTGGTACTTGTCGCCCAATACCAACTGCAAGGTGTGCTTGCCTGGGGTCAGGGTAATGGTCGCCTCGGTTTGTGCCTTGCCGAAGTGCAGCACTTGCGGGCCGGCCGGCAGCGGCGCGTTGTTCTCAGGCATCAGGCTGGTTGGCAGGGGCATGTCGGCCACCGGCTCTTTGTCGACATCCACCAGCAGGTGGTGATGCCCGGTATGCGGGGTCTGATCACCCGCAGGCTTGAGCGCCATGCCCTCGATGCCGAACTTGACGGTGAAGGTCTTGTCGACCGTTGCGCCATCGGCGGGGGAAACGATGACGACCTTGGCATCCTTGGGCGGCTCCTGGCTCTTCAGGGCATCCGCGGCACTGGCGAACACCGAGGCCCCCACCAGCAGACCGGCTACGGCAGCACGCGAAAATAGGCTGTTCATTCACTTCTCCTGTGATTCACTTAAAGACCACTGCCGTTAAAACGTGCGACAGCGGTAGATCACCATAGCCCACAAAGAGAAATATTTCAGTTAGGGTTAAACCTCGCCAAGGCTTCAAGGTCATAGGCTGCGCTCGACCACGACGAGGAAGAAAGCCGTGGCGAATGAAATTCATCTGCCGAATAAAAAAGGGGCATTCATGCGTTCGACCCTAGGCGTACTGCTTGCAGTACTGATCAGTCCATTGGCCCAAGCCGAGCTGATAGACGACATCAACGACCGCGGCGAACTGCGCATTGCCGTGCAGTCCGATACACCGCCCTATGTATTCAAGGAAAACGACCACCTCACGGGTTTCGAGATCGAGTTCGGGCAAATCCTGGCCAAGGAACTGGACCTGCGGGCTGAATTCATTGAAACGCCAGCTGAAGAAGTTCTGCCGGGCGTGGAGAGTGGCAAGTACGACATCACCTTGAATGAACAGAACACCAGTAAACAGTTGGACGTGAGCCAGCCTTATGGTGAGAAGAAACAGGTCATTCCGTTCCAGAAAGACAACCCGGCGTTCGAGAGCGCGGTGAACAACGCCCTGCAACGGATCAAGGACGATGGGCGCATGGCAGAGCTGGAGCAGAAGTGGTTCAAGGGTACCCAGGAGACGGCTGCAGGCCAGTGAATGACCGGCTCTTTGTAGGAGCAGCCTTGCGCTGCGAAAGGGCCGGCAAGGCAGGAACGGGTGTTGCAGGTGCGGCCTCTTCGCAGCACAAGGCTGCTCCTACAGGTTCGCCAACGCTTGTTGTGCTTCATCCAGCTCAAGCTCGCTGAACACCAGCACCCCTTCCCGGCGCAGCAGCGCCGTGGTCACGCCCTCCCCCGGCACCTTCACCCCGCTGAAGGTGCCATCGTAGGTCAGGCGATTACCACACGAAGGGCTGCCAGACTTGAGCACCGCGACTTGAATCCCGTGCCGGCGCACCAGCGCCAACGCCAGCTGAGCACCGGCCAGAAACGCGTCGCTGACGTCCTCACCCGTCACCGTCAGCACCTGTGCCTGGCCATCGAGCACCGCGCTGCCCTGCCCGCTTGGAATCTCCGCAGGCGGTCGCGGTGTGGGCAAGCCACCGGCCACTTCCGGGCACAAGGGCACTACCCGCCCTGCCGCCTGCCAGGCTTGCAACACACCCGGATGGCCACTGGCGCGGCCGTCATAGCGCACCGGCTGCCCCAGCAGGCACGCGCTGACCAGCACCTTGGGCAACTCAGAACAGGTCATTGCCACGGCGCCGGAACCAGCCAGTCAACGACAGGCGCTCACGCCCGGCCGGCAATACCTCATGGGGCACATCGCCCGACAGAAATACCACCAGGCATCCGGCCACAGGCTGCACATCGTGCTCGACACCCTGCGCCAGGAACATGCGCAGCTGGCCGCCATCCTGTGGCCGCCAGTCTTCGTTCAAATAGAGCACTGCCGAAACCATGCGCCGGTCATCGTCACGAAAGCGGTCCAGGTGGCGGCGATAGAACGCGCCCGGCGGGTACAGGGCAAAATGGCATTCGAAATCTTCAAGGCCCAGGAACAGCCCCTGGTTGATGGCCAGGCGCAGCTGGTCCATGGCCGCCAGGTACTGGTCGCAGGCAGCGGCCTGGCCGGGGTCGATCCACTGGATCTGATCACCGCGGATCGCCTCGCGGATCTCCTGTGAAGCCCCGCGCCCAACCCCTGCCGGGTTGAGTTCGCCTTCGGCGTCACGGCGCCGGCACTCGGCCGCCAGCGCGCGCACCAGGTCGCCAGGCAAAAAGAGCGCCTGCTGGGACCAGCCATGGGTGGCCAGATCGTCAACGACGGCCGCAAGCATCGGGTGTTCAGGGGAGATGTGCATGGCGCGCATCATATCCATTAGCCTTGCACTCGCACAGCGCCACTTGGCCGAGAAGCGCGCTGATATCTCGACAAACCGACGCTGGGCCAAGGACAATGGCAGCCTGCCGACAGGAGTCCTGAATGCGCCGTCTGTTTTCCCTGATTCTGCTGATGATCTGCACCATGCCTGTCTGGGCAGACAGCCTGGATCAACTGTACAAGGCCGCCGGCTGGCCCGACCAGCGCGCCCACTTCAACGATGCCCTGAGCGCCGCCCAGGAACGCTATCGCAACAGCCTGCCGCCTGCCGTCTACCAAGCGCTGGTCAACAACAGCAATCAGCGCTTCCAGGCCCAGGCCGTGGACCGTCGTGCCCAAGCGAAACTGCGCGCAACCCTGAGCAACCCTGCGCCAGCGCTGGCCTTCTTCCAGTCGCCGCTGGGCCGCAAGGTGGTGGCTGCCGAACTGCAGGCCACGCGCAAGGACCAGTTGGCCAAGAACGCCAAAGGCCTGCCGAAGGTCCAGGCCAGTGACGACCGCCTGTTGCTTATCGGCCACTTGGCCCAGGCGTTGCCCGCCCGCGAGGCCGGTGCAGAGGTCAGCCTGGCGATTGCCGGCGTCGCCGCCGACAGCCTCAGTTCGATGATCCCCGGCCTGTTCGGCGGCGGCCAGGCCCAGAGCCTGCTCGATGGCCAGCGCCAACGCCTGATGGGCCAGATCGGTGAAGACCTCAACAATACGCTGTTGTACGTGTACCGCGACTTGTCCGACGCCGAGCTGGAACAATTCGCCAACTTCGCCGAATCACCTGAGGGCAAGGCGTATTACCAGGCGGCACTGGCTGCCGTGCGCGCCGGCCTGGCGGTCGGCCAGAGTGCTGCCGACCTCAAGTGATCAGCCCAGGCGCTGGTCGATGAAGGTGAAGTAGCGCTGGCGAATGCCGGGCAGCTCATTGGCCAGGTGGTGCCGCGCCTCGGGCAGCATGAGTATTTGCGGCTCAGTGAACTTGGCCTTGAGCACCTCGAGGTTGTAGGGCCAGTCCACCGTGCCGTCCGCCTCACCCTGCACGATCAAGGGCCGCCGTGTGCTGCGTGGCGCGGCTTCTATGCGCTTGACCCAGGCGATCAGTGCGCCAACCCAGGCCGTGGGTAAACGACGCGGTTGCAGGGGGTCGGCCTCCAGAAACGCTAGGAAGGCCGGGTCGTTGGTGTTTTCGCTGAAGCGCCGTTCGATGCCGTTGACGAAATGGCGTAGCACGCAATAGCTGAGCTTCGACCAACGCCAGGAGCAGGGCCGTACCAGCGGCGCGAGCAGGATCACCTGCCCATCGGCCGGGCTTTGCTCGCCCCGGTGCAACAGGTGGTCGACCACGATGGCGCCGCCCGTGCTTTGCCCGCACAAATGCCAAGGCCGCGGCAGGTCCAGCCTGCGCGCTTGCTCGAAGAGTGCATCGAGCACCTGCTGATACAGCGAAAAGTCGCTGATGCTGGCCCGCTCACCGCTGGAAAGGCCATGGCCGGGCAGGTCACAGCTGATCACTGCATAACCCTGGCCCAGTGCCCACTCGATCACATGCCGGTAAAGGCCCATGTGGTCGTAATAGCCATGCAGCAGGAACACCGTGGCCACCGGCTGCGGCGGCAGCCAGACTTGCCCGACCAACTCGAACCCGGCCGCTTGAAAGCCACCCAGCCAACTGTGCACGGGCAGGTCCAGGCCATAAAAATGCTGGTAATCGCGCCCCTGTGCCGACAACGGCTGGCGATCGGTCAAGGGCGCGAGGCTGGCACGCAGAAGGTCGGGGAGCAAAGCGGCGGGCATCGGGTACATCCAGAGCGAAGCGAGTATTGATCTGTGATATTCAGCTCTAGCTGGCGTCGTGGCAAGCTTGCTCACCCTCGAACAACCAACACCTATCAAATTGTGGGAGCGGCCTTGTGTCGCGAAAGGGCCGCCAAGCGGCCCCGGTTTCAGCGCTATCGCAGAAATGCCGGGACCGCTGCGCGGTCCTTTCGCGACACAAGGCCGCTCCCACAAAGGGCCAATGACTCCTCATGAATAGCCGAATCATCAAAACATCGTGCACGGCAATCGCCCTACTGGTTGGCGTTGGTATTCTCTGGCAGGCCTACACCACCTTCCAGTCCCGCTACCTGCGCCCGTTCGACAACCAGGCCACCCTGTTCGACGGCAGCCAACTGCGCCTGCCCGCAGAACTGGCTGGCCCCGGCCCGATCCGTGTGGTGCACTTCTGGGACCCGGCCTGCCCCTGCAATGTGGGCAACCAGCAGCACCTGGCCGACCTGGTCAGCCACTTCGCAGGCGACGGCGTCAGCTTCCATGTGCTGCAAAATCCCGGCAGCCACGGCCAGTTGCCCGCGAACCTCAGCGCCCTCAAGCCCCTCGCCAGCCTGCCCGGCAGCGAACACCTGCCCGCCTCCCCGGCCGTGGCCATCTGGGACCGACAAGGCCACCTCGCCTACTTCGGGCCTTACAGTGAAGGGGCGGTGTGCAACGCCAGCAACAGTTTCATCGAACCGATCCTCAAGGCGTTGATCGACAACCGCCAGGTGACCGCCTCCAACACCTTGGCGGTGGGTTGCTACTGCCCTTGGGCCGGCTGACGCACCCGCGCCGGGTTACCGACCACCACCGCACCCGCCGGCACATCGCGGGTGACCACACTGCCCGCGCCGACCACCGCGTTGTCGCCAAGGGTCACCCCCGGCAGGATGATCGCCCCGCCACCAATCCACACATTGTTGCCAATACTCACCGGCCGGCCGCTTTCCAACCCGGTGCGCCGCAGCTCAGGGTCGAGTGGGTGGTCGGCGGTGTAGATCTGCACCGCCGGACCAATCTGGCAATCGTCGCCGATGCGCACCGGCAGCACGTCGAGGATCACGCAGTTGAAGTTGATGAAGGTGTTGCGGCCAATGCTGATGTTGTAGCCATAGTCGCAATAGAACGGCGGGCGGATCACCGTGCCTTCGCCGGCCTGGCCGAAATGCTCGGCGAGCAGGCCGTGACGTGCGTCGTTGAGCAGCTCGAAACTGCTGTTGTAGCGCTGCATCCAGTGCTTGTTGGCAATTTGCTCGGCCTGCAGCTCGGGGCAGCCGGCATGGTAGAGCTGGCCTGCGAGCATTTTCTGTTTTTCGCTGAGGGACATGGAAACTCCTTTCGAGGGCTATGCTCTGTGCGCGAATCCGTCGATGATCGGACCACAGTTTCCGCTCGAATGCACAAGGAGTCTCGATGAAGCGCAGCCTGACCCTGTTGGCCGTGGTAATCGCCGTGGCCGCTGGCGCCGGATACGGGTACGTGCACGGCAAGCTGCCGCAACGCGAGGGCGAAGTGGCGATCGCCGGCCTGCAGGCGCCGGTCAGCGTGCGCTATGACAGCCGCGGCGTTCCGCACCTGCAGGCACAGAACGAACAGGACCTGTACCGCGCCCTCGGCTTTGTGCACGCCCAGGACCGGTTGTTCCAGATGGAGATCATGCGCCGCCTGGCGCGCGGTGAGTTGGCCGAAGTGCTGGGCGAAAAACTCGTGCCCACCGACACCCTGTTCCGCAGCTTGCGTATTCGCGACCAAGCGGCGCTGATGGTGCAGCGGCAGAACCGCCAATCACCCGCCTGGCAGGCCCTGCAAGCCTACCTGGAGGGCATCAACAGCTGGCAGGCCAGCCACCCCAAGCCGATCGAGTTCGACCTGCTGGGCATCACCCCCCGCCCGTTCACCGCTGAAGACACCCTGAGCATCGCCGGTTACCTGGCCTACAGCTTCGCCGCCGCGTTCCGCACCGAGCCCGCGCTCACCTATATTCGCGACCAGCTCGGCCCGCAGTACCTGAACATCTTCGACCTCGACTGGCAACCCGAAGGCGCCCTGGCCGCGCCCTTGGCGGCCGCCGACTGGCGCAGCCTGGAGGCACTTGCCCGGCTTAGCCACGACGCGTTGGGCGACGCGGGTATCCCGCAATTCGAAGGCAGCAACGCCTGGGCCGTCGCCGGCAGCCGCACCCGCAGCGGCAAACCACTGCTGGCCGGTGACCCACACATCAGCTTCGCGGTACCGGCGGTGTGGTACGAGGCCGAATTGTCGGCCCCTGGGTTCAACCTGTATGGCTACTTCCAGGCACTGAACCCCTTCGCGCTGCTCGGCCACAACCGCGACTTCGGCTGGAGCCTGACGATGTTCCAGAACGATGACGTCGACCTGATCGCCGAACGGACCAACCCCGAAAACACCGACCAGGTGATGATCGACGGCACCTGGCAAACCTTGGAAAAGACCGAGCAAACCCTCGCCGTCAAAGGCGAGGCGCCCGTCACCCTCAGCCTGCGCCGCTCGCCCCACGGCCCGATCGTCAACGAGGTATTGGGCGCTACCGCCGGGACCACGCCGGTGGCCATGTGGTGGGCGTTTCTTGAAACCGAAAACCCGATCCTCGACGGGTTTTACCAGCTCAACCGCGCCGACACCCTGGGCAAGATGCGCGAGGCGGCCGCCAAGGTTCAGGCGCCTGGGCTGAACTTCGTCTGGGCCAATGACCGTGGCGATATCGGCTGGTGGGCTGCGGCACAACTGCCGATCCGCCCGGCGGGAGTCAACCCGACATTCATCCTCGATGGCGCCAGCCCGCAGGCAGACAAGCTCGGTTTCTACCCCTTCAGCGCCAACCCGCAGCAAGAAAACCCCGCACGCGGCTACATCGTGTCGGCCAACTACCAACCGCCCTCGGCCGTGCCCGTGCCGGGTTACTACAACCTGCCGGACCGTGGCCGCCAGCTCGACCGTCACCTGGCCAACCCTGACGTGAAGTGGGATACCCAAAACAGCCAGGCCCTGCAGCTGGACACCGCCAGCGACCATGGCCCACGCACCCTTGCACCGCTGCTGGCGACGCTGCGCTCAGTGGCCGAAGGGGACGAGGAAAAGGAGCTGGTCGAGCAACTGGCCGCCTGGAGCGGTGACTACCCCCTGGACTCGATCAGCGCCACGCTGTTCAACCAGTTTTTGTATGAACTGGCGTTCGCGGCCCTACATGACGAACTGGGCGACACCTGGTTCCCGGTGCTGATCAGCACCCGCGCAATCGATGCCGCGCTGCCTCGTTTGGCCGCCGATGCCGAGTCGCCATGGTGGAGCACGCGGGGGGCGAACGCACGCACCGACCGCACCGCGATCGTGCGCATCGCCTGGCAAAAAAGCGTGAAGCACCTGCGAGACACCCTGGGCAGCGACCCGGCCAGTTGGCAATGGGGCAAAGCCCATACCCTGACCCATAACCATCCGCTTGGCGTGAAGAAGCCGCTGAACCTGCTGTTCAACGTCGGCCCGTTCGCGGCGCCTGGCACGCATGAGGTGCCCAACAACCTGTCGGCGAAAATCGGGCCGGCACCTTGGCCGGTGACGTATGGCCCTTCGACACGCAGGCTGATCGACTTTGCCGATGCCGGGCAGGCCTTGACCAGTAACCCGGTCGGGCAAAGCGGGGTACCGTTTGATAAGCACTATTCGGATCAGGCTGCAGGGTACATCGAGGGGCAGTACCAACGGGCGCAGATGGGGGTGATTCCGGCGCAGAGTACCTTGCGATTGGTGCCGGCTGAGTAAGGGGCTGCTACGCACCCCATTCGCGGGACAAGCCCGCTCCCACAGGAGTGACGCCACAGTTAGCGACGCGCCTGTGGGAGCGGGCTTGCCCCGCGAATGGGCCGCATAGCGGCCCTCGTTACACGATCAACCCTGCCACTTGCCCCCTTCGACAATCACGCTCTCAGGCTTGGTGTCATCGCTCAGTTCCTTGCGCACATACTGGTCATACAGCTTGAGCAGAAACTTCTCTTCACCCAGCTTGGCCAGCTCGGCATTCACCCAGTCGCGCAACTCGGTGTTGCCCTTCTTCACCGCCGGGGCAATCGGTGCCTCGTCGCCTAGCAGCTCAGGCAACACGCGGTAGCCTGGGTTCTGCTTGGCCCAGCTGAACAGAATCAGGTTGTCCTGGGCATAGGCATCGCCGCGGCCAGTGGCCAGGGCTTGCAGTGACTCGCTGTTTTTCTCGAACTTGAGCAGCTTCCAGTCCGGGTGGGTTTTGGTCAGCCAGATATCGGCCGTGGTGCCAGTGGTGACGATGATGGTCTTGTCGGCCAGGTCGTCGAGTTTCTGCACCGCGCTGCCGTCAGCAACGATGGCTTGCACGGCGACGCGCAGGTTGGGGTTGGTGAAGTCCACCGCTTCCTTGCGCTCTGGCGTTACGGTCATGTTGGCCAGGATAAGGTCGACCTTGTCACTCTGCAGGAACGGAATGCGGCTGGCCGGCTCCACGGCAACGAACTCGACTTTGTTCTCGTCGCCCAGCAGGTCCTTGGCCAAGCGGCGACCGATGTCGGTATCGAAGCCGACATAGCGCCCCTTTTCATCGACGAAACCGAAGGGTGGCTTGTCGGTGAATACGCCGACGATCAGTTTGTCGCGGGCCTTGATGGTTTCCAGGTAGCTGGTGGCCGGCGAGGCCGCTGCGGGTTTGGTGGGTTCTTCGGCCTTGTTGCAGCCGGCCAGCAGGGCCAGGCCGAACAGCGGCGCCAGCAGTTTGGTGAGGTTGGCAGTTTTCATGACAGTTCCTTGTGCAGTGTCTTCGGCAGGCTTTCTACAAAGGAGAATTTCTCCAGGAACTGCTGCGCGCGTGCGGTCTGCGGTCGGGTGAAGAAGCTCTCGGGCTCGCTCTGTTCAAGGACCCTGCCGGCCTCCATGAACACGATGCGGTCGGCCACCGCGCGGGCGAAGGCCATTTCGTGGGTAACGATGAGCAGGGTCATGCCGTCGCGGGCCAGGCCCTGGATCACCTGCAGCACCTCCTTGACCATTTCCGGGTCGAGGGCCGCCGTGACTTCATCGAACAGCATCACCTCGGGGTTCATGCACAGCGACCGGACGATCGCGATGCGTTGCTGCTGGCCGCCGGACAACTGCCGCGGGTAGGCATCGCGCTTGTCCAGCAGCCCCACCCGCGCCAGCAGCGCCTCGGCCTGGGCCTGGGCTTCGGCGCGCTCGCGCTTTTGCACCTTGAGCGGGCCAAGCAACAGGTTGTCGATCACACTCATGTGGCCGAACAGGTGGTAACTCTGGAACACCATGCCTACCCGCTGGCGCACCTGGCGCCAGTCGGTGCGTGGGTCGAGCAGCTCCTGGCCGTCCAGGCGCAGGTGGCCACTGTGGGCTTGTTCCAGGCCATTCAAGCAGCGCAGCAAGGTACTCTTGCCACAACCGCTAGGCCCCAGCACTACCAGCACCTCGCCGGCTTGCACCTTGAGGTCGACGTCCTTGAGCACCTGCTGCTCACCAAAAAACTTGTTGAAACCCTGGAATTCGATCAATGCGCTCATGAGTGTGCCCAACGGCGTTCCAGCACGCGCGAAGCGGCGGACAGCGGATAACAGATGATGAAGAAGAACAGGAACAACGCGCCGTAGATCAGCACCGACTCGTAGGTACGCTCGATGATCTGCTGGCCTGCCTTGATCACCTCGACAACGCCGATCAATACCGCCAACGAGCTAGTCTTGATGATCCGCGTATAGAGGTTGATGGTCGGCGGGGTCATGCGCTTGAGTGCCTGGGGCAGCAGCACATAGCCATACAGCTGCCAGCCGGACAGGCCGATCGACAGCCCGGCCTCACGCTGGCCACGTGGCAGCGAACGCAACGCGCCGCGCACCACCTCACCGATTTCGCTGGCACCCCACAGGCCCAGCACCAGCACCGCGCACCAGAAACTGGGGATGCTCACGCCAAAGAAGATCGGCAGGCCGAAAAACACCAGGTACAGCCAGACCAGCACGGGGATGGCACGGAACAGCTCCAGATACACCTGCAGAACGATGTTCAGGCCACGGTTGCCAAGGGTGGCCAACACGCCATACAGCACGCCGCCCAAGGTGGCGAAGAGCATGCCCAACGCCGAAATGGCCAAGGTCTGTGCTGCGCCGCTGGCCAGTTGCGGCAGCGACACCCACAGCAGTTCAGGCGCCGAACTGGCCATGCTGCAGCCTCCTTTCCAGGTACCGCAGCAGCAATGACAGCGGCAGGAACAGCAGCACGCAAAGCAGGGTCAGCACAGCGAGCATTTCGTAGGTTTTGTAGTACAGCGCGATGTAGTTCTTGGTGGTGTAGAGGATCTCGGGAACGGCCACGGCCGAAACGACGGTGGTTTCCTTGAGCAGGAAAATGAAGTTGGCGAACAGCGCTGGCAGGCTGAGGATGCTGGCCTGAGGCAGAATCACATGGCGCAGCAGTTGGCCCTCGGACAGACCGATGGAGCGCCCGGACTCCAGTTGAGCGCGCGGCACTGCTTCCACACCGGCACGCAGTACCTCGGTCAGGTAAGCGCCGCCCATGAACGTCATGGTGATGATCGCTGCAGTGAAGCCGGAGATCTTCAGGCCCACGCTGGGCAAGGCGAAGTACACGAAGAACAGCTGGATCAACAACGGGGTATTGCGCGCCAGCTCGACGTAGCCTTTGACCAGGCGCGACAGGTAGGGCGTACGCAGCACCAGTAGCGTGGCGTTGACCAGGGCTACCAGCAACGAGGTGGCGATGGCGATCAGGCCCACCTGCAAGGTCACGCCCACGGCGTTGAGAAACGCCGGCAGGGTGCTGAGGATGAAAGGGATATCGAAGGTCATGGGTAGAACAGTCATGCGGGGTGCGAGGAGCACGATCACTAGACTTTAAAGCTATAAAAAACTTTCAATAAATATCTTTATTGCATATCAATAGTACGGACTAACGCACCAACAAAAACGCCGACGCAATGGCGTCGGCGTTTTCAGGCGCGGGGCTCCGAACGGATCAGAACGCCGGCAGCACGGCACCGCTGTATTTCTTGGCGATGAACGCTTTCACTTCCGGGCTGGTCAGGGCTTTGGCCAGTTTCTGGATAGCGTCGCTGTCCTTGTTGTCCGGGCGGGCAACCAGGAAGTTGACGTACGGCGAGTCGGCGCCTTCGATCACCAGCGCGTCCTTGGCCGGGTTCAGGCCAGCTTCCAGGGCGTAGTTGGTGTTGATCATGTCCAGGTCAACCTGATCCAGCACACGCGGCAGCATGGCCGATTCCAGCTCGCGGAACTTCAGTTTCTTCGGGTTCTCGGCGATGTCTTTCGGCGTGGCCAGGGCGTTTTTCGGGTCTTTCAGGGTAATCAGGCCAGCCTTCTGCAACAGCAGCAGGGCGCGGCCGCTGTTGCTGCCTTCGTTAGGGATGGCAACGGTAGCGCCTTCTTTGAGCTCGCTCAGGTTCTTGACCTTCTTCGAGTAGCCACCGAACGGTTCAACGTGTACACCGACCACGGTTTCCAGGTGGGTGCCCTTGCCTTCGTTGAAGTTTTGCAGGTACGGCAGGGTCTGGAAGTAGTTGGCGTCCAGGCGTTTCTGGTCAACCTGCACGTTCGGCTGCACGTAGTCGGTGAAGACCTTGATCTGCAGGTCCACACCTTCTTTGGCGAGGGTCGGCTTGATCAGCTCGAGGATCTCGGCATGCGGCACCGGGGTGGCGGCAACCACCAGTTTCTCGGCGGCGTTGGCCAGGCCGGCGAACGACAGGGCAGCGGCCAGGGCGGTGGTCAGCAGGGTCTTCTTCATGGTGGTCCTTATTCTGAATCTGGGCCATCGGCGATGGCGAAGTCGTGTGCCCTGCCCCGTGTCGGGTGAGCGTGAAGCGGACAATACCGAGATTTCTTATGCCGCAACAATATCTTTTAATTCGCTGCTTATTCCAAAAACAAACTGCCATCACCGCCTTTGCTTATGAGCACTGTCTAGCGCGCAGGGTTGGCCAGGTCGAGGTCTTCCGGCTGGATCTCTTCGCTGTCATTCACCAGCAAGGCGAAGTGGATGACGTTCTCCAGCTCGCGGGTGTTGCCGGGCCAGGCATGGGCTTCCAGCACCTGCTGGGCGGCGTCGCTGATCAGCGGCACCGAGCGCTGCAGGCGGGCGGTATAGATACCCACGAAGTACTCGGCCAGCGGCAGGATATCGCCACGTCGCTCGCGCAACGGCGGCAGCTCCAACGCGCCCTCACGCAGGTACTGGTACAAGCGCTCATTGAACCTGCCGGCCTTCACCACCCGCGCCAGGTCGATGCTGGTCGCCGCCACCAGGCGCACATCCACAGGCTGGGGCTGCTGCGCGCCGACGCGTGTCACTTCACGGTTTTCCAGTGCGGCCAGCAGCTTGCCCTGAATCTCCAGCGGCAAGTCGGCAATCTCGTCCAGGTACAGCGTGCCGCCGTTGGCCGAGCCGAACCAACCGGCGCGGCTGCTGGCGGTGCCGCCGTGGGTACCGGCGCTGTAACCGAACAACTCGGCGTCGGCATAGGTCGGGCTTATGGCCGCGCAGTTGACCGAGACGAACAGCCCGGCGCGGTCACTGGCGCGGTGAATCTGCCGTGCCAGCAACTCCTTGCCGGTGCCGGTCTCGCCACGAATCAACACCGGCAAGGGCTGCGGCGCCAGGCGTTCGAGGTCTTCGCGCAGCTGTTGCGAGCGCGGGTCGATGAACACCAGGGCCTTTGCACGAATGCTCAGTGGGCTCTTGTCCAGCTCGGGAAAGGTCAGCAGCGGCTGGCCAAACGGGTTTTGAAAAGTCATGAAAAACTCCCGCCCCAGGCCTTCGGTGGCCGGGCGTCAGGCAAAGGGTAATCAGTCGGGGGGCGATCAGGCGCGGCGCAGTGCGCGTTGCTCCACCCGGCTCTGCAAGCGGTACAGGTAGGCGAAGCCTTGTTCCCAACGCTCGTGGCCGGACTTGACGTTGATGTGCCCGGCGTTGGTCAGCAAGCCCACTTCGGCCCCCCAGGCCTGGGCCAGGAGCAGCGCGCGCGGCACGCTTACCGCCGGGTCGTTGTCGGAGCTGACCACCTGGCTTGGGAACGGCAACGCCTGCATCGGAATCGGCGCGAAGTTGCGCAGTGCTGGCGCGCAGGTCGGCCGCTCGACATCCGCCGGCGCCACCAGCAATGCGCCACGTACCTGGCGCAGCAACGCCGGGCTGGCCTCGGCGGCCCAGTGGGCGACCGTGACGCAGCCCAGGCTGTGTGCGATGAGAATCACCGGCGAGCGTTCGGCGGCAATCGCCTGCTCCAGGGCCTGCACCCAATCGCGCCGTTGCGGGGTCAGCCAGTCGTGCTGCTCGACCCGGGCGCTGTTGGGCAGGGTGCGCTGCCAGTGACTCTGCCAATGGTTGTCTGGCGATCCTTGCCAGCCCGGCACAATCAGGTAACGAATCGACTCATTGCGCATGGGGACGCCTCCAGTAAGTTTGCGTGCTTGGAGACCAGTATAGGGAGGGAGTTATATTCGTAAAGGAATAAGAAGCTATTTGTTAATAACCTAAATGAATTTCTTTGGGGGGGGGTGCGAAGCGATTGTTGCGAGGATGGGGATGGCCACGGGGGGGCCTGGCTTGGGGGGGGCGGTGGGGCATATATCGAGCGCCGCCCGCGCGGCGCTTCGCGGGGCAAGCCCGCTCCCACATCTGTTTCGGGCCAATTATTCCTGAGGCATGGGCGCGCGGCCCTTCGGCGGCTGACACGATATCGAGTCGGACCAACAAGGCGGTCGCGCGCAAATGGCACAGGCATCACTGGCCCGAAACAGATGTGGGAGCGGGCTTGCCCCGCGAAGCGCCGCGCGGGCGGCGCTCGATCTAACAGGCGCTTTACATTCACCGGCGATCACCTTTTAGCCCAATACCTATCCATCAGGCCAAAAAAAAGGGCCAACCCCTGCCAAGAGATGTGGCCCATAAGCGCTCAAAGAGAGTCACTTGCCTGAAGAGGATTGCCGAATCAGCGCGCGGTAATCACCGCCAGTTTGCTGATCCCCGCACGTTCAATCGCCGCCATGGCCCGCGCCACCTCGCCGTAGTTCACGCCATCATCGGCCTGCAACTGCACACGGACTTCCGCGTCCTTGGCCTTGGCCGCCTTGAGGTTGGTCTCCAGCAGGTCCGGCTGGATCTCGTCCTTGTTGATGAACAACTTGCCAGCCCCGTCGATGCTCACCACCAGCGGGTCTTTCTGCTCCACCGGTGCCACCGCCTCGGTCTTGGGCAGGTTGATGGGGATGGCGTTGGTCAGCAGCGGCGCAGTGACGATGAACACCACCAGCAGCACCAGCATGACGTCTACCAACGGCGTGACGTTGATTTCACTGAGGACTTCGTCGCTGTCCTGGGTCGAAAAGGCCATATCAGGACGCCTCCTTCACCGGCTGAGTGAAACCGGCCTGGGCTTTGTGCACGGCAGGGTGCACCAGTACCCGGAAGGCACTCTTCTGCGCCAGGCTGTAGAAGTCATGGGCGAAGTCGTCCAGGTCTGCTGCGGTCAGCTTGAGGCGGCGCAGGAAGTAGTTGTAAACCAGTACCGCTGGCACCGCGACGGCGATACCCACCCCCGTGGCCACCAGTGCCGCGCCGATCGGCCCGGCCACGGTCTCGAGGCTGGCGGAACCTGCCGCACTGATGCCCTTGAGCGCTTCCATGATGCCCCACACGGTGCCAAACAAGCCGATGAAGGGCGAGGTACTGCCGATACTGGCGACCACGGCCAGGCCGGTTTCCAGCGAACGGCGCTCGCGGACGATCTGCTGGCGCAGAGCGCGTTCGAGGCGGTCCTGGTGATTGATGGCGTGGCTCAGGTCGTTGGCCTGGGTGGTATCGCCGACGGCAATAGCGGCATAACCGGACTGCGCAACGCGGGCGGCTGGGCCAGGTAGCTCATGGCTGATTTCGGCGGCCGAATCCAGGCTGGAGGCTGCCCAGAATTGCTGGTGGAAGCGTTTGTCCTGGTTCTTCAGCCGCACGAACTGCACGACCTTGACCAGGGCCAGGCCCCAGGTGACGACAGAGAAACCAACCAGCAGCCAGATGACTGCGCTTTCAACGGATTCGAGGGGGGATGCCAACAGGCTCATGATGATGTCTTCCTATGTTCTGCTGATTCTGTGAAATGCGTTAGCGAAGCTTGAAGTCGATTGGCACGCTGACCCAGCCGGTCTGGGCCACGTCGCCTTGCTTGGCGGGAACGAAGCTCCAGCGCTTGACGGCAGCCAGCGCAGCGGCGTCCAAGGCATCGCGGCCACTGCTCTTCTGCACCTGGATCTGCCCCGGCTTGCCACTGGGCAACACCTCGACGCGCAACAGCACGGTGCCTTCCCAGCCGCGGCGCTGGGCCATCTGCGGGTACTCCGGCGCCGGGTTCTTGAGGTACGCGGCGTTGGCTGAAGCCGGTGTCACCGGCGCCGGCGCGGGTGGCGCAGGGGCTGGCGGTGCCGGGGCTGCAACGGGTGGCGGTGGCGGTGCCTCGACCGGCTTCGGCTGCGGCTTGGGCGCCTGCTTGACCACAGGTTTAGGGATCGGTTTTGGCTTCGGTTTGGGCTTGGCGGCCAGCTCGTCGACTACCGGTGGCGGCGGCGGTGGCTCGACCACCGGCGGCGCGGGTGCCGGGGGTGGTGGCTCGACCACGGGCGGCGCAGGGGCGGCGAACTCGATGGTCATGGGTGGCACCTGCGGCGGCACCACGGGCAGCTCAGGCGTCGGCGCCTGGCTGACCCAGTAGGCGGCGGCGCCGTGCAGCGCCAGTACCAGCAGCGCCAACGCCAGCTTGTCGCGGCGCTTGAGGCCGCTGGCAGGCGTGCGTTGCAGGCGCTGCTGGCCAAGCGGAAGACGAAGCGTGCGTCCAAGCTCGACCAGGTCGCCCGGTGCCGGGCGCCATGGCTGGTCGTAGGCTCTGACGGCCGTCTGGACATTACCCATTGATCAAACTCCTGGGGTCTCGATTCAGGTGTGTGGCTGAATCATCGGGGCCAGAGGCTTATCTCTTAAAGTAATGTTTAAAATTATGGTTAGAACTTAATTGAATATTGTTTCTGAGCGATCGTGTGAAAGCCACGGATTTCGAGGGCTGTGGGCTGGAGGGCGATTAGCGATGCTTTGTGGGCATGCAAAATATTCGCGTAAGGCATGAGATTGCTGCGAGGGCTGCGCCCTCGATTCGCAGCACAAGGCTGCTCCTACAGGGAATCGCGCTGCAGCATTGTGCTGCGAAGGGGTGCGAAGCAGCCCCAGCAATCCACCAGGCAATAAAAAACCCGGGATAGGGCCCGGGCTCTTCATCTTCAAAGGCAGATCAGATATCCGCCACCTTCTGCCAAACCTTCGGCCGGAAGAACAATGTCTCACCCCGCGCCAGGCCGGTCAGGCTGTCGTGGTCCTTGACCACTTCGGCCTCGATCAGCTCGCTCTGCCCTTCCACCTTCAAGGTCACCCGGGTGGTCGCGCCCAGCGGGCGGATATCGCGCACCTCGGCGGCATGGTGGCCTTCGGTTTCATGGCGCGACAGCGACACTTCGTGCGGGCGGAACAGCACGTGGTGGCCTTCGCTCAAGGCCAGACGGTTGGAGTCGCCGAGGAAGTGGTAGACGAAGTCGTTGGCCGGCTGCTCGTACACTTCACCCGGCGAGCCGATCTGCTCGATCACACCCTTGTTCATCACCACGATGCGGTCCGCGACTTCCATGGCCTCTTCCTGGTCATGGGTGACGAACACCGACGTCAGGTTGATATCTTCGTGCAGGCGCGCCAGCCAGCGGCGCAGCTCTTTACGCACCTTGGCATCCAGGGCACCGAACGGCTCGTCGAGCAACAGCACCTTAGGCTCTACCGCCAAGGCGCGGGCCAGGGCGATACGCTGGCGCTGGCCACCGGAAAGCTGCTCGGGGTAGCGGTCGGAGAGCCAGTCGAGCTGGACCATGTTCAGCAGCTCATGCACCTTTTCGGCAATCTTGCTTTCGCTCGGGCGCTCGCCCTTGGGCTTCATGCGCAGGCCGAAGGCGACGTTGTCGAACACGCTCATGTGGCGGAACAACGCGTAGTGCTGGAACACGAAGCCGACGTTGCGATCACGCACGTCGTGGCCAGACACATCCTCGCCATGGAACACGATGCTGCCGTCATCCGGTGTCTCCAGGCCGGCAATGATGCGCAGCAGGGTGGTCTTGCCGCAGCCGGACGGGCCGAGCAGTGCCACCAGCTCACCGCTGTGGATATCCAGGTTGATGTTGTCCAGGGCCTGGAAGCTGTTGAAGCGCTTGCTGACGTTACGAACTTCGATCGACATGAATTATTCCTCCGCAGCGCTATGGCGCAGGCGGTTAATACGGTTCTCGCTCCACTGCTTGAGCAGCAGGATGAAGAGCGCCAGGATCAGCAACAGGCTGGCCACGCTGAAGGCCGCGACGTGGTTGTACTCGTTGTAGAGGATCTCCACGTGCAGCGGCAAGGTGTTGGTGACGCCGCGGATATGGCCGGACACCACCGACACCGCGCCGAACTCACCCATCGCCCGCGCCGTACACAGCACCACGCCGTAGATCAGGCCCCATTTGATGTTGGGCAGGGTCACATGCCAGAACATCTGCCAGCCATTGGCGCCCAGCAGGCGCGCGGCCTCTTCTTCCTGGGTGCCCTGCTCTTGCATCAGCGGGATCAGTTCACGGGCAACGAATGGCACAGTGACGAAGATCGTTGCCAGGACGATGCCCGGCAGCGCGAACACAATCTGGATGTCATGGTCCTGCAGCCAGGGGCCGAACAGGCCTTGTGCGCCGAACATCAGCACGTAGACCAGGCCCGCGATCACCGGCGAGACCGAGAACGGCAGGTCGATCAGGGTCACCAGCACGCTCTTGCCACGGAAGGTGTACTTGCTCACGCACCACGCCGCGCTGACGCCAAACACCAGGTTCAGCGGCACCGAGATGGCCACGGCAAACAGGGTGAGCTTGAGCGCCGACAAAGCGTCGGGCTCGAAGATCGCCTCGAAGAAAGTGCCGAAACCGTTTTTCAGCGCCTGCGATACCACGATCACCAGCGGCAGCAGCAAGAACAGCGCGAACACCAGCCAGCCAAGGCCGATCAGGATGCGCCGCGAGGTGGCGCTGCCACGGCGGGCGGCATTGGCGGCGGCGGTAGCGCTCAGGGATGAACTAGACATAGCCGGCCTCCTTCAAGGGGTTTCGATGCGGCGCTGCAGCAGGTTGATCAGCAGCAGCAGGATGAAGGAAACCACCAGCATCAGCACGCCGATGGCAGTCGCGCCGGTGTAGTCGTATTGGTCGAGCTTGACCATGATCAGCAGCGGCAGGATCTCGGTCTTCATCGGCATGTTGCCGGCAATGAAGATCACCGAACCATACTCACCCACCCCACGGGCGAAGGCCAGGGCAAAGCCGGTCAGCCAGGCAGGCAGCAGTGCCGGGGCCAGGATGTGGCGGAACACCTGCAGCGGTTTTGCGCCCAGGCAGGCGGCGGCTTCTTCGACTTCACGCGGGATGTCGGCCAACACCGGCTGCACGGTGCGCACCACGAACGGCAGGGTCACGAAGGTCAGCGCCAAGGTGATGCCAAGCGGTGTGTAGGCGATCTTGAAGCCCAGGTCGGTGGCGAACTGGCCAACCCAGCCCGCCGGGGCGTACAGGGCCGTCAGGGCGATACCGGCCACGGCGGTAGGCAAGGCGAACGGCAGGTCGATCATCGCGTCGATGATCTTGCGCCCGGGGAAGGTGTAGCGCACCAGTACCCAGGCCAGCAGCGTACCGATTACACCGTTGATGATGGCGGCGAACAGGGCGGTGCCGAAACTCAGCTTGAGCGCGGCGATGACCCGCGGCGCGCTGATGATGTTCCAGAACTGCTCCCAGGTCAGCTGCGAGGCATGGATGAACATGGCCGCCAGCGGAATCAGCACAATCAGGCTGAGGTACACCAAGGTGTAACCCAGCGTCAGCCCGAAGCCGGGTATGACGGGGGAAATACGACGTGACATAAGTATCCCTGGTTGAACGCACGAAGCCCGGAATCAATCCCGGGCCGGTGCAGGCTTCTGAATCTTGGGGCTGCTGTGCAGCCCATTCGCGGCACAAGGCCGCTCCCACAGGGGAGCGCGGTTCCTTGTGGGAGCGGCCTTGTGCCGCGAATGGGCCGCACAGCGGCCCCGCTTTTCCATAACCGCTTACTGTGCCTGATAGATCTGGTCGAACACACCGCCATCATTGAAGAATTTGGGTTGTGCAGTCTTCCAGCCACCGAAGTCCTTGTCGATGGTGACCAGGTCCAGTTTCGGGAATTGCTTGCCGAATTCGGCAGCGACCTTCTCGTCACGTGGGCGGTAGAAGTTCTCGGCAGCGATCTTCTGGCCAGCCGGGCTGTACAGGTGCTTGAGGTATTCGGTGGCAATCGCGGTATTGCCCTTCTTCTCGGCGTTCTTGTCGACCACGGCCACCGGTGGCTCGGCCAGGATCGACAGCGACGGTACGACGATTTCGAACTTGTCTGCGCCACCGTCTTCCTTCAGCGCCAGGAAGGCTTCGTTTTCCCAGGCCAGCAGGACGTCGCCCTGGCCGTTGTTGACGAAGGTGATGGTCGAGCCACGGGCGCCGGTATCGAGCACCGGCACGTGCTTGAACAGCTCCTGCACGTAAGCCTTGGCCTTGTCTTCGCTACCGCCGGTCTTCAGGCCATAGGCCCAGGCGGCGAGGAAGTTCCAGCGGGCGCCGCCAGAGGTTTTCGGGTTCGGGGTGATGACCGAGACGTCTTTCTTGATCAGGTCGCCCCAGTCCTTGATGCCTTTCGGGTTGCCCTTGCGCACCAGGAACACGATGGTCGAGGTGTACGGGGTGCTGGCGTCCGGCAGGCGGGTCTGCCAGTTGTCCGGCAGGGTCTTGCCGAGCTTGGCGATTTCGTCGATGTCGCCGGCCAGGGCCAGGGTCACCACGTCGGCGCGCAGGCCATCGATTACAGCGCGGCCCTGTTTGCCCGAGCCACCGTGGGATTGCTGGATCTTCACCTTGTCGTCCGGGTGGGACTGCTGCCAGTGCTTGATGAATTCGGCGTTGTACTGTTGGTACAACTCACGGGTCGGGTCATAGGACACGTTCAGCAGTTCGTAGTCCTTGGCGATTGCGGAACCGGCAAAAACAGCACTGGCCAGGGCGGCGAGCGCATAACGGCGGATGGACATGGTGAAGCTCCCGATTGGCATTTTTCTAGTTTTAGAGGTGTGGCGCGATCAGCCGGTCTTGTTGCCGGGCTGTTGCAGGCGGAACTTCTCCTTGCGCTCGATCTGGACGACCTGAGCGTTGTGCACGGTAATCTCCACCGCACCGAAACGCAGATCGCGCAGGGCGCTCTGGATCTCACGCAGAATGGTGGCTTCGTCCTGACCGTCGATGCTACGCAGAGATGCACTCATGCTCGTTCTCCTTGGAGTGAGGGTGCCGGGCAGAGGTTTGAAGGGGATTTGCGCCTGGCTTGAGGGCAATAGTAGTGAGGCGGGGATATTCTTAAAAATACTGTTTAAGAATGTTTATATAACCATTTTCACAAGCCTCACATTTCCCCTGTAGGAGCAGCCTTGTGCTGCGAAGAGGCCGGTACATTCACCCTCAAACACGGATGGCTGTACCGGCCTCTTCGCAGCACAAGGCTGCTCCTACAAAGGGATGTGAGGTCAGGATGATTGTTTTTCAGGCTCGCGGATTTTGTACCAGGCCACATACAGAGCCGGCAAAAACAGCAGCGTCAGCAAGGTGGCCACGATGATCCCGCCGATCATGGCGTAGGCCATCGGCCCCCAGAACACCTCGCGAGCAATCGGGATCATGCCCAAGCTGGCCGCGGCCGCCGTCAGCAAGATCGGCCGCCGCCGGTGGTTGGTGGCCTCCACCACCGCATCCCACGGTGACAGCCCCTGCGCCTCGAACTCATCGATCTGGGTCACCAGGATCACCGAGTTACGAATGATGATACCGGCCAGGGCCAGAATCCCGAGAATGGCCACAAAGCCCATCGGCGTACCCGTAGGCACCAACGCCAGCACCACCCCAATCAAGCCCAACGGCGCCACGCTGACCACCAGGAACAGCTTCTGCACGCTGTGCAGCTGGATCATCAGGAAGGTCGCCATGAGGAACAGCATCAACGGAATGACCTTGCGGATCGGCCCTTGCGCCTTGGCGCTCTCCTCCACCGTACCGCCGGTCGCCACCTCGAAGCCGACCGGCAGTTTGCTGGCGAACTCGTCGATCTTGGGCTTGAGCTGAGCCACCAGGTCGGTGGGCTGGATGTCGCCATTGACCGACGCCTTGATGGTGATGGTCGGCTTGCGATCACGCCGCCAGACCAACGGCTGTTCCAGCTCGTAACGCACCGTGGCGAAGGCCAGCAGCGGAATCGAGGTGCCATTGGGGGTGAGGATCTGCAGGTTCTGCAAGGTATCGGGCGAGCCACGCTCGCTGTCTTCGGCACGGGCGACCACGTTGACCAGGTAGATGTTGTCGTTGACCTGGGTAATCGGCACGCCGGTGACGATGCTGTTCATCACGTTGGCCACGTCTTCGGACGACAGCCCCAGCTGACGCGCTTTGTCTTGGGCAATCTCGATGCGCAGCACTTTGCCCGGCTCGTTCCAGTCGTAGATCATCTCGCCGATGTGCTCGTTGGCATCGAGCAAGGTGGCGAGCTCGATGGCGTGCTTGCGCACCTGGTCGATGTCCTGGCCGCTGACCCGGTACTGGATCGGCCGGCCCACCGGCGGGCCCATCTCCAGCGATTGCACGTTGGTGCCGATGCCGACGAACTCTTCGCGCAGCAGTTTCTGCAGGCGATCCATCATGCCCTGGCGCTCTTCGAAGCCTTTGCTGACGATCACCAACTGCGCGTAGTAGGGGTTCTGCAATTGTTGGTCGAGGGGCAAGTAGAAGCGAATCGCGCCCTGGCCAATGTAGGTGCTCCAGCGCACCAGGTCCGGGTCGTCCTTGATCCTGGCCTCCAGTCGGTCGACGACCTTGCGCGTCTCTTCGATCGAGGCGTTTTGCGGCAGGTTGAGGTCGACCAGGATTTCGGGGCGGTCGGATGATGGGAAGAACTGGTTCTGCACGAAGCGCTCGCAGAATATCGCCAGTGCAAACAGCAGCACGGTGCCAATGATGGTCAGCCAGCGGTTGCGCATGCACCACAGCAGGCCGCCCTCGAATGCCCGGCCCACGCGCCCAGGTTCGGCCTCGTGGGCTTTGACCTTGCTGCTGAGGATATGCACGCCCAGCACCGGGGCGAAGAACACCGCCACCACCCACGACACGATCAACGCCACGGCGATCACCGCGAACAGTGTGTAGGTGTACTCACCTGCCGAACTGGCGTTGAGCCCGATCGGCACGAAGCCGGCCACCGTCACCAGGGTACCGGTCAGCATCGGGAACGCCGTCGAGGTGTAGGCAAAGGTCGCGGCCTGCTCTTTGCTCTCGCCCATTTCCAGGCGTGTGACCATCACCTCCACGGTAATCATCGCATCGTCCACCAGCAGGCCCAGGGCGATGATCAAGGCGCCCAGCGAGATCCGTTGCATGGTGATGCCGCTGTACTCCATGAACACGAAGACCATGGCCAGCACCAGCGGGATCGAGCAGGCCACCACCAGCCCGGCGCGCACGCCGAGGCTGACGAAGCTCACCGCCAGCACGATCACCACAGCCTCGAAGAGTGCGCTGGTAAAGCCACCCACCGCCTGCTTGACCACCACGGCCTGGTCGGACACGGTGTGCACACCCACCCCCACCGGCAAGTCGGCGATCACGCTGTCCATCTTCTTCTTCAGCGCGGCGCCGAACACCTGGATGTTACCGCCCGCCTTCATGCCGATGGCCAGGCCAATGGCGGTCTGGCCGTTGTAGCGGAACATCGGTGACGGCGGGTCGACGTAGCCGCGCTCGATATCGGCAATGTCGGCAAGGCGGAAGAAGCGGTCATTGATCCTCAGGTTGACCGTTTCCAGGTCCTTTTCAGAGGCGAACTGGCCGGTGGTCCGCACCGAAATACGTTCGGGGCCCGCCTCGATCACCCCTGCCGGGGTCACCGCGTTCTGCGATTGCAGCGCCTGCATGACCTGGCGCTGGTCGATACCCAAGGCCGCCAGTTTGCGGGTGGAGAAGTTCAGGTACAGCACTTCGTCCTGGGTGCCGACCAGCTCGATCTTGCCGATGTTGGGCACTTCGCGCACTTCGGCGCGGGCCTGCTCCACGTAGTCCCGCAGTTGCCGCAAGGTCAGGCCATCGGAGGTGAAGGCGTAGATCGAACCGAACACATCACCGAATTCGTCGTTGAATGCCGGGCCCTGGATGCCCTCGGGGAACTGGCCGCGGATGTCCTGGATCTTCTTGCGCACCTGGTACCAGATGTCCGGGATGTCCTTGGCCTTGGTGGTGTCGCGCAGGTACACGTAGACCGTTGACTCGCCCGGGCGGGTGTAGCTTTTGGTGTAGTCGAGCGAGTCCAGCTCTTCGAGTTTCTTCTCGATGCGGTCGGTGACCTGATACAGGGTTTCATCCTGGGTCGCACCGGGCCAGCGGGTCTGGATGACCATGGTCTTGATGGTGAACGACGGGTCTTCCTCACGGCCCAGGTTGAAGTAGGAAAAAATCCCCATCAGCAAGCCGACGAACATCAGGTACCAGACGAACGATTGATGCTTGAGCGCCCATTCGGACAGGTTGAAGCTTCCTTTCATTGCGCATCCTCGTCGAAGGTGACCTTCTGGCCAGGCTTGAGGCTGTTGACGCCGGCAGTCACCACGCGCTCGCCTGGCTGTACGCCGGAGGCGATGACGATGTGTTCGCGGGTGCGGTCGATCAAGGCGACATCCCGGGTCGCCACGGTTTTCTGCTGCGTGTCGATCACCCACACCTGGGTTTTGCCGTCACGCTCGAGCAAGGCGCTCAGGGGCAGTTCACTGCGCGGCGTGACCGCAGAGCTCAGGCTCACGCTGATCGCGGTGCCAAGGTGGAAGGCGGCCGGTGTGCTGGCCAGGGTCAGGCGTGCACGCCGGGTGCGCGTGGTGGCGTCGGCTTGCGGTTCCAGCTCGCGCAACGAGGCCGTGGTGTTGATACTGGGGTCGAGCTGCGAGGCCACGGTGAAGGTGAGGCCCTTGTCGAGTTGCTCGCCCACGCCGATCGGCAGGTCGATCACGGCTTCCTTGACGTCTGGCCGGGCCAGGGTCACGACAGCCTGGCCCGCCGTTACCGTTTGCCCAGCTTCGGCCTGCCAGGCAGTGATCACCGCCGCGTGGTCGGTGCGCAGGGTGCTGTAATCAAGCTGGTCACGCGCCTGGCTGACCGCCGAGCGTGCCTGCTCAAGCGCCGCACCGGTGGTTTTCAGGTTGGTCTGGGCAATGTCCAGCTGGGCCTGGGCACCGACACCGCGGTCGTACAGCTGCTGCTGACGGCGCGCGTCGGCCTGGGCGTTTATCCACTGCGCCTGGACCTTGGCCAAGTCGCCTTCGGCGGCACGCAACTGGTTCTGCTGGTCGGTGGGGTCGAGGGTGGCCAGTGTGTCCCCAGGCTTCACCTGAGCCCCCACATCAAGCCAACGCCGGGCAATACGCCCGGACACGCGAAAGCCCAAGGTGCTCTCGAAGCGCGCCTGAATGCTGCCAGCAAAGCGCCCAAGTTGCGCTTGCACCTGCGGTTCGACCTTCACCGAAAGCACCGGCCGAACGGGCTCGACCGCTTCTTCCTCAGAGCTGCAAGCAACCAGCAACAGCCCGACCGGGAGCAATAACAGCAAGCGCTTCATGGCGCATCCCCCGCAGCCTTTTCATCGATTTTTTCCACCTGCATGCCGGGGTGCAGCAACTGCCCGCCATTGACCACCACGGTCTCGCCGCCTTTGAGGCCGTTGGCGACCACGACCTTGCCGGTGAGGTAGCGCGCCACTTCAACCTTGCGCAGTTCGACCTTGTCGCCCTCGCCCACCACCCAGACGGCAGGCTCATGCAAGGCCTTGGTCAAAGCCGACCAGGGCAGCTCGATGCTGGAGCGCCCCTGGGTATTGGCAGTGGCCGTCACCGGTGAGCCCAGCTGCATGCCGGGCGGCACGTTGCGCAGGCCAACCTTGACCTGCACCGTGCCACTTTGGGCTGAAACGGTTGGCGTCACTTCCCGAACGAAGCCTTGCGCCTGGACGTTGGGGTCATCGAGCAGCTTCACGATCACCCCCTCATCGCTTGGCGGTGCCACCAGCAACGATTCATACACGTTGAACACTGCATCACGGTCGCCATCGCGGGCGAAGCCGAAGATCGGCATGGTGGCCTGCACCACTTGGCCGACCTCGGCCTGGCGCTCGGTGATCACGCCGGCGGCTTCGGACACCAGCGCGGTGTAGCTCAGCTGTTCATTGGCATTGGCCAGCTGCGCCTGGGCGGCCTTGAGCGCGCTCTGGTTGCTGCGCAGCGCGGCTTCGGCGGAGTCGTACTCGCTCTGGCTGGTATAGCCTTTGGGCAGCAGCTTTTGCTGACGCACGAAAGCCGCGGCCGTCTGCGTCACGCGCGCCTGGGCGGCGAACACCTCGGCCTTGGCCGAGTCGACGTTGTTTTGCAGGTCTTTCGGGTCTAGCCGTGCCAGTACCTGGTTGGCCTTGACGTGATCGCCCACATCGACGCTGCGCGAAATGATCTTGCCGCCCACGCGGAACGACAAGTCGGTTTGCACCCGCGCTTGTACGTCGCCGGTCAGGGTCACTCTGGCAGCGAAATCGGTAGGCTGGACCTGTTGCACACCGACCCGAGGCAGCGTCTCGGGGGTTTCTTCCTTGCTACAGCCGGTGAGCATGTACAGCACACTCAGGCCTGCCAGCACCAGTGGACGCGTCACCCTCATGCAGGCTCCTAGCTTGCGCACAAATGATTTGTGAGATGCGACTGTCAGCGTAGTTCAGGGTTCAGCAAACATCACTGATGGAGATCACTGGAGTATTTTCGGCGCTGGTGCGGGCCTCTTCGCGGGTGAACCCGCTCCCACAGGGACTGTGCAAATGCTGAATCCTGCATAGCACCTGTGGGAGCGGGTTCACCCGCGAAAGGGCCGGTACAGACAACCACAAGCCCCCTGCCATTTCCCGAAACCATCCAACGCACTTTTGCGGTTTCACATCCACTACCTTGGAGAGGTCACTCTTCAAGGAAGAAACCAATGCCTCGGGCTCAATCACACCTGCTTCGACGTGGTCGCTACAGCCTGGGTATCAGGACCGGGCATTGAGAAGGGAGGAAAGCATGGTGCATGTAGCCCGGTACATTGTTGCCAATCCGTTGAGGGCTGGATGGGTCAGAAGTGTCCGGGACTACCCACACTGGGATGCGGTATGGCTTTGAATCGGTGCTGGGGTTTCGCGGGTAAACCCGCTCCCACAGGATGTGTGCAGTGTTCTAGAGCTGCACTTGCCTGTAGAAGCGGGCTTGCCCGCGAAGCGGTGGGTCAGACCGGCGCAGCTGCAGCCGTCGGGCGCTTGACCTGTGGCTGCGACACGTTCGCCGCAGCCCCTTCTTCGATGGCCTGCTGAATCGCCTTGCGACGGTGCTCTTCAGCGCGGCGGCTGAAGTACCAGACCATGAAGGTCACCAGCGACACCGACAACAGGATCAGGCTGGCCACGGCATTGATCTCTGGCTTCACGCCCAGGCGCACCGCCGAGAACACTTCCATCGGCAAGGTGGTCGAGCCTGGCCCGGACACGAAGCTGGCCAGCACCAGGTCATCCAGCGACAGGGCAAACGACATCATGCCGCCCGCCGCGAGCGATGGCGCGATCATCGGGATGGTGATCAGGAAGAATACCTTCCACGGCTTGGCACCCAGGTCCATCGCCGCTTCCTCGATGGACAGGTCCAGCTCACGCAAGCGCGCCGACACCACCACCGCCACGTACGCCGCACAGAACGTGGTATGGGCGATCCAGATGGTGACGATGCCACGCTCTTGCGGCCAGCCAATCATCTGCGCCATGGCCACGAACAGCAGCAACAGCGACAGACCGGTGATCACTTCGGGCATGACCAGCGGCGCGGTGACCAGGCCGCCGAACAGCGTGCGGCCCTTGAAGCGGGTGACCCGGGTCAGCACGAAGGCCGCCAGGGTACCCAGCGCCACCGCTGCCACCGCCGTGTAGCAGGCGATTTCCAGCGAGCGCATCACCGACCCCATCAGCTGGGTGTTGTCGAGCAGGCCGACGTACCACTTGACCGACCAGCCCCCCCACACTGTCACCAGCTTCGAGGCGTTGAACGAGTAGATCACCAGGATCAGCATCGGCAGGTAGATGAACAGCAAGCCGAGCACCAGCATCAGCTTGGAGAAACTGAAGCGCTTCATGCCCTGCCCTCCATTTCTTTGGCCTGGCTGCGGTTGAACAGCAGGATCGGCACGATCAGGATCGCCAACATCACTACCGCCAGCGCGGACGCTACCGGCCAGTCACGGTTGTTGAAGAACTCTTGCCACAGCACCTTACCGATCATCAGGGTTTCCGGGCCGCCCAGCAGTTCTGGGATCACGAACTCGCCCACCACCGGGATGAACACCAGCATGCAGCCCGCAATGATGCCGTTTTTCGACAGCGGCACGGTGATCTTCCAGAAGCTGTTGAAGGTGCTCGAACCCAGGTCCGATGCGGCTTCCAACAGGCTCGGGTCGTGCTTCACCAAGTTCGCGTACAGCGGCAGGATCATGAACGGCAGGTACGAATAGACCACGCCGATGTACACCGCCAGGTTGGTGTTGAGAATCTGCAGCGGCTGGTCGATCAGCCCCAGCCACAGCAGGAAGCTGTTAAGCAGCCCGTTGTTGCTGAGGATGCCCATCCAGGCGTAGACGCGGATCAGGATCGCCGTCCAGGTCGGCATCATGATCAGCAACAGCAGCACGGTCTGCGACTCTTTGCGGGCGTTGGCGATGGCATAGGCCATCGGGTAGCCGATCAGCAGGCACAGCAAGGTGCTGAAGAAGGCCATCTTCAACGAGCCCAGGTAGGCCGAGATGTACAGCTCGTCTTCGGTCAACAGGCCATAGTTGGCCAGGTTGAGCACCAACTGGATCTTGTCTTCGACGTAGCTGTAGATCTCGGTATACGGCGGGATCGCCACGTCGGCTTCGGCAAAGCTGATCTTCAACACGATGAAGAACGGCAGCATGAAGAACAGGAACAGCCAGATGAACGGCACGCCGATCACCAGGTGCCGCCCCTCCGGGGTCAAGCGCTGGAAGGCTCGCTTGAGCTTGCGCAGTTTCATGACCGCAGTACCACGCCGCTGTCATCTTCCCACCACACGTACACTTCATCGCCCCAGGTCGGACGTGTGCCCTGGCGCTCGGCGTTGGCCACGAACGACTGGACGATCTTGCCACTCGGCAGCTCGACGTAGAACACCGAGTGGCCGCCCAGGTAGGCAATGTCGTGCACCTTGCCGCGCGACCAGTTGTGCTCGCAGGTCGGTTGCTGGGTAGTGACCAGCATCTTCTCCGGGCGCAGCGCGTAGGTGATGTGCTTGTCTTCGACCGACGTGGTGATGCCGTGGCCAACGTAGATCTTGCGCTCCAGTTCAGGGCTGGCAATGATCGCGTGGCCTTCGGCGTCGTCGACCACTTCACCTTCGAACAGGTTGACGTTGCCGATGAACTCGCACACCAGGCGGCTGGTCGGGGTCTCGTAGATATCCACAGGCGAGCCGATCTGGGCGATCCAGCCCAGGTGCATGATGGCGATGCGCTGGGCCATGGTCATGGCCTCTTCCTGGTCGTGGGTCACCATCACGCAGGTCACGCCCACGCGCTCGATGAT
>Ga0160473_100411_pt1 | contig 30493 bp, 33 predicted proteins | sample HID1975I_E11MG_FD_108217 | JGI IMG/M metagenome (GOLD analysis project Ga0160473, IMG submission 108217) | Enriched soil microbial communities from UW Madison campus, WI, USA - HID1975I_E11 MG | ecosystem: Environmental > Terrestrial > Soil > Unclassified | place: USA: Madison, Wisconsin... | reverse complement strand
TCCCACAGGCGGTGCAGGATGAACTTCTCCAGCGGCGGGAACTGGTCGTAGTCGGTCAACCGCTCGGCCTCGTCGAACCCGTTCAGTGCGCCCAGCAGATAGCGGACCGTGTTCCTCAGCTTGCGATAGGCATCGACCGTGGTCTGCAGGATCTGCTTGCCGATGCGCTGGTCGTCCGAATAATCGACCAGAGCGACCCACAGGCGCAGGATGTCGGCGCCCGACTCCTTGATCACCGTCGCCGGGTCCACGGTGTTGCCCTTGGACTTGGACATCTTCTCGCCGTTCTCATCCAGCGTGAAGCCATGGGTCAGGACCGCGTCATAGGGCGCCCGGCCGCGCGTGCCGCACCCTTCCAGCAGCGACGACTGGAACCAGCCGCGGTGCTGGTCCGACCCTTCCAGATAGAGGTCGGCGGGCCAGTGCGACGGCCGGTCGCCGCTGTAGCCGTGGGCCGGATCGCGCGCTTCCAGCGTGAAGGCATGGGTCGAGCCCGAGTCGAACCAGACGTCCAGGATGTCCGTGACCTTCTCGAACCGGTCCGGGTCGTGGGCGCCCAGGAAGTCGCTGTCCGGCGCGCTGAACCACACGTCGGCCCCGCCCTGGGTCACCGCCGCGACGATGCGGGCGTCGACCTCGGGGTCATGCAGCGGCTGGCCGGTCTGCTTGTCGACGAACATGGCCAGCGGCGTGCCCCAGGCGCGCTGACGGCTGATCAGCCAGTCGGGTCGCCCCTCAACCATGCTCCGGATCCGGTTCTTGCCGCCCGCCGGGTGGAAGGCGGTGGCGTCGATGGCGTTCAGCGCACGGTCGCGCAGGGTGGACCCGTCCTCCAGTTCCTCATCCATGCGGATGAACCACTGCGGGGTGTTGCGGAAGATGATGGGGGCCTTGGAGCGCCAGCTGTGCGGATAGGAATGCTCCATCCGGCCCCGCGCCAGAAGGGCGCCCGCCTCGATCAGCTTTTCCATCACCGCGCCATTGGCGGGGCCGAATTTGCCGGTCTTCTTGCCCTCGGTCTCCAGCACCTTCAGGCCCGCGAACAGGGGCACATGCTCATAATAGGCGCCGTCGGGATCGACCGTGTCCGGCACCTCGCGATGACCGTGGGCCAGCCAGGCGGCGTAGTCGTCCGCGCCGTGGCCGGGCGCCGTGTGCACGAATCCCGTGCCCGCGTCGTCAGTCACGTGGTCGCCCGCCAGCAGCGGCACAGAGAAGCCATAGCCGCTGTCCAGCGCGGCCAGCGGATGGGCGCACTCCAGACCCGACGGGTCGATGTCATAGACGCGGGTGAAGGCCGCGACCTTGGCCGCCTTGAACACGTCCTCGGCCAGCTTGTCGGCGACGATGAAGCGGTCGCCCGGCTTGGCCCAGGGCTCGAACTCCAATCCCTCTTCCATGGCCGTGACCTCGTACAGGCCATAGGCGATGTCTGGGCCATAGCTGATCGCGCGGTTGGCCGGGATGGTCCACGGCGTGGTCGTCCAGATCACCACCGACGGCGTCTGTGTGCGGAAGGCCAGCAGATCGTCCGGATGGCTGTCGGTCATGCCGACGACCGGGAATTTCACCCAAATCGTGGGACTGACGTGGTCATGATACTCGACCTCGGCGTCGGCCAGGGCCGTGCGCTCGACCGGCGACCACATGACGGGCTTGGACCCGCGATACAGCTGGCCCGAGTTCTTGAAGCGGTGGAACTCGGCCACGATGGCCGCCTCGGACGCGAAGTCCATGGTGGCATAGCGGTTGGCGAAGTCGCCGGTGATGCCCAGCCGCAGGAACTGGTCGCGCTGCAGGTCGATGAACTTGCCCGCATACTCACGGCAGGCGGTGCGGAATTCCTCCTTCGACACCTCGTCCTTGCGGCGGCCCTTGGCGCGGTACTGCTCCTCGATCTTCCACTCGATCGGCAGGCCGTGGCAGTCCCAGCCGGGCACGTAGTCGACGTCATAGCCCAGCAGGAAGCGCGACCGGACGACGAAGTCCTTCAGCGTCTTGTTCAGCGCATGACCGATGTGGATGTCGCCGTTCGCATAGGGCGGGCCGTCGTGCAGGACGTACAGCGGCGCCTTCTGCGACTGACGCAACTTGCGCAGGGTTCCGTACAGGTCGCCCCACTGCTCCAGGATCTCCGGCTCCTTCTTCGGCAGCCCGCCCCGCATCGGGAACGGCGTCTCGGGCAGGAAGACGGTGTCGCGATAATCGCGGCCAGTCGGGGTGTCGGCGGTGGCGTCGGCCATGGAATGTCTTTTCGTCTTGTCGCGCGCCGTGTTTGCGGCGGCGTGTCGGGCGTCAGTCTAGCGTGAAGGCGCCGCGCGGCCCATGCCCGTCAATGGGCGGGCCGTCGTCTCGGCGAAGCGGTCCGATAAATCCCGACGTGCGCGGGGCGGCTGCCCTGCGGCGCTACGCCGGGCGGCTAATCGAAATCGGACGGATCACGCGAACGGTCATGGCGTCACCGGATAGCAGGGCCGGCGCGTGGACGGAAGGCTTCCCACCTCTTTCGTCATTCTCCGGCAAGCCGCGCAGCGGCGCCGACCGGAGAACCCAGCGGCACCGAAGGCGACCCTCTGTTGCGAGCGCGCTGCCGGGATCATTTCGCCCTTCGGGCGCCGCTGGATTCTCCGATCAAGTCGGAGAATGACGAAAGTAGAGATGGGTCGCGCTATCCTTGCGCGGCGACGGCTGCCAGCAGATGCGCCTCATAGGGAATCGCCATGACCACGGACAACGACATGCACCTGGCCCGCTGTCGCGACGCGCGCACGACGGCCCTGTTCCGCCTTGACATGATCGCCCGCGGCGCCCTGCTGACCTACGAAGACGGCTCCCCATCGACATGGCGTCAGAGAAGGCGCGACTCGAAGCCGCGGTCGCCGACATGGACCGATGGATCAGGGCGCTGGAAGAGCGGGGTGACGTAGCCCTTTCCTGACCCTCTCCCAGCGGGAGAGGGCTTGAGGCTCGCAGAGCGCAGCGATGCGCCAGCCGACCCGAAGGGCGGCGCGTAGCAGCCAAAGGGTGAGGGGTTACAGCGCTATAATCGGTGAGGTTCCAACCCCTCACCCGACCGCGCCAGGACGACGGCTGCGCCGTCGTGCGCGTTCTCCCTCTCCCTATGGGAGAGGGTCGGCGGACGTCTTACTCAGCACCACCCGCGCCGCCTCGGCGTCCGCCTCGATCTGCACCTTCAGCGCGTCCAGCCCGTCGAACGCCATCTCGCCGCGCAGGAATTCGACCAGTTCGGTCTCGACGGTCTGGTCGTAGAGGCTCTCGTCAAAGTCGAAGAGCCAGACTTCCAGCAACGGCTGTTCAATCTGGAACATCGGGCGGACGCCCAGGTTGGCGACGCCGTCGATGACGCGACCGTCGGGCAGGCGGGTGCGGGTCGCATAGACCCCGTAGGCCGGGCGCATATAATCGTCCAGCGCCACGTTGGCCGTCGGCACGCCAATGGTGCGGCCGCGCTTGTCGCCGTGGATCACCGTCCCTTGGATGGCGAACGGGCGGCTCAGGATGGCGCGGGCGCGGTCCATGTCGCCGGCGGCCAGCGCTTCTCGAACCGCGCTGGACGAGAGCTTCAGGCCCGAAGCGTCGTCCAGCCGCTCTGTCACCGAAACGGTGAAGCCCAGCGTGTCGCCATAGCGTCGCAGCGCCTCGGGCGAGCCCGACCGCCCCTTGCCGAAGGTGAAGTCGAATCCGACAGCGGCGTGGACGATCCCCAGCCCTTCCGACAGCACGCGGCGGGCGAATTCCTCGTCCCCCATGGCCGCCATCTCGGCGTCGAACGGGATCAGATACAGGCGGTCGACGCCCAGCGGGGCCAGGGCGCGGGCCATCTGGTCCGGCGTCATAAGACGAAACGGCGCGGCCTCGGGCTGGAACAGTCGGCGCGGGTGCGGGTCGAAAGTGACGACGCCCAGCGGAGCGCCGATCCGGTCGGCGGCGGCCTTCGCTTCGGCGATGACGGCCTGATGCCCCCGGTGAACGCCGTCGAAGGCGCCGACCGCGACGGCGGCGCCCCGCTGGTCCGGGGTCAGGTCGCGCCAGTCGTGGATGACCTCCACGGCGGCGTCAGGCCTTCTTGCGGCGGCGCGGGACGCGGACGACGGCGACGCCGTCCATGATCAGCTTGCCCTCGACAAAGCCTTCGCACGCCAGGGTGACGCGGGCGCTTTCCTGATCAACCTCGGTGACGCTGATGCGGATCAGCACGGTGTCGTCGATCCGCACCGGCAGGTGGAAGGCCAGGGTCTGGGAGATATAGATCGACCCGGCGCCCGGCAGGATGGTCCCCACCACCGCCGAGCCGAACGACGCCGACAGCAGGCCGTGGGCGATGCGGCCGCGATAGGCGGTTTTCGCCGCGAAGGCCTCGTCCAGATGCACCGGGTTGAAGTCGTCCGACGCCTCGGCGAACAGGCGGATGCGCTCTTCGGTGACGTGGACGGTCTTCTCGGCGGCCATGCCGACGGAAAGCTCCTCAAGGATGTAGCCGCCGGAGGGATGCTTCTGGACGATTTGAGTCATGCAGGGGCTTTAGACGGGGTGCGACGAAATGGCGAGCCTCACCACGCCAGATCCAGCGCGGCGTATCGGGCATAGGTCGTTTCGGCATGCAGCAGGTCGGAGGCGCGGACGGGGTCCAGGGCGCCGTCCGCCCCCTTGGCCTTGTCGCCATGGATGCCCTGGGCGATGAACAGACAGTCCAGCGCCTGCTGATTGGCGCCCAGCACGTCGGTCACCACGCCGTCGCCGATGCACAGGACGCGCGACCGATCGACCGGGCGGCCCAACAGGCCCTCGGCCTCCTTCAGCGCCAGATCATAGATCGGGCCGAACGGCTTGCCCGCCATGACCACCCGGCCGCCCAGCGATTCGTACAGGTCGGCCAGGGCGCCGCCGCAATAGATCAGCTTGTCGCCGCGCTGGACCACCCTGTCGGGATTGGCGCAGATCAGCTCCAGGTCGCGGGCGACGCCGCCGGCCAGCACCTCGCGATAATCCTCGGGCGTCTCGACCGTGTCGTCGCGCGGGCCGGTGACCGAGATGAAGGCGGCGTCGGCTGCGCCCTCGGCCGTGGTCAGGCCCAGCCCGTCATACAGCGGCCAATCACGGTCCGGCCCGATGATCCAGACCGGGCCGGGGGCGCGGCGCGCCAGTTCGGCCCGCGTCGCGTCGCCCGAGGTGACGAAGGCCTTCCAGCTGTCGCGCGGCACGCCCAGGCCGTCCAGCTGCGCCACCACGTCCGACGACGGGCGAGGCGAGTTGGAGATCAGTACGACATGGCCGCCGGCCTGATTGAAGCGGGTCAGCGCGGCACACGCGGTGGGCCAGCTTTCGCGGCCGTTGTGGATCACCCCCCACACGTCGCACAGCAGGATGTCGTAATCCCCCGCCACGGCGGACAGGTTCGGCAGGGCTTTGGGCGTCTGGGAGGAAAGGCTCATGCTCCGGTCTTAGCGGGCTTCGGCGGCGGGGTGAACCGGCCCGCGCAACCGCCGCCGAAAACCCTCGCCGTTTCAACAGCCGCGGCCTTTCTCGCGCCAATCGATCAACCGCTCCCCGCGTCTGTGCGATGCTTCCGCCTGTCCGACGCCGCGATCCGATTTCAGACTAATCAGACTGTTCAGACCCTCTTTTTTCGGTCGCGCGCGTTTCTCATCCGGCCCGCAGAAACGAGAAACCGCCCCGCCCCTTCCCCTCTCGCCCCGCTTCCTGCTAACCGGCGTCTGACATGAAGATTTCTCGCCTCGCCATCGCCGCCTTCGGTTTCGCCCTGGTCGTCATCGTCCTGGACCAGCTGACCAAGGTCTGGCTGCTCAGCGCCATCGACGTGGCGCACATGGACCAGATCCCGTCGGGCTATCTCATTCACACGGTGATCGAGCCGATCTTCCGCATCAGCTTCGTACGCAACGACGGCGTCAGCTTCGGCCTGTTCGGCGGCGGTTCGGCGCGGTGGGGACTGACGGTCTTCTCGCTGGTCATTTCCTGTGTGTTGGGCTGGTGGGCGCTGAAGGCGGACCGCCGACTGCTGATCACCGCCATCGGCTTCGTCATGGGCGGCGCCCTGGGCAATGTCATCGACCGCATCCGCTTCGGCTATGTGGTCGATTTCCTGGATTTCTCGGGCACCGGGATTTTCCCGTGGGTGTTCAACATCGCCGACGCCGCCATCTCGATCGGCGTGGTCCTGCTGATCCTGGACAGCTTCCTGTCAGAACGCCGTGAGGCGGTTGGCGCGGCCCCCGAAAAGTCGTAATCAGACGGTCAAACCACTATCCAGAGTGCGTTCTGCGCGCCCCCGGAGTCGAACTGAACACCATGCGAATTCGTCGTGCCGCCGTCCTGACCCTCGTTGCTGCTTCGGCCCTCAGCGCCGCCGCTTGCTCCACCAGCCAGCGCCAGGCCATCGGCCTGACCAAGGTCACGCCTGACGAATTCCTGACGGTTTCGACCGCCCCGCTGACCGTGCCGCCGGAATACGGCCTGCGTCCGCCGTCGCCGGGCGCCCCGCGTCCGCAGGAACTGGCCCCGGAAAGCGCCGCCCGCCAGATTCTGCTGGGCCAACGCCAGGCCGTGACCCGCACCGACGGCGAACAGGCCCTGGTCGTCGCCGCCGGCGCCGAGCGCGCCGACCCGCTGGCCCGCTATGTCGTCGATGACGAGTTCGGCGATCTGGCCCACAAGGAAGAAGGCTTCGCCCGTCGCCTGATGTTCTGGCGCAAGGACGATCCCTCGACCCAGACCGCCACCACCAGCCAGACGGCCGAGGGCGCCCTGACCATCGACGCCGCCTCGGAACAGGAACGCCTCCGCGCCCTGACCGGCAACGGCCAGATCACCGTGACCCCGCGCCGCGAAAGCCGCTTCAAGCTGCCGGGCCTCTAGGTCATTCATTTCGCTTTATGCGGAACGGCCCGAACCTCGCGTTCGGGCCGTTTGCGTTTCAGGCCTTGGCCGCCCCGGCCCTGAGCCCACGCTCCGCCAGGGCCACCGCCGCCACGCCGGCCATGGTCATGGCCGCGCCGAACAGGATCTGCGGCGTCAGCACATCGCCCATGAAGCCCCAGCCGATGGCCATCGACACCACGGGCGCGGCCAGCAGATAGGGCGTCACCCGCCCCGCCTCGCGTCGCTGCACCAGCCAGAACACCAGGCTGGTCGCCAGCACCGACGACACCAGTCCCGCCCACACCACGGTCGACCACACCAGCGGCGTCGCCGCCGCCATCTGCGCCGCCTGCCCGTCCTCGAACAGGACCGAGGCCCCTGCCAGCGTCGGCAGGGCGGTCAGGGCCAGCAGACCCTGCATCTTCAGCGGCGGGATCGAGGTCGTGCGCCGCGCGATGACCGTCACCAGCGCCCACGCCGCACCGGCGCAACTGCCCAGCAGAATGCCTTTCCAGTCCTGCAGCGCATGCGGATCCAGCGCCATCCAGGCCACGCCCAGGAACGCCAGCCCCATCCCCGCCAGCGCCGCCTTCGACAAGCGCTCGCCCAGCAGGATGAAGGCGAACAGGGTGGTGAAGGGGATCCACAACTGCGACGCCACCGACACCGGGCTGACATCCCGCGCCAGCCAGAAGGCCGTGTAGATCAGACCATAGTGCAGCGGTCCGCCCACCAGCACGATGATCAGCAGGCTCTTCCAGTTCGGGAACGGCGGCCGCACGAACCACACCAGGCAGGCGGCGGCGATGGCGAACCGCAGGGTGGCTGTCAGCAGCGGCGACATCACCTCGGTCGCCACCTTGGCCCCGGCGTTGTTCACGCCCCAGATCACGACCACCGCCACGATGGCCGCGATCTCCAGCGACGTCAGGCGATGGGGCTTGGCCGGGTGCTGGATCGGCTGTGGTGTCGGCGTTGGGGCGGGGGTCGGGGGGACGGTCTGGCTCACCCGTCCCCTATCGCACGGCCCCGCCGCCGCGTCGGCTCACAAAGGGTGAGCCCAGGTTTCTGCTGTAGATCCTAGAACGGAATGTCGTCGTTCAGATCGTAGCTTTCCTTGGGGCCCGACGGCTTGTTGGCGCCGCCGGTCGAGAAGCCCGAGGAATAGTCGTCCGAGCCGCCGCCACGGTCATAGCCGCCGCCCTGGCCCTGATTGTCGCCACGACCGCCCAGCATGGTCAGCTGGCCGTTGAAGCGCTGCAGAACGATCTCGGTGGAATACTTCTCCACGCCCTGGGCGTCGGTGTATTTCCGGGTCTGGAGCGAGCCCTCGATGTACACGGTCGAACCCTTCTTCAGGTAATTCTCGGCCACCTTGACGATGTTCTCGTTGAAGATGACGACCGAGTGCCATTCGGTCTTCTCCTTGCGCTCGCCGGTCGCCTTGTCGCGCCAATTCTCCGACGTGGCGATACGCAGATTGGCGACGCGATCGCCGGAGTTGAGCGTGCGGATTTCCGGGTCGCGACCCAGGTTGCCGATCAGAATGACCTTGTTGACGCTGCCCGCCATCGGATTGTCCTTGTCTTTGATACGCTGTCCCGCCGGATCAGGTCGGCGAGAATGTTCCACTTTTGTTCACGCCGTCAAGCGGCGCCGGTCTATTCCGCGACGGCGACCGGTGTGCCGTCGATCTGGCGCTGGATCGCGCCCGGCATGGCCAGACGCCCATCGCCCGTTCGGGCCAGAGCAAAGAAGCGCGACCCGTCCAGAGTGCGAGCGAACGACACCCCTGCCCTGTCCACAAAGATGAACTGACCCTGGAAGGCGCCGATGACCTCGCGGTTCGAGCCGCCCAGCCGCAGGAAGCGCAAGCGCATCTCCTCCAGCCGCGCGGCGCAGAATTCGATCTGCGGCTGGTCGCGCGCCAGCACGTTCATCTGGGGCGCCTCGGCCCCCTCGCCGGGAACGACATGATAGCAGACCCCCTCGTCGTAAGGGGCCTTCACCGGCGTGTCGCAGGCGGCCAGCGCTAGAACAGGCGTCAGGACGCCCAGGGCGATCTTGAGCGCGCGCATCAGTTCAGCCCCGAAAAGTTACAGTTGCGATCCTGTTCGGCCAGGGTGCGGAACCGCACATTGTCGCTGGATTGTTCGACCCGGCGCGGCACCAGCCGCAGCGTCGTCTCGCCCCAACGGCCGTACTGGGCGTCACCGGGCCGGACGCAGGTTCCGGCATACAGCGCCTGGACGCAGGCGTTCAGGCTCATGTTGTTCGACAGCGACCGCCAGTCCGAACCCGTGTGACGCAGGCAGGCGCTGCCGCCCTGTTGCGCCGGCTGAACGCTGGGGACCGGCGTCGTAACGCTGGGCTCGGGCGGCAAGACAGTCACCTGGGCCGGCAGGGTGGGCGGCGGCGCAAAGGCGGCGGTCGGCGCGGCGGCCAGGGCCCCCGTCTCGTCCAGGCCCACGTCCAGCGCCTCGGTCGCCAGTCCGTTGCGGCGCGCGCAGTCGGACAGGGTCGCCATGCCCACGAACTGGCCATCGACAAAGCAGCGCAGCTCGCGCGTCGGCTCCAGTGTCGGCGCCTCGGCCACATCGACAGTCAGCCCGCCCTTCGCGGCCGGCGGCGCCTCAGGCGACGGGTCTCCCCGGCCGAAAACCAGGGCGAGGATGATCGCCGCCAGAATGGCGACGCCCGCGCCTACGGCGAGGATGGTCCGGTTGTTCGGTGACGGCATTGGGGACTCGCGCGACGTTGGCCCCCAATAACCCCGCCCGGCCGCATGGCGTCAACCGGCAAGCTTTGGGGACGGCGACCTACCCACCGGTCAGGCGCTGCAGAGCCGCCTGATAGTTGGCGAGCTGCGCCGTCAGATAGGCCGGAACAGGCCCACTTGCCGCAGGGGTCGCCGTCGCCGGGTTCAGCGCCCGGTAGGCGCTGCGCAGGGCGCTCATCGCCGCCTGCAACCGCTCGCCGGCAGCCTTTCGATCCGCTTCAGTCGCCAGGCTGAGCGTGCGAGGAAGATCCAGTCCGAAGGCCTTCAGGTCATCCTTGCCGGTGGTCGGCCCGATAAAGCCTGCCGACAGGCCCAGACCGGCCAGGGCGTCGCGCCCCGGTTCGCCCGACGTCAGCACCGCCCCCGGCGAGCCGTTGCGGTTGGTGATGGTCAGGCGCTGGAACCCCTGTGACAGGGCTGTCAGCGGATCGTCGGCCATGCGGGCTTCGGCCGCAGCCGAACCGACCGTGACCTTCAGCTTCATGCCCGAAGCCTGTTCGATCTTGCGGGCCAGGCTTTGCAGCGTGTCGCGCGCGTCGATGGTCACGGCGACCGCCCGGCCGCCGCCCGCTGGCGAGACATAGAAGCGATCGCCCGCGCGTAGCGATGTCGCGGTCGTCAGTGTCTTGGTGTCGCTCTGGTCGATCTCGCCCTGGGGCAGACCCAGTCGGTCCAGGACGCTTGCGCCGCCCGAGGCTATGGTCAGGGTCGAAGGCGCAGCCTGCCGGCCGACGCCCTCCCACGACTGGCTCCATTCCACGGCGCCGGTCAGGGGATCCAACCGCGCCAGATAACCCTTGCTGGGATCGGTGTCCTTGGCCGCCTGATCGCGCGTGACGCCGGTGATCCAGACCTTGCCCTGATGAATCTTCACATCGGCGGCGGTGTCGTCGCCCTCTGTCCCGTAATAGGTCAGGCGGTCCGTCGCGCTGGCGGTCAGGTCCGTCGACAGCACGGCGACAAAGGCGTCGGTCCCGCCGGAATGGGCGCGATTGACCGTGCCGGCGTCCAGCGCGTCGTTGCGGGTCGTACCGGTCAGGATGACCCGGCCATTGTCCACGGCGATGCCCGCGATTTCGCCACTGGCGGCGCCCAGATCACGGGTGGAGGCCAGCGTCTGCTTGCCCTCCGCGTCCAGGGTGAAGCGCCGCACGATCATCCGGCCGTCCTCGACCCCGGCGGTATAGAGATCGGATCCGCTCACCGTCATGGCCTGGACGTTGTCCGTGCCGCTGGTGCCGAACTGGCTGACGCCCACGGACTTGGCCGTCATGGGCGCGTATTTGTGTTCCTGGGTTTCCTGGAAGGCCTGCACATAGCCGTCCCAGCCGCCCACGGCGACGCCGCCGGTCATGGCCGACTGGGCCCGTCCGGCGACATAGACCATGCCGTCTGCACCGAAATTGACGGCCGTGGCCTCGTCCGCGGCGCGGGCGCCCCGGCGCTGGGTCCACTGCTCCACGCCATCGGCGTCGAAAACGGTGACGAAGCTGTCGGCCACGGTGGCGACATCCCCGCTCTTGCCGGGCTCCAAGGCGCCGGTGACCGATCCCGCTACGGCCACGCGGCCGTTCGCATCCACCGCGATGGCATAACCGCTGGCGTTCGAGGCGGCGCCGATCGTGCGCGTCGTCACGATGCGCCCGGCCGAATCCAGCTTCATCAGCGCAACGTCGCTCTGACCCTTGATCGGCTGCTGGTCCGGCCCCGCCTTCAGGTCCACGACCATCCAGACCGAACCGTCCGGCCCGGTCGCGCTGGCCCGCACGGCGGACACGCCTTCGGGAAGGTTGGTTTGGCTGACCCGGCCATCGACCCAGTGGGTTTCGCCGACCCTGGCCTGGGCGTCCGGCAGATCGTCGCCCAGATCGGTCTGGAATTTCAGCACCTGCTGGCGGCCGGCCGTACCGTTCGCCTGGACGACATAGACGGCGTCCGCCGACTCGGCCGGCACGAAGCTGAGGTTTTCGCCCATGTCGCCGCGAACGGTCAGGGCCCATTGGTCCAGCCCTGCCGGCAGGGTGACCGTCTTGCCATTGACGGTGGTCGTGCGCGGTTCGGCCTTGATCTGCTCGCGGCCGATGCGGGTCTTCACGCCCGCCGCCTCAAGCTCGTTGTTTATGTATTGGAGCACCGTGCCCAGGGTGCGCGGCTCGCTGCCCAACTCGGACAGGTCGATCGGCACGGTGACGGTGTCCGCTAACCGACGGATGCTGATCGAGAAGCGCACATCGCCCGCGAAGGCCTCGACAGGACTGTCCAGCGCACCTTCATGGATCGGACCTGTCTCAGACACCGAACTGCCACGGGGAACCCCGGCCGTGGTCTTGCTGGTGGTTGAGGTCGTGCCTTGAACCACGCGCACGTCGTCGAATTTGGCCGCCGCCAGATAGTTGCTGACCTCGGTCAGGCCAGAGGCGAACCGTTTGATCAGCAGCGACTGCTCGCTGGCTGTCACCCCTTTGGTCGATGAGCGGTTGACAATGGCGTTCAGGGTTTCAAGGCCCTGATACATGGCGAACAGGCGACGATAGTCCGCACTGGCGCCCTGGACATCCAGCTTGGAGGCGCTCTCGTCGATGATCTTGCGGCCACCCAGGGCGGCGCGAACCAAGGCGTCAGCCTGGGGCGTAACGGCCTTGGAATCCCAGGGCGGTGTGGGCTGCTTCTTCTTGATGGCGGATGTCAGCCCGCCGGTCCCGAACGACGCCGTCGTCGGGGTTCCGCCGAATAGACCGAGAAGATAGCCGTTATCGATCACCGCCTGCTCCTGCCGACAATCTGCCGGATCGGCGGTAACGCCGTCTTAACGGCCGCCGCCGGCCCTCATCAACGGAACAGGGACAGGATGATCTGCGGCGCCTGGTTGGCGATGGACAGGGCCTGGGCGCCCAGTTGCTGCTGAACCTGCAAGGCCTGCAATCGCGCGCTTTCCTTGGCCAGGTCGGCATCCACCAGATTGCCGATGCCCGACTCCAGCGTATCGACCAGCCGGCTGACGAAGCCGTTGTGCGCCTCGATCTGCTTGGCCTGCGCGCCGAGCCCGCCCAGGGCGGCGTTCAGGTTGGTGATGGACGCGTCGAGATTGGCCAGCGCCGACGAGGCGCCCGCGACGCTCAAGAGGGAATCGGACAGGGACACCGAGATGATCGACCCGCCCAGCGTCAGGTTCTGGCCCGACAGGGTCACCGACGAACTGGCGTCGGCGTTGGCCAGGAACTGGATGCCGTTCGTCAAGCTGCCGTTCAGGATGTTGGCGCCGTCGAAGGTGGCGTTCTGGACCGCCGAACCGATCGCCTTCAGCAAAGCTTTGAAATCGTTATCGAGAAGCTCGCGCGACTGGGTCTTCAGCGAGCTGTCCTTGGCCGCAACGACCTTCTCCTTCAACTCGTTCAGCAGGTCGGAGATTGATTCGCCGGTGGACAGGGCCACATCCGCGATCGAGGTCGCGCGATCCAGACTCTGCTTGACGGCGCTCAGCGCACCGACGTCCGCCCGTTGGCTCTGGGCGATGGCCCAGATGGCGGCGTTATCCTTCGCGCCCTGGATCTTCAGCCCGGTGCTGATCTTGTTCTGAACACTGCCCAGACGATTGTTGGTCGTCGTCAGGTTCTGCAGCGCAATGGCGGCGGCGGTATTAGTGTGGACGCTGTTCGTCATTGGCCTGAGCCCCGAGTTTCTTCTCGAGCATCAGGCTATGCGGTGAGTCGTGTGCGTATGGTTAACGGCGATTCATAACGGTTTACGCCGCCCGGATCGCTCCGTGCGGTGGCGCGCTGACACCGTTCGGATCAGGCCTGGGTGTCGATCACCGAGCCTGAACGATAGCGCGTCTGGTCCATCATCCTGACGACTTCTTCGCGGGGCAGCTGGCGGATGACCTCGCCGGTGATCCTGTCCAGGGTCTTGTAGATGAAGACGCCTTTCTGGGGCCCCTCCTCGATCACCAGGCGGTAGCGCGCGGTGCGCTCGGCATCCTGGGCGACATGCGAATCGTCAAAACCTCCTCCGGGGTTTCCGGTGGCGGCGACAGGCGAGACCAGGGTCAGTTTGGCATTGCTCTCCATGGCTCCTCAGGCCGGCGTCAAACCGGCGCCTCTGGTCGCAAGGACGGTCGGGCGGGACCGAGGTCCCGCCCTTCCACTATCCTTAGCGGAACAGTCCGAGCAGGATGGACGTCGAGGAGTTGGCGATGGACAGCGCCTGAACACCCAGCTGCTGCTTTGTCTGCAGTGACTGAAGTCGCGCGCTTTCCTTGGCCAGGTCCGCGTCAACCAGGTTGCCGACACCGGCTTCCAGGCTGTCCTGCAGCTTGCCCACGAAGGTCAGGTGCGTGCCCAGAGCCTTCGACGAGGTGCCGAGGCGCGCCAGGCTGGCCGAGACGTTGGCGATCGACGTATCGATGACCGCGATAGCCGAGCTGGCCGACGTCGCGGCGCCGATGGAAGCCGAAGCGCCCAGCGTGATGATGCTGCCGCTCAGCGACATGTCTTCACCCTTGACGCTGATGCTGCCGCCCTGGGCGTTCGCCAGCGCCTTGAAGGCGGTGGTGGCGGTCGCCATGCTGTCGTCCAGCAGGTTGGCGCCGTTGAACGTGGCGTTGGAGATGACCGAGGTGATCTGGTCACGCAGCGAGATGAAGTCTTCGTTCAGCGCATCGCGGGCCGAGGTCTTCAGGCTGGTGTCCGAAGCGGCCAGCGCCTTTTCCTTCATCTGCAGCAGCAGATCCGAAATCGACTCGCCGGCGGCCATGGCCACGTCCACGGTCGATTGACCGCGTTGCAGGCTTTGCGAGACGGCGTTCAGGGCGCCCATTTCGGCACGTTGCCCCTGGGCGATAGCCCAGATGGCGCCGTTGTCCTTGGCGGTGGCGACCTTCTTGCCGGTATTGATGCGGGATTGAACCGTTTGCAGTTCGGCATTGGTCGACTGCAGGTTCTGCAGGGCGACAAGTGCGCCCACGTTCGTGTTAACGCTGTTCAGCGCCATGGCACGTAGTCCTTCTTTCAAGGTGTCCGACGCCATTTTGGCTGCCGGGAGCATTTTGCTCAGGCAGTCATGGAGCAAGGTCCGGGCCACGACGCGATGTTTGCCGGCCCGAGAAGAGCATTGAAATTACGTCGGTACTTTGTGTTTACCACGTCGCGCCCGGCAGAAATGGCCCAGCCAGGCCACCCAACGCGGCAAATAATGCCTATCGACCCGGCATTTGTTGCCGAGCGCCGCCCTTTGCACCTTCTTGCATCGCTCGTTCAGCCATCCAGGAATCGACCGCCAGACGCCGCGCGGCGTCGCACGCGATCAGTTGGGCGCCGCGCGTCAGATAGGCGACTTCAAGGTCCGTCAGGGTCGGCGCCTCCGGCAGGCGCGCCAGATCGCACGACCTGATCGCCTCCGCCGGCACGCTCAGCCGGGGCGGAGCCACAGATGCCGGGCGCGAGGCGGCACAGTTCGTCGTCATGAGCGCGCAGGCGATCAGCGCGGGTCGCATCCAGGGGGATCGGGTGTTCATCGGAACTCCTTGCGGCGGCGACAGTCGACGCGGTGACCCGCGTCACGGCCAGCGCCTGTTGGTGATGTTGGTCCAGGCGGCGGCTCTGCTCCGCTTCGCCCCGGACCTGTTGCTGGAGGGCAGCGACCGCCGCCTGCGCCGCGACCGCCTGGTCCTGCGCGGCGCGCAACCGCCTGTGCTGCAGATCGAACGGATCCCAGCGCCATCCCGTCGCCAGGGCGAGCGCGACGAAGACCGCTGCGGTCAACCCGGCCAATACCGCCCACCCCAGCGGAGTCAGCGCCCGCATCCACGACGCGGCGCTCATGGATAGGCCTTTCGATCCAGCTCGAAATGCGGCCCGTCCTTCAGGGTCCGCCAGTCGCCGCCCCAGACCAGGGCGACCCCGCGCCGGGCAGCGGCCGCCTTGAAGGCCACCGCGATCCGGGCATACAGCGGCCAGTCCCACCGCACCTGCCCGTCCAGCAACGCCGCGACATCCACCGCATGGCCCGTCAGGTGGCGTGACTTCTGCGTTCGGCTGGCGCCGGCCCGCACCAGCGCCGCCTGCCGCTGCGCCGTGCGCAACCCTTCGGTGATCATGAAGTCGATGGGCGTCGTGGCGATGGCGTCCTCGACCACGCGGACCAGGTCCGGGTGCACGCCCTCCATCGCCTTGCGGGATCGTTGCGAGAGGCGAAAGCTCATGCGCCGCCTCCCTTGCCCAGGCGCAGGCGCAACTGGACCAGCATCTCGATCATCTGCTGGGCGGTCGGGGCCACCAGATACAGGACCAGCAACAGGCCCAGCAGGCCCATCAGCCCCTCCGCCACGCGCGGCATGGCGCCGGGATCGACCCGGCGCACCGCCCAGGCCAGCAATGTCCAGACACCAGCGCTGGCCGCGAACACATACAGCCGCCGCCACAGCCAGCGGTTCTCGGCCAGGGGCGAAATTCTCGGCGTCCTCGTCATCGTTCCATATCCTCCTGATAATCGTCATGGCGCGGGCGTCGGCGCCCGCTTTCTCGGCCCGTTGCGGCGAAACATTCGTCGCGGGTCAGCCAGCGCGGCTGGTCCCAAACTTCGGCGTCCAGCAACGGCGGCTCCTGGTCATCCTGGCGAACCATGGCTCAGCCGATCGCCGTCAGGACGACGACGCCCCGCGCGCCCGATCCACCCGCGCCTGATGTCGTGACGCCCGCGCCGCCCCCGCCGCCGCCGCCGCCCACGAGCCCGCCCGCACCTCCGGCGAAGCCCGCAGCGCCCGCAGAGCCGCCCCCGCCGCCGGCGCCGGCGCCGCCGCGCTGGGGATCAATGACGCCGCCGCCCGGCCCGCCGGCCGCACTGACGCCGGCCGCGCCGCCGATGGTTGGAGCGCGGCCCGCACCGCCACCGCCGCCTGCGCCGCCGCTCAAGGCCGTCGCGCCCCAGGCGCCGCCGCCGCCGCCGCCGCCGGGACCGCCTGGACCCGTCATCGCCTCGCCCGCGCCCCCGGCCTCTGTTGGTCGGGCCGCGCCACCGGCATTGCCGTCGTGTCCGCCCGCGCCGCCCAGGCCGCCGGTCGCGTCACCGCCTCGACCGCCCTTGCCGCCGAAGGCCGTAAGCAGGGCTCCGTGCAAATCCGTCACACGGCTGAATTGGCCGTCCGCGCCCAGGGCGCCGCTTCCGGTCGTGCGCGCCGCGCCGCCGGTCCCGCCGGCGCCCACGATCACCGAAAGGCCGCCATCCAGGGCCTCAACCGGCCAGCAGGCTTCAGCCAGGCCGCCGCTTCCCCCGCCTGCTCCGCCGGACCGCGCGCCGGATGCGCCCACGGCGCCCGAGCCGCCGCCCCCGCCGCCACCCACAAGGCGCGCCGTGACGACCCGCGCCCAGGCGGGCGGGGCATAGTCGCCGTCCGCTTCAAACACTGTCGTCTGGGTCCGCATCGCCCCGCCGGCGAACCAGGTGCGGCCGGTCGTGCGGTCGATCGTCAGGGCCTCGCGCCAGGTCCCGCCATCGGCGCTGACCTTGACCGTCAGGTCGTCGCCGCCGATCAGCCCGATCTCGGCCCGCCCGCCCCAGCCGCTCTGGAACAGCAGCGACAGGACATCACCGGCCGCCTCCTTGTTCAGTGTGACCCTCAGGTCGCCGTCCCCGCCCTCGCCCAGGCCCAGCGCCGTCAGCAGCGCCTTGTTGACCTTGATTGCGACGGGATTGGCGTCGTCCGCCTCGGTGTTGACGCCCAGCCGGCTCAGATTCTGGCCCAGCGGAACCCAGGCGCCGTCTCGGCGACAGACGATCTCGGCCTGATCCAACACGGCGACGAGGGCGCCGTCCGTCACCGGCACGACGGTCCAGCCGCCCGCCTCGGCTCGCGCCAGCGCGCCCGACGGCAGGCTGCTCCACGCGGAGCCGGTCGCGCCGGGCGGCAGGATGTAAAGGGCGCCGTCGTCAGGCGTCGCGGGTTGCGTCGTCACCGTGCGGCTGACCGCCGCCGCCTGCACCAGGGCGTCCAGCCGGGTCAGGGCCTCGTTCAGGGTGACGTGTTTCTGAAGCTGGCCCGCCGCCAGATAGGGCAGGCCCAGCCGGGCGCTGAGGTCGTCGCTCATCAAGGTCTCCATCCGAATGATGAAGACCAGTCTGCGGCTGCCCCCGGATCAGGCGGGTCGCGGCGGGCGAGAAACGGATCGCCCCTTGATTCTGCGCAACAATTTCGGCCCGGCCATCATATCCGGCGCCGGCGACGCGGCGCCGTCAGTCGTGCAGATAGACGATCCGCTTCTTCTTCGGGTCGCGCCGCATCTCTTCCAGATGACGGTCGTGGTCGCCGCTGGCGCGGGCCTCGGCCTCGTTCGCCTCGACCCAGTGGGTCGTCTCGATGTCTTTTTGCAGCGCGCGGGCCGCCAGCAACTGGCCGGGGAACAGCGTGTCCACCGCATCGCCCAGCAAGGGCACCGATCCGGTCGCTGTATCGAACGCCATGTAGGCCGCCATTCGCGCCAGCGTCCCCGGCCCCGCCTTGGCCCGCAGCCCCTGGACGATCAGCCAGCCGCCTGTGCCGACCGTATAGACCGTGCCCACCACCGGCACCCAGGTCAGCAGGGCGTCCAGCCCCAGTCCGAACGGGCCGATGCCGATCACTCGGTCCGAGAGCTTCTTCACGCCCTCGACATTCGACCAGATTTTCTCGATATCCCCAATGTTCCGCTTGGCCATGCCGTCGCCCTCCCCCTTGGCGTCGCAACGCCGACCATCACGCACCGCCCCGGCCCGGAAAGGCAAGACCGCATGTCGCGATCCGCTTTGAACGCCGTTCTGCGTCGTGCGATCCAGGTGGCGCTCATCGGCCTAGCGCTGATCCCCTTCGTGCCCGCCCTGGCCGCGCTCAGCGGGCACGGTCACCGCTGGGTCGACATCTTCGCCCAGTTCACAGCCCCGGCCCTGACAGTCGCCGTGCTGCTGATCGTCGGCCTCGCCTTGCTGCGTCAACCGGCGGCGGCGGGCGTCGCGGCGCTGGGCGCGCTTTTGCTGCTGATCGCCGTCTGGCCCCAGTGGTTCCCACCGACAGGCCGCCCGCGTGACGGCGCGCCGGTCGTGACACTGTATTCCGCCAACCTTTGGGCCTGGAACGAGGACGTGGACGCCATGCATCGCTCGATCCAGGCCGCCGCCCCCGACATCGTCGTGCTGATCGAGATGGGCGACGCGCCGGCCGCGCAGATCGACGCCCTTCTGGCCGGCTATCCGCACCGCGTCGCCTCGCCTCGCTCGACCCGGCGCAGCGGCCCGGCGCGCTCCCTGATCGCCTCGCGCTATCCGCTGACGGCCCTGCCCCGCTATCGCGACGATCTGGCCGATGTCAGTGCGCGAGCGGACACGCCTTTCGGGCCGCTGAACGTGATCGGCGTGCACCTGACGCGGCCGTGGCCTTATCAGTTCCAGTGGGGTCAGATCATTCAGGTTCAGGCGCTGGCCGCCTTGCGCCGCCCCATGACAGGCCCCGTCATCGTCGCCGGCGATTTCAACAGCGTCTCCAGCGCCCGCATCGGCCGTCAGGTTCAGGACGAGGTCGGTCTGATTCCCGCCCCCGGCTGGCCCGGCACCTGGCACTCCAAACTGCCCGGTCCGCTGCGCATCACCATCGATCACGTCTATCGCTCGCCCGACCTGGCCTTCGTCGGGCGCCGGTTGGGCCGGCCGACCGGCTCGGACCATCGGCCGGTCGTGGTGCGGATCACCCCCGCGGCCTGAGTTCGTCCACCATGGCCGCCAGCCGTTCGGCATGGCCCTCAGTCGGAAAATCGTCGGCGATCCAGCCGGCCTCGAACGCCTTCAACGCCTGACCGGTCAGCGGCCCGGGTGTCAGGCCCAGCGCCCGCACATCGGCCCCGCCCACCGGCATAGGCGGCGGCGACCATTGCGCCGCCAAGTCCAGCAATCGCCTGGCGCCGTCGGCTCGTCCGGGCGCGGCCGCCCAGGCCAGCATGATCTGGTCGAACACCGTCCCCCCGCTCTGCCGATAGATCAGCGCGCGCGCCTGACGATCGCTCATATCCAGAGACGCCTCGACGCCCAGCGCGCCTATCAGTCGATCCTTCTCAGCGTTCGACAACCGCAACCGGGCCGTGGCCGCGCCAAAATCTTCGCCTGGTTCCAACAGTGCGGCCAGCCGCAACAGCGCGTCGTCCGATAGGCTGCACAAGGCCTCGAACCGCCCCTTCGCTCGCGCGCCGGGCAGAACCCGCTCCAGCACCCCGGCCTGCTGCATCGCCGCGACCGCATCGCGCGGATCGGTCGCCGCCAGCAGTTTCAGCAACTCCTTCGTCACCCGCTCGGCCGACAGCCGGACCATGCCCTCCTTCAGCGCCGAACAGGCCGCCATCGCCGCCCCATCCGGCGCGCCCCGCCCATACCAGGCGTAGAAGCGGAAGAAGCGCAGGATGCGCAGATAATCCTCGCGGATGCGCATCTCGGCCTCGCCGACGAAGACGATCCGTCCCGCCAGCGCATCATCCAGTCCCGCGCCCGTCGGATCGATGATCCGCCCCGTCCGGTCGGCATAAAGCGCGTTCAGCCTGAAATCCCGCCGCGCGGCGTCCTCGGCCCAGTCGGTGGTGAAGGCGACCGTGGCGTTGCGCCCGTCGGTCGTCACGTCGCGCCTCAGGGTGGTGATCTCATAGGGTCGCCGCTGCGAGATCGCCGTCACCGTGCCGTGGTCGATCCCGGTCGGCACCGATTTCAGCCCCGCCGCCTTCAGCGCCGCCACCACGGCGTCCGGCGTCAGAATGGTGGCGATGTCGATGTCGTCCACCGGCTGACCCAGCACCGCATTGCGCACGCTGCCGCCGACGAAACGCGCACAATCCGGTCCGCCCGCCGCCTCCAGCGCATCCATGACCGCATGGGTGGCCGCCGCCGTCAGCCAGGGCTGGTCGCCGACGCTGAAACCGTTCATGCCGCATCCTCCGCCGCGCAGGCGCCGGGGTCGTCTTCGCGCCCATACAGCCGCCCCCGCAGGGCCTTCAGGATGCCCGCCGTCACGCCCCAGATGTAGCGACCCTCCCACGGCATGGCCCAGAACCAGCGGCGCGGTCCGCCCTCTGAATCATAATAGTCGCGACGGTGATTGACGGGGTCCATCAGGAAGTCCCACGGCGTCTCGAACACCTCGGCCACCTCGTCCGGAGAGGGCGTGACGACCGGGGGCGCTTTCAGCCAGCCGATCAACGGCGTGACCATGAAGCCCGTGCCCGTCTCATAGCCGTCGCCCAGGCCCAGCACCTCGACGACCGCGGGGTCCAGCGCCACCTCTTCCCACGCCTCGCGCAAGGCCGCCTCGGCCGCCGTCTCGCCGGGATCCAGACGCCCGCCGGGAAAGGCGATCTGACCCGTATGGCTGGCCAGGCTGTCGGACCGCCGCGTCATCAACACGGTCGCCCCCCCGGGCCGGGCGATGATCGGGATCAGCACGGCGGCGGGCCGCAACAGGCGGTTCGGCCGGGGCGCATCGGGGTTCAGGTCGAAATCCGACCGGCGTGCGGCGCGTTCAGGCGACCAGTCCGAGATCGGATCCAACCTCTGGATCAGCCGATTCCGCAGGGTGTCGAGGCTCATGCGCCGACCTCGCCCAGGTCGAACCGCGCCCCGCCCGACGACACCCACAAACGACCGTCCTCCAGCCTCGCCGCCTCGACCAGTTCATAGAAGACCGGCCGCGCGATCCGCGCCCACAGGTCCGCCCGCACATGCACGCGGGGGGCCGGTTCGCCCGTCGCCGGATCGGTTTCGACCACGACAGGGTGATCCATCGCCGCCTCGACCTTGTCGCCGACGTCGGTCGTGAACACCCAGCGTTCATGGGCGCGCTCAACCGCCACCGCGCGGAACGGCAGATCCTCGACCGTGATCTTCAGCTTCTCGACCGGCGTCACCAGATGATAGCCGTCCGGATCCTTTCTCAGCACCGTCGAGAACAGCCGCACCAGCGGCGCCCGCCCGATGGGTGACCCTTCGTGCATCCACACGCCGTCGGCGCGAATGACAATGTCGATCTCGCCGCAATGGGCCGGGTTCCACAGATGCACCGGCGGCAGGCCGCGCTCCGGCGCCGCGCGCGCGGCCTCGGCCACGCCGGCCAACCTCCTGTTTTCCCGGTCCTCGCTCATGTCGCGTCCAGACTTAGGCGCGTCGCAGCGTGGGGGAAAGGCTCAGCCCGCCTTGCGCACCGGCCCGGCGACCGCATCCAGGGTCATCGGCGCCCACATCACCCGGCGTTGATCCACCGGTCCCGGCATTCGCGCGTCCGGCGCCGCAGCAAAGCCGAAGCGCGAAAAGTAGGGCGGCTCGCCCACCAGCAGCACGCCGCTGGCCCCTGTTTCGCGGGCGAAGGCCAGGCAGGCCGTGACCAGTTCGCCGCCAACGCCCGACCGGCGCTCCGCCGCATCCACGGCGATGGGCCCCAGGAACAGCGCCGGGACGCCCCCCACGGTGATCGGCCACAACCGCACCGAGCCGATCATCCGATCCCCCTCTCGCGCCACGAAGGCGGCGACGGGAGAGGCGCCTTCGCGAAGCCGCTCGGCGGTCTTGGCGAACCGGCCCGGGCCGAATGCGGCCGTGACCAGCGCCTCGACCGCTGCGGCGTCGGCAGGCTGTTCGACCTCAAAGATCTGGAGAGTTGCGGGGGTGGAAACGGACATGGGCGCGCGCACCTACGCCCGCGCCGCCGCCCGATCAACCGATCTTTGAAAAATCCGGCGCGCGCTTCTGGCTGAAGGCCATGAAGGCCTCCATCGCCTCGGGGCTTTTCATCTGCGCCCCAAAGACCGCGCCTTCCTTCTGCATCAGCGCCCACATGCCTTCGGCGTCGCGCATCAGGGCCTTGGTGCGGCGAATGGAGTTGGGCGCCCGCGCCGCCAGCGCCATGGCCAATCGGTCAGCCTCGGCCTCGACCTGATCGGCCGGAGCGACCCGGTTGGCCAGACCCCAGGCATGCGCCGTGCGCCCGTCGATGGCCTCGCCCAGGGCGAACAGTTCGAACGCCCGCTGATGCCCCACCACCATCGGCAGCAGCAGAGACGACGCCGCCTCGGGCGCCAGCGCCAGGTTCACGAACGGCACGGACAACAGCGCGTCCTCGGCCACCACCACCATGTCGCAATGCAACAGCATGGTCAGGCCGATCCCCACCGCCCGGCCGCGCACCGCCGCCACCGCCGGCTTGTCCAGTTCGGCCATGGCCTTCAGGAACCGGAACGCTGGCAGGTCGCCCGGATCCTGGGCCTGTGAGCCGAAGGCGATGAAGTCCGCAATGTCGTTCCCCGCGGAAAAGGCATCGCCCTCGGCCCGGATCAGCAGCACACGCACGGCGTCGTCGCCCTTTGCCCGCTCCGCCGCCTCGGCCATGGCGTGATACATGGCCTGGGTGAGGGCGTTCTTCTTGTCCGGCCGCGCCATGACGACGTTGAGGACGCCGTTCTCCAGCGTCGCCTTGATGTTCTCGCTCATGTTTCACTCCCTGAGGTCGCCGACCACCAGTCCACGCCATGGTCGTCGCGCTGACGCCTGACGCGGCCCCGTTTGGCCAGATAGTTGAGGTGGGCCAGGCTCTCACCCGTGGCCATGCCCAGCACGCCGTCGTCGATCTGACGGGCGAACAGGCTGCCGAAAACGTCGACCGCCCGCGCGGGGGCCTTCAGCCGTCGATGCAGGCGTTTCAGCGTGACTTCATGTCCCCGGATCAACGCCTCCAGCCGCGTATGCACGCCCCGGAACGGCTCGCCGTGCGACGGCAGGACCAGCAGATCCTCCGGCAGGGTCTCGCGCAGGATCCGCAGCGAGTCCATCCAGTCGCCCAGCGGATCGGCCTCGGGTTCCGTCGGCCACACCGAAACATTGGACGAAATACGCGGCAGGATCTGATCCCCGCTCAGGAACACCCCGTCCTGCTCGCGCCACAGGCAAACATGTTCGGGGCTGTGGCCGGACCCGACCACGATCCGCCACTCGCGCCCGCCAATGGTCAACCGGTCGCCGTCCGACAGGCGGTGATAGCTCTGTGGCATGGGCGCGACCCCGCGCCCGAACATGCCGAAGCCGGCGCGCCAGCGCTCGATCTGCTCATCCGTCCAGCCCGCGGCGCGATAGAAGACGGCCCCCTCCTCGGGCGCCGCTTGACCCGTATCGGCCAGCAGCATCCGCGCCGTCACATACTCCAGCCGCGACATCGACAACGGCGCGCCGAACCGATCGGCGATCCATCCGGCCAGGCCGATGTGGTCCGGATGCATATGGGTGCACAGCACGCGATGGACCGGCCGCCCGCCCAGCGCGCCGCCGAACGCGATATCCCAGCCTTCACGACACGCGGCCGTATCCACGCCGGTGTCGATGATCCACCACCCGTCACCATCCGCGACCGCATAGACATTGATATGGTTCAGCGCGAACGGCAGCGGCAGACGCAGCCACAGGACGCCGTCCGCGACAGGGGTCGCCTCGCCGGGCCCAGGTATGACGAAAGACGGGTATATCAGGCCCCTGATTTCAGCCTCACGCGTTGGTTGTTGCGATGCCTTTCGAGGATTCAGTTGTCGCAAACCCTGTGCGTCTCCTATTGAAACTATCACCTTAGGCTGCTCAGCACTGGTCGGTCCAGCAGCAATGGCGCACTGACCACACCGATAGACGGCACGCCGGATGCACTCTAGGATAGTGATGGGCTCCCATGAGCTCTATTCGGAACGAAGGGAGTCTCCTTGCTCAAGATCAGCACCTTCACTGCGCTCACCGCGCTGTGCCTGTCTTTATTCGCAACATCGACGGCGGCGGCTCAGAGTTCGCGGGCTGGCAGCGCCGCAGCGGCCGCAGCCATGCGCGCATCCGATCAGGCTTTGGACAGGACTAGGCTCGAACAGCGCGAACGGCAGGACAGCATCAGGGCAAAGTACAAATCTCCGCAAGAGACAGTCGCCGCCGCCCAAGCCGCCCTTACGGCTGCTGGCAAGACATGCATCGTTACAGAGGCAGCGCTGATTTCGCTGAGTGAAACCGGCGACTCGTTCGAAGCCGTGTGCCAGACTGGCCCCGGCTACGCCCTTATCGCCAGCACGCCGCCTCAGACCTTCGATTGCGTGATACTCGCCGGTCAGGCCGATTTGCTGCGTTCGCGCGATCCCAACGCCGAGGTCGGCACGCTGTGCAACTTGCCTGCCAATCAGAACGCCGACGCCGTGATCAAGGCCTATGCCACCGAAGCGCGCGTGCCTTGCACGGTTGAACGTGCGGGCTTCGTCGGCCATTCGCCCGAAGGCGCTCCCATTTATGAGGCCAGTTGCCCTCAATCGGACGGCTATTGGTTCAGCCAGTCAGCCGGCGCCTGGAAGACGGTCGAGTGCCTTGAAGTCATGAAGGACGGCGGCGTCTGCCGCATGACGACGCCGGAAGTTCAAGCTGCCGCACTCCAGGCAAAGCTCGTTGGCACCCCGGCTGCGGGCTGCAATGTGCAGCAGGCCGCCTTCCTGGGCCAGAACGCCAACGGCCGCTTCTATGAAGCCAAATGCGGTGCTGGCGGCGGTCTCGTCGTCCGCGTCAAGGACGGCGCCGCTGAGCAGACCTACGGCTGCGCGGACGCCCGTCATATCGGCGGCGGTTGCACCTTGACGGCCGTTCCGCCGGAAGACCTCGAATAAGCGATTGACGCGCCGCGAGGCCTGTCGTGTTGAACGCCCTTCGGCTATGCCGGAGGGCGTTTCTTGTGGAGGAAGCTGCTCATGCTCAGAACCCTACTGATCGCCGCCATGGCGGTCGCCTTCGCCAACCCTGCCTTGGCTCAGCGCAACCCACGCCGGGCGCCCGCGGTGGACCCTCTCCCCGCCGCGCAGGCTATTCTCGCCGCAACCGGAACTGACTGTCAGGTGACGGAAGCGGTTCTACTGGGGCAGACTCCGGAAAAGGATAATCTGCTCGAGGCGGCCTGCGCCACCGGACCGGGATACCTGCTCCAGAGTTCGACCCCGCCCCAGACCTTCGATTGCGTGGTGCTGGCCGCCACGGCCGACAAACGTCGCGCCGCAGGCCAGGAAGTGCCGGCTGGAACAACCTGTTCCTTGCCCGCCAATCAGAATGTGATGGCTGTGATCACCGCCTATGCCCAGGCTGCTGGCGTGCCTTGCACGATCGACGCGGGAAGGGTCGCAGGAGCCAGCGCTTCAGGCGCCACTGTGTACGAAGTGGGATGTCCCGGAGCGGACGGTTATCGCATCGAACGGACGGCCGCTGGCTGGGCAAAGACCGATTGCCTGCAGGTGATGTCGTCCAATGCAATATGTGAGTTCACCACCGCCGCCGAACAGGTAGCCGGCTTCAAGCCCAAACTGGTTGGATCGGACATCGACGACTGCGACGCCCAACAGATCCGCCTGATGGGCCAGAACGACAACGGTCAGTTCATCGAGGTGAAATGCGCCTCGGGCGAGGGCTATGTCACCCGACTGAAGGATGACGCCATCGCCCAGGTCTACCCCTGCGCCGTCGCCCAGCGCGTCGGCGGCGGCTGCACCCTGACGCCAGCGGCGGCATCGACCGCCGAACAGCAGTAACACCAACGGCCGGGCATGGCGGCGACGCCTTGCCCGGCCGACGCGGTCCGCCTAGCCTTGCGGCCATGCGCATCGCCACCTGGAACGTCAACTCCGTCAACGCCCGCCTGCCCACCGTTCTGGAGTGGTTTCAGGCCGCCAATCCCGACGTGGCGTGTTTCCAGGAAATCAAATGCGTGGACGAGAAATTCCCACGCGAGGCCTTCGAGGACCTCGGCTACAACGTCGAGACCCACGGCCAGAAATCCTACAACGGCGTCGCCCTGCTTTCGAAATATCCGCTGTCCGACGTGCGGCGCGGTTTGCCCGGCGACGATGCCGACGAACAGGCTCGCTATATCGAGGCTCTGGTAGAAGCGCCCCTGCCCATTCGCGTCGGGGCCATCTACCTGCCCAACGGCAACCCCATCGGGACCGAAAAATTCGCCTACAAGCTGGCCTGGTTCGAGCGGCTGAACGCCCACGCCCGCGCCCTGCTGGCGCTGGAGGAGCCGCTGGCCCTGTGCGGCGACTACAACGTCATCCCGACGCCGCAGGACGCCAAGAACCCCGCCGCCTGGATCGACGACGCCCTGTTCCAGCCGCAGAGCCGCGAGGCGTTCCGGGCTCTGAAATGGCTGGGCCTAGCCGATTCGCATGAACTGGGGCGCGAGCCGGCCGGGACCTACACCTTCTGGGACTATCAGGCCGGCGCCTGGCAGCGGAACCACGGCATCCGCATCGATTTCGCCCTGCTGTCGCCACAGGCGGCGGACCGGTTCCGGGGCATCGAGACGCACCGCGACGCCCGCGACATGGAAAAGCCCAGCGATCACGTGCCGGTAGTCGTCGATCTGGACATGGAGACTGCCCGCGATGGGTGACGTCCTGCGGGTTGTCTTGTTCGTCGCCCTGGCGGCGGCGGCCCTGGCCACCCTGACCCTGGCGACCGCCTGGTGGATGGAGCCGGGGCGGCGACTGCGCCGTGCGCTGAAAAAGACGCTGGGCGGCCCCGCCGACGCCGAGGCCCTGTCCCCGGCCGAGGGACGCGCGGCGGCGCTGGATTTCGATGCCGCCCAGGTGGTGATCCTGTGGCGGTGTGGGGCGCACGGCCTGGTCTTCGACGTGGACGAAGTCGAAGGTGGCGAGATCATCGTCGATGGCCATCTGGTCGCCCGCGTCCGCCGGGGCGCGCCGCGCAAGACGCTGGACATCAATGTTCCCGACGCCGAGCGCGTCGTCCTGCGCCTGATGTTCGAGGATCGGGCCCATCCGGAGTTCGAACTCAGCCTGTGGAACGCCAACCTGGCGGCCCAGACGGGATCGCCGGGCGAGGCCATGCGGCTGGGTCGACGCTGGCTGTCGCATCTGGACGCCCTGCTGGCCAGCTAGGGCGCGCCCGCCCTTCCCGTCTGCCCATCGGGGCGTTAGAAGCCCCCATCCCTTTGACTTGCCTGCCCAAGGAGCCCGCCGTGGCCCGCCTGTTCGACGCCTACATCATCGCCGAGTGGACCGCCGCCGAGGGCAAGAAGCTGGGCGAACAGTCGCTGTGGATCGGCGTGGCCAAACGCGACGTGCGGTTCCGCCTCTATACCGAAACCCACAACGCCGCGACGCGGGCCGAGGGCGAGGCCCTGCTGGCCTCGCTGCTGGCCGAGCACCGCAAGCGCGGCGATCGCTTGCTGGTCGGCTTCGACTTCAACTTCGGCTTCCCTGCCGGCACGGCCGGGCGGTTGAAGCTGGACGGCCGCCCGTGGGACGCCATGGGCAAATTCCTGTCGTCCAACATCGTCGACAAGGCCGACAACACCAACAACCGCTACCAGGTCGCCGCCAAGATCAACCGGCTGATGACCGATCAGGCCTGGCCCTTCTGGGGCGCCCCGGCGAAACAGGCCCAGCGCTGGCTGACCACCACCAAGCCGCCGGAAGGCGCCGGCGCCGACATCCCCGAGTTCCGCGCCACCGAGATCGCGTCGAAGAAGGCCAAACTGGCCCCCAAGAGCGTCTGGCAGATGCACGGCGCCGGCGCGGTCGGCGGCCTGACCCTGCTGGGCGTGCCGATGGTGCGTCGCCTGCTGGACAAGCTGGGCGCCTCGGCCGCCGTCTGGCCGTTCAACACCGGCTGGCGCGAGTTGACGGCGGCGGACGTGGAGCCCCTGTCGACCCTGGTGGTCGAGGTCTGGCCCGCCCTGTTCGACGGCAAGCCCGCCGCGGGCGAGTTCAAGACCCAGGCCCAGGTCCGCGCCACCGCCGAGGCCATCGCCCTGATGGATGAGGCCGGCGACCTGCAAAAAGCCTTCGCCCCGCCCAAGGGCGCCGACGAGGCGCTGATCCAGCAGGTCGAGAGCGAAGAGGGCTGGATCCTGGGCGTCTGATCGCGGGCGCCCGCGCCGGAACCCCGCCCCTGCCCTGCCTGTTTGCCTGACATCGCCCCTTGCAAGGACATGTCATGGCCGACCGCCTTTCGATGCAGGACCCCCGCCACCAGTATCCGCGCCCGCCCTTTCCCGAGCAGCCGCAGCCCGAACCGGGCCTGGCCGCCCGGATGGAGCCCCGGCCCGATCACGGCGAGACCAGCTATCAGGGCCATGATCGCCTGAAGGGCCGCAAGGCCCTGATCACCGGCGGCGATTCCGGCATTGGCCGCGCGACCGCCATCGCCTATGCGCGCGAGGGCGCCGATGTCGCCATCGGCTATCTGCCCTCGGAACAGAGCGACGCCCAAGAGGTGCTGGACCTGATCGGCAAGGCGGGGGTCAAGGCGCTGGCCCTGCCCGGCGATGTCACCAACGAAGCCTGGTGCCGCCAGATGGTCCAGAAGACGATCGACGCCTTCGGCGGACTGGACATCCTGGTCGTCAACGCCGGCCATCAGCAGTTCCGCAAGGACGTGTCCCGGGTCACCACCGCCGACTTCGACGAGACGATGAAGACCAACCTCTATGCCCTGCACTGGATCGTCCAGGCCGCCGCGCCGCACCTGCCGCCAGGCGCCTCGATCATCACCACCGCCTCGATCCAGGCCTATGAGCCGTCGGACATCCTGCTGGACTACGCCACGACCAAGGCGGGCATCGTCGCCTACACCAAGGCCATGGCCAAGCAGTTGATCGAAAAGGGCGTGCGCGTGAACGCCGTCGCCCCCGGCCCCTTCTGGACCGTCCTGCAGCCCAGCGGCGGCCAACCGCAGGAGAAGGTCAAGAAATTTGGCGAACACAGCGCCTTCGGCCGCCCCGGCCAACCGGTCGAGATCGCCCCCGTCTACGTCCTCCTCGCCTCCCAGGAAGCCAGCTTCGTCACCGGCGAGGTCTGGGGCGTGACCGGCGGGGCGGGGATTGGGTGATCCCCGGATAGGGACGAATCTACCTGTTTGCTTCGCGACAAAAAAGGGCGGCGACCCTGCGGTCGCCGCCCCTGATCGTTTCAGATCACGCCTGGGATCAGGCGCCCAGCGAGGCCGGGTCGACCTTGAAGCCCGGGCCCATGGTGGACGACAGGCTGATCTTCTTGACGTAGGTGCCCTTGGCGCCCGACGGCTTGGCCTTGACCAGCGCGTCGACGATCGCCTTCACGTTGGCTTCCAGGGCGTCCTGGGCGAACGAGGCCTTGCCGATGCCGGCGTGGACGATGCCCGCCTTTTCGACGCGGAACTCGACGGCGCCGCCCTTGGCGTCCTTGACGGCCTGAGCGACGTTCGGGGTCACGGTGCCGACCTTCGGGTTCGGCATCAGGCCGCGCGGGCCCAGCACCTTACCCAGACGACCGACCAAGGCCATCATGTCCGGCGACGCGATGACGCGATCGAAGTCCATGAAGCCGCCGTTGATCTTTTCGTACAGGTCTTCGGCGCCGACGTGCTCGGCTCCGGCGGCCTTGGCTTCTTCGGCCTTGGCGTCCTTGGCGAAGACGGCGACGCGGACGTCACGGCCGGTGCCCGACGGCAGGTTGACGACGCCGCGCACCTGTTGGTCGGCGTGACGCGGGTCGACGCCCAGGTTGACGGCGATCTCGATCGACTCGTCGAACTTGGCCTTGGCGTTGTCCTTGACCAGCTTGATGGCGTCGGCGAAGCCCAGCAGGTCTTCGGTGACGCCGGTGCGGGCCTTCTGGGCCTTGGTTTGCTTGGCCATGTGTTAGCCCTCCACCACTTGGATGCCCATGGCGCGAGCCGAGCCTTCGATGATCCGCGAGGCGGCGTCGAGGTCGTTCGCGTTCAGGTCCTTCATCTTCTTTTCGGCGATCTCGCGCAGTTGAGCCTGCG